>Ga0208879_1004900_pt1 | contig 10223 bp, 10 predicted proteins | sample Knorr_S15_td_Bot_FD_185605 | JGI IMG/M metagenome (GOLD analysis project Ga0208879, IMG submission 185605) | Marine microbial communities from Southern Atlantic Ocean transect - Knorr_S15_td_Bottom_ad_5009_LV_A (SPAdes) (version 2) | ecosystem: Environmental > Aquatic > Marine > Oceanic | place...
CTAAATTGATTGAAATTATTGTTTTTCTTGCAAATTGCATGCATCCGCTTATAAATAAACCCAAATATGTTATTTTATGTTACCGAAAAGTATAAATACTAGGGGGCCCTTTTGATTCATGTTGGCGTAATAAAGAGGGTGTGGTGCAGATGATAAGGGCGGTAATCAATTTTTTCAAGGGGCCAACAAATATTCTCTGGCCCAAGGTGGATTCGTGCTCAGATGTCCAGGCATTTGTAGACGCTATGTGTAAAGAATATGATGTTCCGCCTATTGAAGTTATGATTAAATCAACAAAATGGATAGAATGGTTTGCTGGACAGAAGTCCGCTGCATGTGCATTTTGGGGTAAAGATGAAGTGGAAGATGAATTGGATAGATATATTGTCTTTGATGGAGAAACTTGTAGGATTTCTGGAAGAGATAGGAATACACCCATTAGGATTGACCATAGATGGCAGGTTGCGGAAAAAATACATACTATTATTCATGAATTCATCCATCATTATTTCTATCACCACTATAGGATGAATACTGAGGACCATTGTAGGAAATTTAGGAAAATGGAAAAGAAAATTAATGCAATATATGGAATATACTATATTTATGGATATGATAGATATGGAAGGCATTTTCATAATTTTTGGGGATGGCCTTATGGATCCTCTAAACCTACTGCAAAGGACAGAGGTTGGCTGGCATAAGGGAAAGAGGTGAAAGAATGACGATGAAAGATTGGGATTGGGATTGGGGTGATATCTGGAGCGACGGCGAAGATGATTGCAAAGAACAAGGGATGACGACCAAGCCCAACTCAAGGCCTTGTGAACACAAGGGATGCTCGAATGAAGCTGTTTTCGAATGTGAAGGTTATCTTTGTGATGGTTCAGGTTGGGTTTGTAGCATGCATTGGAAAGACATTGATACCAATTATATTGTGACTGGAATGGGATGTGAGAGATGTTGGCAGGAAGTCGGTATAGGGGATGCCTGGGTAGTGACCATTTCCGATAGGAAGGTACCGAGATCACTGAGTGGGAAAATGACCGAGTGCTGGAATGGATGCAAGGATGAGGAAACCGGTGATTTTGACATGACGTTGCCCATCATCATGAATGATGAGAGATATGATTGGTGTGGCAGATGTGGTACCGCCTGGAAGTATGAAGATCAGTTGAAGGACATTGAAGGAGAGGTTTGAGATGAGTGAAAAATATGAATGGGAGAGGGAAGAATATGGATATTGTTGGGACGGTTGTTATGATGAAGAAACCGATTGGATTGTTGAAACTGAAATTATTACTGCAAAAGAATCAAAGGAATACTGGTGGAAGGCTGGTGAAAAAGTTGTTCATTGTCCTAAATGCGGTATGATATGGCCGATAGACTATGTGCAAATTAAAGGATATCCTAGACATATGATGCAAAGGGCGAAATCAAGCCAATATGGGGATTCGTGAACTCTTGTGAGTCTGAACCATCACTCCTCTTCGGTTAGGATGGGAATCAGAATCGGGATCGGACGAAGCACCGCGTCTCGCTCACCTATCAGGTCACCGGCCTGCACTGAATCCTCGTCGATGTCCCACTCACCCTCAGGAGTGAATTCGTCTAGTGGTTGAGACTCGTAGGGCCGCTTCGGCTTGCGTCGGGGCATCATCTGTTCACCCGCATCCAATCGTGAAATCCGAGAGAGGCGGCGCTCAATCTCGAGCATCCGGTCAGCCATCTCGACCAGATCATCGGGCTCCGCCCCGTCGATGCCGTGGGCAATCAATTCCATCTCCGTCTCCAACCCTAGGAGTTCGTCCTGGTGGTTACGCAGACGGGTCTCAAGTCGGTCGAGGAAGGAGTCGCTCATCATGTCGACACGGGGGATGTCCGGCCTCGGAACCTCAAGGAGGGTTGGTTCATCAGCTCGGTTGATTCTCTCCCTCGCATCCTCCAATGCGCTCCTCTCCCTTCCCAAGTGGCGGGCGAGCAAGGAATCCACAGCGTCAACTGAATCGTCAGGAATCAATTCTGGTGGCTGATATTCGTCAACTCTCGATTCCAATTCAGAGACTATCTCGATGTTGGGCTGCGCCTCGCGCGGCAGCACATGGTCAAGCACATCCCGTACGATTCTCTGCCCCGTCTGCTCCGGATCCCACGCTACCAAGCCGTCTGAGCCACGCATCGGCAGTTCCTCGCCGGAGAGAATCAAGCGAACATCGTCGGCGCCGAGGGGCTCAGCACCCGCCTCGATTGCGAGCGACACCGTCTCAAATCCTGCCGCCGCCCGCCGCCAATCAGCCCCAGCGTGGGCAGCAACCGCCTGCAACTGCTCGTCAGAGAGTGCGAGGCCGCGACGGAGGGCACGGTTGCGGAGGTGGAGAAGGAGTGTGTCCGGCTCGGGAAGTCCGAGATTGACAGTGACCGCGGAGGCGAGTGAGCGAGCGAGTGAGCCGGAAGTTGCAACTTCTTGGTCGGCGGACAAGACCACCTGCACCCCGAGGTTGAGGCAGAGATCAACCATTATTCCGAGGGCGTGTGAGGCTTGCGCGTCCACCGAAATGAGTTGCAGGTCATCGATTATCAGCGCCTTGCACCCTTGCAAAGCCGAATCCCACCCATCTACGGGTGAGCCGGGGAAGGAGCCGCCGGAAATGAGTCGCACCTCCATCTCGGGAGACTGGTTCCAAAGTGTGTGACCAAGCGCCCACAAGAGGTGACTCTTGCCCGAACCGGCAGGGCCGACGACGACCAACGGGTTGAGCCGAGTGCCAGGATGGTCGGCAACCTCGTTTGCAGCCGTCGTCGCTATTCTGTTCTCTGGACCAAGTTGCCATTTGTCCCAGACAAAGCGCTCGTTGGATTGCAGGACTGGTGGCCACGCCGGGCGAGCAGCGACCAGTTCCTCTGCGACCGGTTCGAGAGGGCTTGGGGCGGTTGGCACCGGCGCCCCGGTACTCATCGCATGGCCTCGCCTCTGTTCGGCGGAGGGGCGCCGCGCCGAGCGTTGTTCAGCCAATACCTCTCTCCAGACCGGTATCGCCTCGTCGCGCGGCTCAACCTCTTCATCGGTGAGTGAAAAGCTCCAGGCGGGACTGTCTGCTGGAATCGATTCTCCGGCAGCGTCGATGTCGGTCATCGGAGCGGTCGCCTCTACGCCCTGACGCAGCCTGCTCAATCGCTGTGCAGCGTGGCTTCCGAAGCCTCCTGTGCGCTCGCTGACGGCGGCGGCTGTCGTCTTGCGGAAGGGACCTTCGTATGGGCTCTCCATCGGCGGGCGATGACGGCGCTGAACATATTGACCGAGACTCGGGGACGGCCCCTCTCCATCTGCTCCCTTGAGAACTGAATGGATGGCCTTGTCAGAAAGCATTCGACGGCTCTTCTCCAATTGCTCTTGGAGTAAGGTGCGTCGGCCGATGTTGTCACCTCTTCTTCGCCGCAGGGAGCGGGCCCACTATCAACAATGCCCGCAGGGCATCAACCCTCCAAATCGGTCAAAAGTGAATCTATTTCATCCATGTCCTCAAACGACAACAACCTCTTCCTGTAGCGCTCGCAGACTACAGGGTCCACAACCCCGTTCTCTTCGAACACATTCAGTCGGTTGAGAAGTTCAGTAACTCTTTCCGAGTCTTTTTCCATCCGTTTCAGCAATTCCTCGCCTTCGCTGGAATCTGCCTCCAAACGCTCGACTAAAGGCTGAATGTGATGTCCTTTTTCAGCCAATTCCGTGACTCGCCCCAACACCTCAAGGTCGATTCCCGCTTCATTGAGAATCTGCCTCCTGTCTGAGTAGAGAGCTGCCATCTCGCTGCCGACGACATACTGGGTCAGAGTACGCACCTTCTGCGCCCTCGTGGCGGCAACGCGGGCCAATGGATTGTCCGGCTCCTCAGGTGCCTTCGCTCGCCGCCGAGTCTCTGCGGCGGCACCTGCCGCAGCGCTCCAGGAACGGATGTTGAGCCGCGCCGGGGTGGCGCCCTTCTCAGCCGGAATCGAGTGGCGAACTCCCTTCGCCCTCTCTACGGCAGACTGCATCTCCGCCAACTGTAGTGTCTCCCAATCCCGCTGCTCGTCGGTGACCCAATCACCGACTATACGTGCTCTTTCACCCGCTGCATCCATCGATGAAAATGCCAGCCCCCACGCCTCGTAGCCCGGAATCTCCAATTTGCTTGTGATCTCCCTGCTATCCTCCGCAGCCGTCCGCATGGCGGCGCTCGCCATTTCACGGCTTGTCAGTGGAGTGGGAACTGTGATTCGCTGTTCGGACTCGCCTCGATGATTGACAGTAGGGGCCCTCGGGCCGGCTGGAACCTCATCTTGAACCGCTGCGGATTGGTCTGATTGGGGCGTCGCCTCAAGCTCATCTTGGGCTTCGTCTTTTACCGCATGTGGAGGCTCGTCCACAGGTTCATCGACAGAGGCGGTTTCGCCGCCAAGAGCCATTTCATCACCCATGTTTGCTGACGGCGCGGTAGCCCAGTCAGGGAGAGGTACCTCTCCTCCGGATGGAACCTCAGTAGCCTGCACCTCTTGTGCTAGAACTTCAGTGGTAAGGTCTGCCACGACATCATCATCCGGTGACTTTTCAGAGTCCTCACGACGCATCTCATCCATTAGAGCCTCGACCGAGAATCCCTCGATTGCTGGCTCCAGAAGAGGCGCAGCAGTTTGCCGCCGCTCAACCTCCTCTTCGACAGTCAACAGATGCCCTGCTGCCGTTTTGAACGCCTCTTTGGCATCGGCCTCCACATCGATTGGTTTCGGTGCCGGAACTGAAATCTCCTCAAAGTCCTGACAGAAGGGATGGCCTTCGACGACTGCCGGCCGCTCAGCCCATTCAGACATCCGGTCGGCCGGAATCAAATCGCATTCGCGCAACAGCAGAGATTGCTCCCGCTCGACCCAGGCGTCCAAATCGGCGCTCATCAGGACCACGTCATCAGACGACTGCACAGAGTCAAACAAATCTCGCAACATTCCGATAAGCCGGTCAAAGCCGTGCAAACCGGAGAGATATTCCAAGCCGTCCAAGACGATGACCGCCCTAGTGGCGGCCAATAGAAAATCATCGATTTCCCTGCGAACTGACTCCAACCCAGGATTGACCGTGGCAAACTCTGTTTCCGTTCGTTCAGAGAGCCAGCGACAGACCGACTCGGGAAGCCCATGCTCCTGTGCGAGTCTTTGGGGTGGGGTGCGTGAGAGGACGAGTAGAGGATGTCCAATTTCCGCTAGGTGTACTGCGACCGCAAGACTGGAATCCGGATTGACATCGTCGATCAGATAGGCGTAACCCGGCTCCAACTCCTCACCAGGGTTGTGGACTAGAACCGCAGACTCATCCATAGGTGCCTCTTCCGGCTCCTCCACCATGGTGCTCTGACTCTTCGCCCACTCCGTCCGCCGCTTCTGCTGCCACCAACTCGACTCTTGAGATGGGTCTACTATCCAACCGCTGCTTTGCTGTCCGGTGACGAGGTCTTCCTCGTCGAGGTGAAGCCGCGCCTCGGGATGTAGCTCAGATATCAGTACAAGGTCTACATCGATGTGGACTGAAAGACGAGAATCGTCGGCAGCGGCGTCGACGCGCAGTGCCTCGAGAGCCGCTTGACCCATCGCCAATCCTTCGGATTCGTGCAGCGCCATCGAAGGCTTTCCACCTCGCACCACAAGTTGTGCAGTGGTCGGTGGCGAAGTCGGCCGCTCCACGCGAATATAGCCGTCGCCGCCCTCCTTGTCGAAGTCGATTAGAAGCAGTTCGAGCACACCCGAACCACCTCTGCGAACCTCTCGGGTGGTGCCACGTGGAAGTTCCGCCATCCCAATTCTCCGAGGTTGTCTCCACTCACCCCCTCTTGAAAGGTCTGCCCCGCGTAGCGGGCAGAATGGCGATTCGGGATGATGCATTCGATGCCGACGGTCAAGTCCGACTAGACCGGAATGGAGGGTTGTTGTACGATTTGCAGGATGTTGTGCCCGCGGCGCTGCCAAGACCATCCTTCGCTCACCCAGAAGTAGAGTTGGTTGAGGGTGTCCTCATCGACATTTGCCGCTGCGGCAATCTGTTCGATTATCTCTATCTCTTCGGGCTTGTACTCACCGTCGCAGGCCGCCATCAGAACTGCGTCCCGGAGAAGGAGTCGTAAGCCGCTTGGGGAAAACTGATCGAGATGTTGCTTCAAATCGACGAGTTCGCCAATCATGGAATTGAGCCTCTCTCTCACGAACGGCTGGAACAAGAGTGACGCAATCCTAGCCTCGTAACCACTCATCTCCTCCGGAGTGAATTTTCCGTCGCAGGTAGCCACCGCAGCTAGTATCGTAGCGTAGGAAATAGCCTCTTCATCGGTGAAGTCCAATAGGGTGTCAGGTAGCATGCTGCGTGATTTACCGCCTAGCACTTGAAACCTACCGTCGGGCGGTTGACATGAAAATCCAACAAAGGTAAAGCCGACAAGGATTGATGCCGGATGCCTCTAACCGAGTAACATGGTAGAGCCACCCGATGAGAGTTGCAAGTTCTCACAACTGAGCCAAGTCAGGAGCGCCTACCGGATGGTCGGGTTCAGTCACGGTCCAAGCGGCACCAAGGCCACCGGCGCGGTCATCTTTGCTCTCGCTGTGGCCGCTGCCTATCTGACTGCTAGACTGACCGACATGATGTTAGTCGATGACCTTCCAGATTGGATACCATTCGCCCTGTTCATCATCTACTGGATTGGAGGCGTGTTTTGGTGGACTAAAATGGTGAATCGTACAATCGAACAAATGGACATCGTAGCCGTCGGCGAAGGCCACCCTTGGCACCCGAGCGAAGAGACCGGTAGCCCTGCAGTCTATCTGCTGAATGCGAAACAAGAGTGGTTTGAAATCCCAGCAAAAGCGCGCATCTACCCTCAACAGGACACGGTCCTGCCGCAAATCATTCTCAGGCGGGATGAGGGGGACGCCAGCTGGCTCACACGGATAGATGGGGATCTCGATGAAAAAATGAAAAAATTGTTCAGATTGGTCAATATCGCCCTCGCCCTCCGTGATGCTCAGGAACGAGCCGAAGGGGCTGAAGACCCAATCGAGGCCGCCCGCGCTCGTGAGGGGGAGGAGTCGATTCTCGACCACCGCACTTGGGAAGATACCGTTTCGGGTTCACTGACACCGGAACCAGGGGCACTTTTGAGACGGTTGCGCAGCGACGCGACGGATATTGTCGAGCAGGACGAGGAAGGCTGATTCAGGGCAGGAGTGGTGTAAAAATTAAAGTGGCCCGGCCACCGGCGCAATCCATGGAGTCGTGGCATGACCGTCTTGAGGCGCTTGACGACGAACAGAGGGAGATGGTTCTCGGCTCATCGCTCTCTCAGCGATTCGCTGCTTGGCCGCTCTACGCATGCCACCCTGCAATCGTCGGCGCATTCTACGGCCTTCTCATCACCTGCGCCCTGCTTCTCCCCGTCGGTTGGAATCACGACTGGTCGGTTGTTCCTTGGTTGAGCGAGGTTGCCACCCGAGGTGTTACCATCATGCTGAGTCTTGGCCTTCTCGGCCACGCCTCTCTGATGATGAACATGTTCATCGGAAGACCCCCGGCTCAGCTGGCAAAGTTCAGGGTGGTCCTCTTCGGAATGCCATTCGTCGGATTCGGACTCCTGATGGCCACCTGGTCAGGAATGACGACCGCCATTCCCGACATGCTGTTCTGGAGTGTGATGCTCTTCCCCGGTCCCGCCTACGTCCACCTCTCTTGGGCACCCCGCTACCGGATTCTCTCGATGCTCGAGGATGGCAAGGACCCGTTCGGTCCGGTGAAGATCGAGGTTGGCAAGCGTGAGAAGGAAAGGGAACTCGAAGCGGCGGTCGATGCCCTCGTAGAGTGAGAAACTGACCGCTGTCAGATGAGATTGACCGCCTTTCCAGCAGTTTCGTAGGCGCCTAGAATCTCTTCTAGATGCTCATTGCTCAATCCAGCCGACAACTGGTTTCGCACCCTCGCTCCGTCGCGCGCCACCATCGGGAAGACTATCGCCCCGACAACGACCCCCAAATCCCGCATCTCGGCCGACAACTGCTTGGCGACCGCCGACTCGCCGCACATCACCGGAATGATGGGCGTGGTCGACATTCCGAGGTCGAAGCCCAAGGACTCCATCTCTTTTCGGAACTTATCCGTATTGGCCCACAACCTCGCATGGTGCTCAGGCTCGTCCATCAACACCTCGACAGCCGCCTTCTGTGCTGCTGCAACTCCAGGCGGCTGACTTCCAGAGAGCAGCCAAGAGCGGGAGTGGTTCAACGCATGAGTTCTGACCTGCTCGCTGCCAGCGACGATTCCGCCTTGGACTCCAAGCGCCTTCGAGAACGAACCGATCTCAAAATCGACACGCCCCTGCAACTTGAAGTGGTCAACGATTCCCGCACCACGGTCACCGAGAACACCTTCTCCGTGGCAGTCGTCGACGAATACCATCGCATCGTATTCCTCGGCCAATGCGGTTACCTCGTCGAGTGGGGAGACATCACCGTCCATGCTGAACACACCGTCGGTGATGATGAGTTTCCGTTCGCTATCTGAGTGGTCTTGGAGTACCCTCTCAAGAGCACCCATGTCATTGTGGGGGTAGACCGCGCGTGAGGCTTTGGTGAGCCGAACACCGTCGATTATCGAGCCGTGATTCAATTCGTCTGATATGATGACGTCAGCCTTACCTCGCACCAGAGCGGGGATGAGTCCGACATTTACGGCATATCCTGAGGAGTAGATGAGAGAAGCCTCGACCCCCTTGAATTCCGCAACCGCCCTCTCAGCTTCGAGATGGATGTCCATCGTGCCGGATATCGCCCGTACAGAGCCGCTCCCCGCACCATACTTCTTGGTCGCCGCGATAGACGCTGCGACCACCTTTGGATGAGTTGTTAGATTGAGGTAGTTGTTTGCAGAGAGCATAATCATCTGTTGGCCGTCAACCGTGCAACTGGGCTCGCTCGCTGACTCGAGGGTAGGGGGCTCCCACTGCAGATTCTGGCTCGCCAGCTCCTCGTACCGCTCCCGCATCCATGGAATGTCCTTGGCCATCTCCCCCACCTCTACGGCCTGCCAAGCACCGCACCCACCCTTTGGGCGTTGCGTGACGGCGTCCACCGTTGCAATGATGGACTGAAGGGGCAAGCGAGGCTTCGATGCCGGCGACATTGGTCACTCTGCTCGGGACCGCGCAAGATGGCGGCGTGCCCCAGCCGGGCTGCGAAAAATCGTGCTGTATGGATGAGTTCGGGGGTGTGACGAGAAGTCGCAGCCCAGTGGCACTGGGCATCACCGCCTCGGATGGAAGTAGGCATCTGGTCGAGGCGGGCCGTGAACTCTCAAGCCAGCTTGTGATGTGGGCGTCTGTGGACGGTGGGCCGCTTGGCAGGCTCGATTCCGTCTGGTTGACTCACGGCCATCTGGGTCACGTCGATGGGCTGGGATTGTTCGGTTGCGAGGCGATGGGCACCAACGAGTTGCCACTGCACGCCTCGGAATCGATGCTCGAAGTTGTGAAAGATAGCCCGATGCTCGCCCAACTGCTGACCAACCGACACCTGCGTGCGAACCAATTTTCGACAGGTGAGAAGGTGAGTCTCGGCGCTGAATTGACCATCACTCCTCTTCAGGTTCCCCACCGCGACGAACATAGCGACACCCATGCCTTCCTCATCGAAGGGGCAGCCAAGAAACTGCTATTCCTGCCGGACCACGACTCCTGGGAGATGACCCTCGACATCCACCAAGCCGACGGCCCACTCGAGTGGTTCCGCTCGCTTTTCGTGGACGTCGTTCTCATCGACGGCACATTCTGGTCGGCCGACGAATTGGGCGGCAAGGCGGCCGACATCGGCCACCCGCCGGTCGAAGAGACCCTCTCGCTGCTCGGCGACCGCGGCCCCTCGGACCCACGGGTGGTCTTCATTCACCTAAACCACACCAACCCACTGCACGACGAATCATCTGCAGCTTCAGCCAAGGTTCGGGCGATGGGTTGGGAGATCGCCCGCCAACCGATGACCTTCGGCCTTTGAGGGGGTGGGGTGGTCTCTCCCGAACAGGCGCCAAGCCGCTGATTTCCACAGACTCAATGTGTCCCCGCCAATCGTGGCGGCTGGGCATGGCGTTCGGTGGGGTAACTTGCATAAGAGCGACCACTTTGGAGACCCGTGGAACTGAGAGGGGAGGTTAGCCGTGGGCT
>Ga0208879_1004910_pt1 | contig 10217 bp, 13 predicted proteins | sample Knorr_S15_td_Bot_FD_185605 | JGI IMG/M metagenome (GOLD analysis project Ga0208879, IMG submission 185605) | Marine microbial communities from Southern Atlantic Ocean transect - Knorr_S15_td_Bottom_ad_5009_LV_A (SPAdes) (version 2) | ecosystem: Environmental > Aquatic > Marine > Oceanic | place...
CGGCCGCGTGCGGGACCGCATCAAGGCCTATGCCTGGGTCCACGGGGGCGGGCCCGAGCAGTGTGCGCAGGACGCGTTGCGCCGGCTGGAGGAGGGCTTCAAAGCGGTAAAATTTACTCCTTTCGAAGGCACGGGACTGGGTTACAGCGTCGCCTACGGCAGGCGAGCGGAGGCGCGAGTGCGGGCGGTGCGGGAAGCGGTCGGGGACGACGTCGATCTCGCCATTGATGGTCACGGCGTACTCAATCCGGTCAACGCCATGGAGATGGCCAAGCGCATCGAGCCGTACGGCTCCTGTTTTTCGAGGAGCCCGTGTTGCCCGAGAACGTCGATGCCATGCGAGAAATCCGACGCACGGCGCGCATCCCCATCGCCACCGGCGAACGGCTGTTCACGCGCTACGCTTTCAAGGAGCTGCTGGTCGGGGAGGCAGTGGATGTGATTCAGGCGGATGTCGGCAACGCGGGCGGTATCTACGAGGTCTTCAAGATCGCTGCCATGGCCGAGGCATTTTACGTCAGCGTGGCGCCGCACAACCCGTGGAGTCCGCTGAGCACCGCCATCTCTCTACACCTGGATGCGGTGGTGCAAAACTTCCTGATCCAGGAGCTTCCGACCGCTCTGGCTCCACCGGGGCGCGCGCGTCTGATCAAAGAGCAGATTGAACATCCAACGGATGGGTACCTGGGAATCCCCAGCGGCATCGGTTGGGGGGTGGAGCTCGACGAGGAGTTCGTCCGCGCCCATCCATGGAATCCAGATTCGCTCAGAAAGCCGTGGCTGCCAACAGGGCCGGACGGGGGGTTGGTTCACACCTGATGGCGTTCAGAAGCGGTCGAGCCGGTAGCGATACGTCCGCAAATGCCTTTGTAATTACGGATCGATATCGACGATCAGCATGCCTTCCTTCTTGTTGCGCGAACGAGCGATCATTTCGCCATCGGGTCCGACCGCGAAGGACGGACCGACGAAGGGGATCAGCGGGTGAGGCTGGCCCACCTGATTGACGAAGAGGCCAAAGTACCCCTGTTCGCGGCAGGGCAGTGCCGCGCGCTCGGTGAATCGCGCCAGCATTTCTCGGTGAGTGCGGTAGCGGGCAATCATACCGCGGGCGTTGAAGTCTACCATCTCTTCGATGGTGCTCCATCCGGCTGGCCGACCGTCCTTGAGGATCGGATCAGCGTCCCAGGCGTGCGGCATGAGCACGATCCGGGCGCGGCGGCGACCGTAGCTACGCATCAGTTCGGAGCGACTACAATCGGCACAGATCCCCACGGCCATGGCGATGCCCTCGAAGGAGAAAACCGGCCGTCGGCGGTCAGGGCGGTAGAACATCTGCTCGAGCTGGGTGACGTTGTTTTTCCGGTGGATGCCGGCTATCTCTCCTTCCCGGGTCACTACGACATAGGTGTTGTAGGGTTTTCCTGGAGTGCGCTCGGCCAGGCCGAAGCCCACACCCACCTCGAGCGGAGGTTTCGGGAAAAACCACCAGGTCTGCTCCCCGATCACGAGCCGCTCGGATGTACCGCCGCGAGCGGCGCAGGTTGTCCTTCACCTCGCCCCATCCGCAATACATCTGAACCAGCGCGATTCTCATGGATTGGAATCACTCCGTCTTGGTCGCCGCCCTCACGCCGGCTCGCCTGTGGCGATGCCGCCGACGATGAGCCGGGTCAAGCTTATTGGGGGCAAACGGTATCGCGGGGAGATCGGACACGGCGGTAGCTCCTGAAGGTGATCGTAACACATGCGCCGTCGCGCGCAAATATCTGGCGTTATTCCCCAGCCGGCCGGTGTCGGCAGTTCATCGATGACGATCGGCTCATCTATAGCCCCAAAAGCGAGCTGGTGAGGTGACGACATTTGACTTAGTTCACTTCCTGGTCTACTGTAAAACTATGTCAGATATCAAGCTCAACATCCACGAGGCCAAGACGCATCTGTCACGCCATCTCAATGAAATGTCTGAAAACGATCGACTCATCTTGTGCCGACGAAACCTGCCTGTGGCCGAAGTCCGCCTCCTACCAGTCGGCCCGCACCAAAGGCAACTGGGTCTTGCCAAGGGCGAGTTCACCGTCCCCGGGTCATTCTTCGAGCCGTTGCCCGCTGATCTACAGGACGCGTTCGAGGGTGAGTGATCGTTGAAGCTGCTTCTCGACACCCACACGTTCTTGTGGGCGATCATCGACGACCCATCTATCTCCGTGGCAGCACGGGACGCCATCGCGGACCCGGCCAACAAGGTCTATGTAAGTAGCGTTTCGTTCTGGGAGATTTCGATCAAGTACGGGCTTGGCAAACTCCCGTTACCCGATGAACCGGACCGCTATCTGCCCGCTCAACGCACTGCGGCGGGATTCGACCTGTTGACCATTGGCGAGGCGGAAGTCTGTCAGGTCCACCGCTTGCCCGCGATCCACCGCGACCCCTTCGACCGACTGCTGGTGGCACAGGCAAACTGTTACGGACTAGCAATCGCCACGGACGACGCCGTGGTTCAGCGATATCCCGTACGAACGATCTGGTGAAAGCGCGAAGGCAGGGAGGGGGAACCAGGCGCTGCGGTCTTCCAAACCTCCTGGTCCCGCGGTTTCAATTACGCCGCCCGACGCAAGCGGCTGACGACAACGCCTCTGTCGCACTCGGCCCCGCGCTTTTTGGTATCAGGGATGATGCTGCCAGGACGGCTGCCGCGTTGGTTGACATTCTAGTTTGGTTAGACTAGGTTGTTCATGGTGGTTGGGCTTCAACCCGTCGAGCGCACCACCAGGAAGACGACAGCCAAGACGGAGCACCAGACGGGATAGGGAGAGAGCCCGCATGTCGGTAGAGCCGATCGGTATCTTCCAGGCCAAAACACACCTGTCGGAGCTGGTAGCGAAGGTCCAGCGTGGCGAGCGCTTCACGATAACCAGGCACGGCCGACCTGTGGCGGAGCTCGGCCCCGTGCAATCGCAGGTGGCCCGCCCGAGACGCAGCGTCGCCAGGTCCGAGAGCTTCTACATGGCGCCAGACTTCGATACGCCGCTGGACGACTTCTCCGACTACACGTGAAGCGCTATTTGCTGGACACACACACGGTCCTGTGGTTCCTCCAAGATGCACCAGAACTGCCAGACGCCGTAGCCTCACGCATCGAAGCCGAGGACGCGGTTAACCATGTGAGCATGGCGTCCATCTGGGAGATGGCGATCAAAGTCAGCCTCGGGAAGCTGGCTGTCCCGTATTCACTGGAAAGTGATCTTCCAGGAATACTGGAGGAAAGTGGCTTCGCGATGCTAAATCTGAGCTTCCATCACCTGGGCAGTGTTGCCCGGTTGCCCTTCCATCACCGCGACCCGTTCGATCGCGTGCTCATCGCGCAGGCTCAGATCGAGGGACTCATCCTGCTCAGTCGCGACCCGTCTTTCGATGCATACGGTGTCACCCGGATCTGGGAGTAGGCGATGCTGCCGGTCCCAGGAACCGTATGTGCTCCCGCCCGATTTCGTGTCCGCCGCTTTCCAGCAGCGCGCGCTCCATCGCATTCTTCAGCTCCCGCACGTTGCCGGGGAACGAATACGCCTCCAGCAGCTCCAGGACGTCGCCGTCGAGCTCCGGTAGTTCGCGGCCCATTTCCTTCATGAGCAGACGCAGGAAGTGTTGAGCCAGCGGGCGGATGTCTTCGGGGCGCTGCCGCAGAGCCGGCAATTCAACCGTCAACCCGGCCAGGTACTGGTACAGATCCGCCGCGATCACCTTCTCCTCGACCAGGCGCTGTAGCGGCACGCTGGTCGAGGCGATGATCCGCACGTCCACCGTTCTCGACTCAGCCTCACCCATCCGCTTGGCCTCGCCGCTGTGCAGGGCCCGCAACAGGCTGCCCTGCACCGACACGTGCATCCGGCCGATCTCATCCAGAAAAAGGGTGCCGCCATCGGCCATCTGAAAACAGCCATCCTGGTCCGACTCGGCACCGCCAAAGGTACCGCTGACGTGGCCGAAAAGCGCCGACAGCGCCCTTGAACGGCTGTCGAGCGAGAGCACGACATCCTGTGGCAGGTCGGTGCAGTTGAGGGTTACGAATGGCCCCGAACTCCGAGCGCTGCCGTAGTGGATGGCTCTGGCGAGCATCTCCTTCCCTGTCCCCGGCTCCCCCAGCGGTCCTCGTCGGCGCCGGTGAAGGCGCCGCGCGCGTGTCCGAAGAGAGCGGATTCGACCAGACCCGCCGGGATCGCGGCGCAGTTCACGGGGACGAACGGTCCCTCCTTGCGCTCACCACCGAAATGGATGGCTCGCGCGATCAGCTCCTCGCCGGTGCCGCTCTCGCCGGTGATGAGGACGGAGGTAGTCGGATTCTCCTGCATGAGCTGGATTTCCCTGAAGATCCGCTGCATGGTCGGGCTCTGGCCGATAAACCCGGGCAGCCCCCACTTTTCCGCCTCACGCTGCGATATCATCGACAGCTGGCCCTTCAAAACCCGGCGCTGAGTCATTGCCCGTTCGAGCTGGCTGTTCTTGGCGACTAAGGCCGCGTTCTTCTCCCGAAGCTCCTCGGTCAGATGGCGCAGCCGTACGTGCGTCGCCACCCTCGCCAGCACCTCTTCGGCCTGGAAGGGCTTGGTTATGTAGTCCACCCCCCCCGGCGCGGAAGCCGGCGATGATATCCTCCTTCTGGTCTCGAGCCGTTAGGAAGACCACCGGAATGGACTCGGTAGCACCGTCCTCTTTGAGTCGTCGACAGACCTCGTAGCCATCCATGCCCGGCATCACCACATCCAGTAGAATCAGGTCCGGCAACGCCTGAGCGGCGATCTTGAGCGCGTCAGCACCGTTGGTCGCCACCAGCACGCTGTTGCCCGCGGCCTCCAGCATTTGCAGAAGGACCTTCAGGTTGGTGGGGTTGTCGTCCACCGTGAGGACCCTGGCGCCGCGTGGGCCGGACTCACATTCACTCATGCAATCGCTCACATCCCGCTGAATGACTTCGTCGAATTCACGCCATGGGTATTGTCCCAGAGCGGACCAGCTCTGCGCTGACCAGCTCTGCGCTAAACTCGTGCTATCCGTATCGACAGACCCTAACGGCTGCCTTCTCTCCAGCCATGTTACTCGATACTGGCAAGTATGGCACGCAATGAACGTACCGAGTTCTGACGGAGATGGAGAAAATAGGGTTAACTATATGAAATCAAATAACTTATCGATATATACAGGAAGATCGCCGATCTCGCCATGCGTACTCGTATCGGAACGTACGTGACGATATCAGTACGTCTGGTGCTTCGATATCGGTACGGTTGGGTTAGCCCCCAAATCTTACATGGGAACCGTGCTGGCGCCTGTCGGCTGCGACCCCGTGGGGCGGATTGGAGGGCTTTCCGGCGGCGCGTAAGCGACATCGAGATGGGGGGTCTCCAGGCGCGCGAGGCCCTCATGCCGCGAATCCATGAGGGCGGAGATCCCACCCGTCACCAGCAGCGTGCGCTCTACCGGGTACTGCGGGACTCCGGTGAGGAACATCTCCTGGATGTTGAGGCTCAGATAACTGAAGTGCGGGAAAGGCTCTCGGCCCGAGCGCAATCCGGTGGCCTGGATCTGGCCGCCGACCAGTGCCGCGTACGCCCAGCGGCGGATGTGACCCGGGAGGTGCAGCACCGTCGCTCGCAGACCGTCGGTATACTCGATGAGAAAAGCGGCCGGACTGCCGCAGTTCTCCGGTGCACTTCCCTCCCCTGCCTCACCCAGCGCGCTGGCGGCTTCGGCCAGCTCTGCCGACCACTTCCCCGCTTTGCCCGCCGCCCACACGTCTTCTCCCTCCAGGCACTGGACTGCGGCGATACCGGTCTCCCCTCCGTCGCGGCGCTCCACCATCGCCTGCAGGGCTTCGAAGGCGTGGTATCCGTAGGCCTCCAGATCACCGTAGCTCACCACGAGGGCTTCCTGGATCGGTGCACCGATCTCGTGCTCCAGCCACGGGTCGCGCCAGAACAGGGGCACCGAGGAGCCAGCCATGAAGGGGATGTCCAGCTGGCGGGCGCGGTCGTACATCCAGCGGGCGTCCGACCAGGAGGAAGCCAGATATTTGTCGCTGAAAACGGGTATCGCGAGACCAGAGGTCGCCAGCACTCCGCAGATCTGCTCGAAGAAGTGGCGCCGCGGGTACAGGCGCTGTCCCTTCTCATTGTAGGCGTAGTCGCCGTGCTCGCCGATGGAGAGCACGCCATCTACGGCCAGGTCTTTCCCACCAAGACAGAGCGCGGCGGGAATGCTCTGGTAGATGGGGATACCGCACTTGTCAGCCAGGCCTACGCCGACGTCATTGGCGTGCGTCTGGTCCATGTACAGGGAGGCGATCTCCACCTGGGGCGGTAGCAGGCCATTGTCGGTGGGAAACCCGCGCGCGAACTTGGTGACGATGACGTCGGCGTGAGAGTTGGTGAAGAAGGTGGTGACAATGGCGGCGATCTTCTTGCGCGGCTCAGACGCCGCCGGTCGGGTGGAGTCGGTCATGGGTGCTCCCGTTTATTGGGCTCTCGTTACTGAAGGATGGTCGGTTGCAGGCCGGGTATATCGTCGTCGGCTGGGTAGAACGGCCGTTCCATGCGCTCGAAAGGGGCGTTGCGGAGCGTCGCCGGCGTAGGTCCGGGGGTGTCGAGGATGAAGACAGCTTTCGCCATGGCATCGTAGACATTGTGGTAGTTCATCGGGTTCTTCACCACCACAAACCGCGCCGAAGCCGGATCCAGATCCACGGTGCGAAACTGCTCGTCGGCCCAGTCGTAAGTGGCGTGGGTGGTGATGAGGATCCGGATCCGGCCCACTGCCAGCACCGCCGAGGGTCCCATCTCCCCCTCGACGCCATCCCAGATCCCCCCCTGGTAGCGAAAGCGGCCGGCGCTGAGCCGCTCGATGCGCCCACTCACCTGCACCGGTTCGCCCCAGTGCGGATCGAGCTGGTGGCCCAGTGGAAACGACACTTCACCCCCGACACCGGCGCGATGACAGGCCGCGGCGGCTTGCGGGTCGACCACGGGGACGATGGAGGACGGCGCGTCCTCCAAATCCAGCAGCGCCCGCAGAGCGGCGACGCTGTCGCCGGAGGCGCCGCCGCCGGCACAGTCGGCGGTCTCCACCAGAAGTACCAGCCCCTCTTCCACTTGCTGACCCAACGCTACGGCCTCGGCAGGGGTGTGCACCTCCGGTTCTAGTTCGAAGCGGATGTCCCAGTAGCGCTCGGCGATCTGGCGTGCCAAGGCCACGGCGCCTTCCGGGTTGTCGTCGGTGACAACGAGGCCGCCGCCACCCAGATGAGGCTGGTCGAGGTAGGGGTGGACGAGGAAGACACTGGTCGAGAGCACCCCGTCCTTGCCTTCGCGCTCTTTGGCAAACCGCATGATGCGGGCAAAGGGTCCGTCCCCCTCGGTGGTGCCGTGAATGGCGCCGGCGATGACCGGTACCTTGGCCATGGCCATGGTGGGCCGGCAGCGGCCCGACACGGTATCCAGCAGCAAGCGGGCGCCGCGCTGACCGGTGGAGAAGGCGTCGCGGTGGGGGTAAGTTTCCCAGGCCAGCAGGGCGTCGGCGTGGCGCACCATGTCGGCGCTGACGTGGGCGTGCAGGTCGAGCGTGCCGACGATGGGGATGTGTGGGCCGACGATTTGCCGGCACGCCTGGATCAAGTCCCCCTCCGGGTCGTCGATCCCTTCAGCGACGGCGCCTCCGTGCAGGGGAAGGAGAAGGCCGTCCACCGGCAGCGCTTTTTCCAGCCGGCGCAGGAGCTCTCCTTTGAGCTGGGCGTAGCAGGCAGCCGTCAGATAGCCGCCCGGGCAGGTACTGGCGTTCAGCAGCGGCGCGATATCGGCCTCATCCTGACGCAGAATCTCGAGTCCCCCACCCACGACGCCGGCTTTCACCTGGAGCAGTTCCTCCCCCCAATGAAGGTCGTAACGCTCAAACCAGCTGATGTCGATGGGGGAGCCGCCGCGCTGATTGCATTCGGTCAGGATGGAGCCTAGGGCGATGCGGGGCTTACGACTGCTGGTCATATCAAACCTCCAATGCTGCCGTGGCGATGTGACGACTAGTGGCTCTATGATCCTGCAAATGACATCGAAGCTGGAAAAAAACGACAGCCTCTCTTACAGAAGCAATGCCGCAAGTCCTGCACTCTCGACGACGAATGACGTCGAGTCTGGCTTCTGCCGGTGTGCGGTCGCAGAATTACCTGCCAAATTCGGGGGAGGCGGCGCTCGGTTTGCAAGCCGCGTTATCCCAGGCGCCCCAGCGCCTCCATCAGGTCGATCAGACTCAAACCAGTGTGATATCCGGGGTCCGCATCGGCGGTGGCGGGGATGGCGGTCGACACGGCGCCATCGGCACTCCGCGTCTGCACCGCCATGAGGTGGACGTCTGGTCTGATATAGTGCTGGACAAAGGCGTTGTGGCAGGCGGCCAGGACGCGTCGGCAGTTCTTTTTGGTCTCGTCGTCAGCCGCTAGCCCAAGACAATGGGCGGCTGCCCGCATGGTTTCGGGCAGGCTCCACCAGGGCATGTCGGTGTTGATTGGACGTCGGGTGATGAGGTCGTAGCTCTTGCAGTAGCCACCCGGGCCGGGTTGGAAGCAGAGGGAGTGGATGTGAGTGAGGATCCCGGGTAAGAGGACTTCGACGGCGGTCAGTGAGGCGGACGCCTGCGCCGACGGTGAGCACGACTCCCGCAGGCGGCGGATGGCGGCAGCGGCCAGACCGACGAACTCGAGGGCGTGGCCCGGGTCGCAGACGACGGCACCGTCCGCTTCCCGGTAGGGCTGGCCATGGGCATCGACGGCTTCCCAGAAGTCAAGGCTTTCCAGCCAGGGAATACGGCCATCGATATTGATGTGGCCGGACAGCTCATGCCGCAGCAGTCGCAGGCCGGATTTCAGCGCGTCCGCGTCACCGACACGGGCGCGGAGGGCGACCGTTCCCAGTGAAATCATATGGGACCCGTGGGCGAATCTGCCCGGAACCGGGCACACTGGATTCTTCGGGTCGAGAGGCTGCTGGTCGGTGACGAAAGAACCGGGGGTGAAAAGAGAGGCATCGACCTGCTGGCAGTATTGCAGCGCTTCCGACTCTCCGGGTCCGTCACCCAGGAAGGCGGCGGCAGCCAGCATGCCCTTGGAGGCGAAGAGGTCGCTGACATTGAAAGGCGCCTCAGCCGTGAGGGGCTCGGTAGCACGCGTCCTCCCATCTTCATCCACGATGAAGGGGGTGCCGTCGGCGCGCATGAGGAAGAAGAGGTGGCCGCCGTTGCGGTCGCGGATGCGCCTCAGCGTCTCGAGTACGGCGCTGATCATCACCTCGATGCGGGGGAGCAGCAAAGAGGCATCTGCGCCGGCCATCCCTTCTCTCAGCCAGTGGCCATGGCCGGCCAGCGCTTCAAGGCCTCTGCCCTGGATCCAGCCGTATACCGCATCGAGGCCGCGGATCGGGTCGTCGTCGGGAAAGTCACTGCCGCTGGTGAGGTCGAGCTTGGTGTCGACGAAAGGGTAGTCGGGCCGACGCTCGAAGCGCTCGAGCATGGCTTCGAGAACCGTGAGGCAGATGGCCCGGTAGTCGGTGGTCGCACCCATGATCTGATCGAGCGATGGGTCGCCGGGGAGGGTGCGGCCAGCAAAGCCGTGCGATGAAGCGCTTGGTCCTGACGTGGTCAACGGTTAACCCTGGCCCGAATGGCGCTTACTTCCTCCTCGGTGAACCAACGCATCACAGCTTCTGTGTGCGTTTCGCACGCCTGAAGAATCGTCGTCTCCATGAGTTGCCGCAGCTTCTCGTCTCCCCGTTGCACGGCAATGGCGTGAAGGAGCCAGACCGGAGGAAAATAGCCCTTCTGCGCCAGGAGAGCCTGTTTCGCCCAACGATGGGCCTCCTCCAGTTTCCCCTGTTCGTAGTAGCCTAGAGCGAGGTTGTAGGTCATGCGGTGATCCTCGGGGTAACGCTGCACAGCTCCGTGCAACGCGTCCAGGCGTTCATCGGGTAAGACCGTTGGCGCCAAAAAGCGACGCCAGGTGCAACCCGGCGGGGTGGCTGGAGTAGTAGGGGGCCGGGTCTGTCGAGACGATGTCGCGTATTCTGGTCAGCGATGCCTCGCCGTTGTTGACCAGGACAAACCCCCATGTATTGCCGAGTGAGAGCAGGACCAGAAAGGCTCATAGTCTCTCTGCCGAGCCGGCTACTGCGACCCGCGTGAGC
>Ga0208879_1004913_pt1 | contig 10213 bp, 9 predicted proteins | sample Knorr_S15_td_Bot_FD_185605 | JGI IMG/M metagenome (GOLD analysis project Ga0208879, IMG submission 185605) | Marine microbial communities from Southern Atlantic Ocean transect - Knorr_S15_td_Bottom_ad_5009_LV_A (SPAdes) (version 2) | ecosystem: Environmental > Aquatic > Marine > Oceanic | place...
TCCGAACATAGAATCGAGCGAGTTAGCGGCGGCGAGCGAAACCTGCTCGTCGCTGTCGCGCTGGGAGCAATCCTGGCTCCTCTGAACTCGACCGTGATTGCTGTCGCACTGCCGGGAATCGTCGCCGACTTCGGCGGCAGCCTGGCTTCGGCCACCTGGCTCGTCACGGCGTACCTGATCGTAATGGCGTCTGTCCAGCCGCTCGCGGGAAAAATCGGTGACGGCATCGGCAGGCGAAAACTGATCCTGGGCAGCCTCGTGTTGTTTCTCGCAGTCTCGACCGGGGCCGCACTGGCACCCAACATCTGGGTATTGCTGGCTTTCAGGGTTGGGCAGGCGCTTGCCATATCGGTCGTGCTTTCAAACAGTTTTGCCGTCTTGAGGCAGGTCGTTCCGGCAAGTCGACGCGGCAGGACGTTTGGCATTATCGAGGGGGGTAACGGGCCTTTCGGCAGCGGCCGGTCCGCTCGTTGGCGGGCTGCTGATCACCGTGACCGACTGGAGAGCGATCTTTTTCGTCAACATTCCCGTCGTTTTGCTGGCGCTGATATTTGCTTGGCGATCGCTCCCACGTGATTCCAGGCGAGCCGAATGGCGGGAATTCGACTACATAGGTGCCGCACTGTTACCGGCTTCTCTTGTTTCAGTTGCAGTATTTTTCCTGCTGCTGGCACGCGGCGGGGAGCCGTTGCAATACGTACCGGTTGCGATCGGCGCCATCGCTCTGTCGGCGTTGCTGCTCAAAATTGAACTTGCTCACCCCGACCCTGTAATTCAGCCAAGGCTCTTCAAGGTGCGTGGCTTTGCGGCCCCGAGCCTGGGCGTGGGGACAAGTAATCTTGCAATGTATTCGCTGCTGCTCGTCATTCCGCTGATGCTGGTAGCGCGCGGCAACTTCAGCCCGCTCGAGATCGGCCTGATCCTCACATCGTTGACAGTCGGCACCGCACTGTTGAGTCCGATCGGCGGCCGGATGGCCGATCGGTTTGGCCGCAGGAAACCGGTAGTTGCAGTCCTGCTGATCACTGCACTGGCAACGCTGATTCCGGCTATTTCAGGATCAGAGGTAGGAGTTGTGCCGCTGATATTCGGACTGGGCATCGTTGGTCTTGGACTCGGGCTTTCGAACGCTGGCATGAGAACGAGCGCGCTCGAATCCGTCCCCGTTCGTGATGCGGGATCCGGTGCTGGTACATATTCAACGAGCCGTTATCTCGGCTCGATCATTGGTTCAGCAATGCTCGCCGGGCTTATCGGGATCGACAGGTCGAATACCGACGGCATCGGTCTTGTCTTCATAGTTGTTGCTGCAGCTGCTTTTGCTGCAGTAGTCGCGGTGTCCTTTATGGAAGCTCGCCCCGGTACGCAGGACTGAGTCCCGATCACCGGTACAGGGTAAGTCGTCGTCAGAGCTTGACAATAAGAATTAATCTTCCTGATCTTTTTGAGATGAGAAGCAAGGGCGCTCAGATCCCGTTGGAATTGTCGATGCTGGCTGGGTGCCTCGATCTCAAAACGCATGGTGCTGAAGAGGTTCACGGCTTGCTGGTCGCAAAACAGATCGGCGACCGCGCTGGTGCGAAGATGCTCATACGTTCCGCACGAATACACGCGCCCGTGATGACATTCGTCGCTTCTGGCGAGAGAATAGTCAGGTTGCACCACACTGCAACTACGCAGGCGCGCTCCTCATTTAGAAAGAATCGAACCTGGAAATGGCAAGGGAAAAGTGCGTCCTCGCTTACAGCGGGGGCATGGACTCGACAATCTCGGCAGTCTGGATCCGGGAACAGTACGACATGGACGTCGTAACGCTCACCGTAGATCTTGGCGCAGGTCCTGAGCTCGTTGGAGTAAAAGAACGGGCCGCACAGGCAGGCGCCATCGAATCGCTGGTCTGGGACGTCAAAGACGAGTTCGTAAACGAATATGTATTCCCGGGCCTCAAGGCCGGTGCGATGTACGAAGGCGTCTATGCGCTATCGACCGCGCTTGGCCGCCCGCTAATGGCGAAGAAACTGGTTGAGGCCGCCCGGCAGGCCGGCGCATCCGCAGTTGCTCACGGCTGCACCGGCAAGGGCAACGACCAGGTGCGCTTCGACTCTGGAATCATGACGCTCTCGGCCCACGGCGATCCGCTCCGCATCATCGCACCTGCTCGCGAATGGGGCATGACCCGGGACGAGGAAAAGTTGTACGCAGCGAAGGCCGGTCTTGAACTTCGCGAAGTCGGCAGCGACCAGCGTGTCTACTCGATCGACCGCAACCTGTGGGGGCAGGCGATCGAGGGCGAAGACCTCGAAGACACATGGGTCGAGCCGCCAGAGGATGCCTACTCGTGGACGAAGCCGATTGCCGACACCCCCGATAAGCCAGTAGAAGTAACGATCGGATTCGAGAAGGGGATACCCGTTTCGATCGACGGCAAGGCCTTGTCTGGGGTGGAGCTGATCGAAATTCTGAACGCAATGGCCGGCGAGCACGGAGTTGGCCGCATCGACCACATCGAGAACCGCCTCGTCGGCATCAAGTCGCGCGAGGTGTACGAAACTCCTGCCGCCACTGTGCTGCACACCGCGATCAGGGCGCTCGAGACCGCAACGATGTCGCGCGAGCAGCAGCGGGTGAAGGCGAATCTTTCGCAGATCTACTCCGACATGGTCTACGACGGCCGCTGGTTTACCGAGCTCCGCACTAATATCGCGGCGTTCATGGACAGCGCCCATGAGTTCTCGACGGGCGATGTGCGCCTGCGCCTCCACAAGGGGTCGTGCGTGGTTGTTGGCCGTCGCTCACCGTACTCGCTGTACGATTTCGATCTGGCGACCTATTCGACGACCGACTCGTTCGATCACGAATCGGCGACCGGGTTTATCGACATCTACTCGCTTTCAGCCCGAACCCAGGCCCGAATACAGACCAACCGAGAGGCCCGCTGAGTTTCCGTTTCCGGCCCTTGGATCGACGACAGCCGACCGCAGAATTCCTTCTCCCCGGGGAGAAGGTCAGGTTGAGGGGAATGCTTCGATAAGCGAGTTGAAGCCATCGAAAGCGTATCCCTGGCAGCGCGTCTTTCCCGCCAGTAGAGATAATGTTGCACGGTACACGCCCATAAATCGCTGATCGTGCATGATCACGAACCAAATCCAATGACCGACCAAAATCAAGGCGACAACACAAATAAAAACCCCGCCGCCGCTGCCCGCGGTAGCGAGCTCGCGAGCGATTTCACCGTTTCGGTCCACTACGACAGACGGCTGTATCACGAAGATATTGCAGGGTCGGTCGCGCACGCCCGCATGCTGGGCCGCCAGGGCATCATCCCGGCAGATGACGTCGACAAGATCGTCGACGGCCTCGGCAAGATCATGACCGAGATCGAGGCGGGTGAATTCGAATGGGACCCTTCCCTCGAAGATATCCACATGAACGTGGAATCGCGCCTCTTTGAGCTGATAGGCGATGCGGCAGGCAGGCTCCACACCGCCCGCTCGCGCAACGACCAGGTCGCTACCGACACCCGCCTGTGGACCGATACGGCATGCAGCCGGGCGTTCGAGGCTGCCGTTTCACTCCAGACCGCGCTGGTCGAACTCGCCGAAAAACATATCGACACAATCGTCCCCGGCTACACCCACATGCAGCGCGGACAGCCGGTGTTACTGGCCCACCACCTGATGGCCTACTTCGAGATGTTCGACCGCGACGCCACCCGCTTTGCACAGGCAGCCGAATCGGCCGACGTGATGCCGCTTGGCTCCGGTGCGATGTCGGGTGTGCCGTACCCGATCGACCGCGAGTGGGTGGCCGACCAGCTCGACTTCGCCGAGATTTCGCGCAACTCGATGGACGCCGTTTCCGACCGCGACTTCATCGTCGAGTTCCTGACCGCGTCGTCGCTGGCCATGGCACACCTGTCGCGCCTTGCAGAAGAGTTGATTATCTGGTCGTCGGATGAGTTTGGTTTCATCAGCCTGACCGACGAGTTCACGTCGGGTTCCAGCATCATGCCGCAAAAGCGCAACCCCGACTTTGCCGAGTTGATCCGCGGAAAGACCGGCCGCGTCTACGGCTCGCTGATGGCCCTGCTGACCACAATCAAGGGGCTTCCGCTCACTTACAACCGTGATTTGCAGGAAGACAAAGAAGGTCTGTTCGACGCTGCCGATACGGTCATCACATCGCTGGAATCGGCTGCCGGGATGATCTCGGGCATGACGATCAACGTGGATCGCATGAGACAGGCGGCTGAGAACAGCTTCGTGCTAGCCACCGATTTTGCCGATTACCTGGTGGGCAAGGGCGTGCCGTTCCGTGAGGCGTATATCGCCGTTTCCGAACTTTCAAAGCAGTGCATTGAGGCTGGAAAAGGCTTTGGCGAACTCGAACTTGAAGATTTTCAGGCAGCATCGGATCTGTTCGACGAAGGTGTGCTGGAAATTACACTTGAATCCGCGGTCGCCGCACGCGATGTCCCCGGCGGAACGGCCCCCGACCGTGTGCGTGCCGCGATAGTCGAAGCAAAAAGGCTGCTGGCCGAGACACGTTAAGTCTTTTGCTCGGGCAGCCGGGCAATAGCCGCCGCCACCAACTCGCTACAACCAAATTCAATCTGCCTGTCTCTCCCTGAAAAATGCCCAATTCGATCATCATTGCCCACCGGGGACTCGACGAGACCTTCCCCGAAAACACCCTCATCGCTTTCAGGGCCGCTCTCGAGCGGGGGATGGCGATTGAGATTGACGTTCGTGGTACTAGGGACGAAGAACTGGTAGTGATGCACGACGATACAGTCGACCGCACCACCGATGGCTCAGGCGCGGTCGCAAACATGAGTCTGGCCGAACTCAAGCGGCTCGACGCGGGAAGCTGGTGGGGCAGCGAGTTTGCGGGTGAACGAGTTCCGACACTGGACGAAACGCTGGATGTCGTGCGCGATCATGGCACCGCGGAAACCACCCTTATTCTTGAAATGAAGACGCTTGACCCCGGAAGCGTCGGAAAAATATGCCGTGGACTGGAAGAGCGCGGACTGCTGGGCAAAACCGTTGGCATCGGACTGATTCATCTTTCGGTCGATGTGCGCCGGAGGTTCTATGCGGGCAGTGCCGACTTCCAGTGCGCAACTGTCGCCAATGTCGCGGGCGAGATTCCAACGGCCGTTTCCGATCCCTATTCATCCTGGATTTACGCACGGTTTCCGCTGAGCGTTGACGATGTGAAGGCCATGCACGACGGGGGCAAAAAAGTGATCGCTTCGGGGCCGGGTGTGATGGACGACGTGGAGGTGATGGCCGCGTGCGCCGAAGCCGGGGCCGACACGATCATGGCGTACCATCCAGTTGCGCTCGAACAACGTCTCGGGCGCTGAAACAGTCGGAGAACCGCTAAAAATTGTCACTGAGAATCAAGATATCTCCCTCCTTGCTGGCAGCCGATTTTGCGAATCTTGGCGAGTCGATACGGGCCGTCGAAGAAGCCGGGGCTGACGAACTTCATTTCGATGTGATGGACGGCAGCTTCGTGCCGAACATAACCATTGGGATACCCGTTCTGGAGGCGATTCGTCCTATCACGAAGCTGCCGATCGACGTGCACATGATGGTCGTCGAGCCCACCCGCTTCGCAAAGCAGTTTGCAGCTGCAGGTGCCGATATTTTCACCATTCACGCCGAGGCGTGCGATGATCTTAAAACTTCACTCGGCGATGTAAGGACCGCGGGAATGAAAGCGGCGGTATCGCTGAAACCCGGTACGCCCGCCTCGGTGTTGAAGCCAGTGCTGCCGCTCGTCGAGCGCGTGCTTGTGATGACGGTCGAACCGGGCTTTGGCGGCCAGTCGTTCATGCCCGAGATGCTCCCGAAGATAACTGAAATCGCCGATATGGCCCGCGCCGCCGGAACCCGGCTTGAAATTGCGGTCGATGGCGGCATCAAGGTCGATACGGCAGCGAGTGTCATCGACGCGGGTGCCACCACGCTAATCTCGGGCACCGGTGTGTTCAACTTCGCCGACGGAATGGCTGCAGGCATCGAGGCGATGCGCAGCGCAGGTTCGTAAAGGTGGCCCGCGACCTGCAGCGGCGATCCCCGCTCCACGACGCCGATTCTTCACATTAATCGCATTTTGACCCGGGTGCTTTTGGTGCCATGCTTGCTGCTGACACCGACAATCCTCACAACTCGCTACATATGCTGGAGGCGACCGATGGCGCTATTGCTGAACAGGTCTGACGTGCAAAAACATGGGACTGGCGATCCAGGACATTTCCTGCGCATCACTCGTCTACGATCAGGCAATTGCGCAGGGCCTAGGCCTCGAGTTCGACCGGGGGTCGAGCGGGATCGGCGCTGTACTGAGGGCAAGCCGGGTGTTTACGGAATCGGTCACACAGTTTCGCGCTGAGATCAGATCCCGAATCGAGTTCAGGGTGGAATGAGGCGGATAGCGAATGGTGCCGCAGGACCGTTATCGCCCTCCCGTTCGAATTGGAGCGCGATACAGCCTCTACTCTAGTGCGTGTGCATGTCGTGCCCACTGTGATCGGGCATTTGGCGGTGCTCCTCGCTGGCCACTGCCCCGGTCGTGATGTCGATGTCGTCCGCTCCCGGCGTGTCGATGCACTCCTTCTCGACCTGCACCGTGGCGAAGTAAAACGAGCCGGTATTATCCAGTGCTTCGTGAACGTCTTTCAGTACCACCTGCTGATCGGCATCGTCTGTTGCCTTCACATGCGTCGAAAAGATGTTCATGCCCGATGTCAGCGCCCATGCGTGGATGTGGTGCACGTCCTCCACCCCTGATATCTGTTCCAGCTCGTGTCTGATCGAATCGAGGTCGACACCCTGCGGCACACGCTCCATGAGAAATCCAAGAGCCACTTTGATGATGCTCCACGATGCGTACAGCAACACGAACCCGAACGCGATCCCCAGAAGAGGGTCTATGGCCAGGAACCCGGTGAACTGTATGACAAGTGCAGAGACGATGATGATCAGGCTTCCAACGAAGGTCTGCATCACGTGCCAGTAAGCCCCCTTGATGTTCAGATTGTCTTTCGCGCTCTTGTACAGCAGTCTCAGCGCGTAGATTCCTATCACCAGTCCGCCGGCTGCCGCGGCGTACATCGGCGTCGTTGGGATGTCGATCGGATTCTGGAGTCTCATGGCCCCCATCACGATCACGAGGACCGCCATTCCCAGCAGGAAAAAACCGTTCAGCAGCGCGCCGATGATCTCAGCACGCTTCATTCCGAAGCTGCTGTCTCTGTCGGCAGGCCGGGCGGCGATTCGGCTCGCTACCAGGGCCAGCACGATGCCCCCGACGGCAGAAAAGGTGTGGAACGAGTCCGACAGGACCGCCACCGATCCCGTCCAGATGCCGATTCCCAGTTCGATCACGAAGTAAATGCCGGTAAGCCAACTCGTGATTTTCAATGCCCGAGCGTCGCCGCCCATGTGCTGGTGGTGGCTCAGTGCCGGGCCATTACCATGTTGGCTGCTCATTGTCCCCGTCTCCTGTCAGGGCCAGGCACCCTGTCGGTTGCAACATCTTACCTACCGGGACCGTCCGAGCTCGCAGAACTCGAACGGCCCCGATGACGTTTTGTACCTGTTGACGGTAAACCGTCTTCCCGCTAGTCGCCCGCCACAGCCACACCGGCCGAGTCAGGAGAATCTGAACTTTTTGTCTCTTCGACCGGGTCTCCGGCACCATGCCCGCCGTCCCCGGCGACCGCGCCTGCTGGCATGAATTTTGCGAGCAGCAACATGCCGATAAACGAGAGGCCTGCTCCGAGGATGACCGACAACCCCAGCGCATCCGTGAATGCCGACTTGGCAGCGGTCTCAAGTGCCAGCCCCTCTACGGGAGGAAGTGACGCTGCGACCTCGATTGCCGCTCCGATCGAATCACGTGCAAGGTCGGCTAACCCCTGCGGGAGTGACACAACCGCGTCTCGGAGCCGGGAACCGTAAATCGCAAACATCGTCGATCCGACGACCGCGATGCTCAAGGCACCTGCCAGCATTTGCGAGACATCGTTCATGGCCGAGGCGATCCCGGCTTTTGCCTCCGTGACTGCGCCCATTACGGATTCGGCTGCGGCCGCAAACACGGTTCCAACGCCGACGCCGATGGCGACCATGACAGGTCCGATGAGCCAGAAACTGCTATCCACTTCCCACAGAAGCACTACCGGGAGTACTCCCGTGAGGAGTGCGAGTCCGCCGAGAACGACGTTGCGAGTGCCAAACCTTTTCGCCAGCTCTTCACTTGCAATTGCGCCGAAGACCACGCCTATCGCTGCCGGCAGGAAGCGAATTCCGGCCGAGAGCGGGTCGTTGCCCTGGACGAACTGGAGGTACTGGGTCAGTCCGAAGATGAACCCGACCATTGCGAAGAATGCGAGCCCAATCGCTGCGAATCCTGTCGAAATCTGCGGAATCCTGAACATCGAGAAGTCGACGAGCGGGTATTCAGTACTTCGTTCCCGTATGACGAAGCCAGCGCCGAGGACGAGTGTTGCTGCGACAGAGATCGCGAGCTCGACCGACGTGAGCCCCCACTGGGGTCCTTCGATGATCGACAGGATCAGCGCTGACACTGCACCCACCGAGAGAAGTGCGCCGGGGATGTCGATCGGTCGACTGTCGGGGTCACGGCTGTCTGGTACGAGGAACAGGCTTGCGGTAATCGCGATCACGACAATTGGAACGTTCACCAGGAAAACGGATCCCCAGTAAAAGTTCTGGAGAAGCACGCCGCCAAGAATCGGCCTGAGCGCAACGCCCGCGCCCGCCATGGCTGCCCAGATCGCAATCGCTTTTGCTTTTTCAGCCTCTTTGAAGACGTTGACGATGATGGACAGAGTTGCCGGCATCATCATGGCCCCGCCAAGGCCCATGATCGCCCGTGCAACAATCAACTGGTTGGCGTTTTCTGAGAGGGCCCCTCCGACTGAAGCGAGCCCGAACGTTGCCAGGCCGATGCGGAGCAGTTTGGCACGACCGAAGCGATCGCCAAGAGCGCCCATCGTAAGCAACGCGCCGCCGAATACGAGCATGTAGGAGTTGACCACCCACTGGAGAGCCGAGGAAGATGCTTCCAGCTCTCGCTGCAGCGACGGGATCGCAACGTTGAGAATCGTTTCGTCGATCGCTGCAATCACCATGGTCACTGAGACCACCGCAAGGATCCACCAGCGCAGTTTTTGTATTTTGTTGCCGGCTGTGCCGGTAATTTCAAGAGCGTTTATTTTAGTTTCCTCCTTATACTGACCGACCGTCGGTCAGTATAAGGAGGAAACTAAAATAAGTCCTATCTCACCAGCGCATTCACAAGCAACTGCCGCACACCCTGCTCAAGACGCTCAGGCTCGTCGCCCTGGCCTTGACCTGAGACGAACGCTTCGATAATCGCCTGCTGAAGCATGCCCAGGACCAGGCGTGCAGCGACCCCTGGATCAATGCTCTTCATTTCGCCAGTTCGAATCGCCGTGTCAAACAGGCCCGTGACAGTCATCAGGAGCGCCGCGTGCTCGGACGATTCACTGTGCATTTCGGGGTGAGTTTCGTCGGCGCCTATGAATGCGAGCCTGAACAGGTCGACGTTCTGACGGGCCACCTCGAATGTTGTACCGATCAAAGTGTTCAATTTCTGATCGAACGTCGTATCCGGTTTCATTGCGTTCTCCACGGCCGCGGCCATCGTGACCATCAGTCCGTCGCGGAGCGCCACTGCGATGGTTGTCTTGGACGGGTAGTAAAAGTAGAACGTTCCCTTGCCGAGCCCTGCTTCCTTTGCGATCTCAGAAACCGTTGCTCCCTCGTATCCCTTGTCTCGAAAAATCTTTCGAGCGGCATCGAGCAGTTGATTCCTGCGCACGTACTCGCTTTCAGTTCTTCTGCGCTTGATCGCCAACACAGGCTCCTTTCACTAATCGCCGAGTGTTTTCATTATGACCGACCGTCGGTCAGTTGTCAAGAATAGGATGCAATGGTCGGAAAAAAGGTGCACGGCCACGGTCCAAACACCCCCGGACTTATTCCACGACCGCTGTGGAGGGATCTGCGATGCGAGTGGGAGGAGTCGCCCAATTTCGATCGTAGGCTGGCGAGCTTTGATCTGACAGACCCGACCTGTATCGACCACAATTCCTGAATCGTGTTCAGGATGGACATTGTCCGGCTGCTACGCCGTAAGCACTTCCGGC
>Ga0208879_1004914_pt1 | contig 10212 bp, 7 predicted proteins | sample Knorr_S15_td_Bot_FD_185605 | JGI IMG/M metagenome (GOLD analysis project Ga0208879, IMG submission 185605) | Marine microbial communities from Southern Atlantic Ocean transect - Knorr_S15_td_Bottom_ad_5009_LV_A (SPAdes) (version 2) | ecosystem: Environmental > Aquatic > Marine > Oceanic | place...
AATCGAAAAGTAAATCTCGTCGCCCCACGTCTGGGCACGAGCCGTTATCGGCAGCGAAGCCCACAACTCATCGGCAGTGTCCGAATCGTTCAACACCGCAGTAACAATCACATCGCCAGCCGAAATCTCTATTTGCCGCTCACCCATCTCGAACTAATCCCCCTGCCGCGCCTTCCACTCCTCGAAAATCTTCTCCGTATCCGCATTGAACGGATAGAACAACTTCGGCGAAATACCTTCCCTCATCGTGTGCTCCAGAATCGCCTGCTCAACCTCGTCGTGATGCACGCAATCGTCGTAAATCTCCTCGGCGAGCTGAGCCGGCAAAACCACTATCCCATCATCGTCGCCCAGAATCACGTCGCCCGGCCACACCAGCACACCCCCGCACTGAATCGGCTCGTTCACCTCGTACGGCAACACATTCGGCTCGCCAATCGTCGGCGTGCTGCCCCCCGCATACAGCGGATACCCGTAAAGAACCACCTTGTGTCCGTCACGAATCGCCCCATCGGTAACCAGCCCTGCCGCCCTCTGGCTCACGATCCGGGAAAAGACCACGTCACCACCGGTCGACGTATCGCCCATCCCCATGCAATCGGCCACCAGCACATCGCCGGGTGTCAACGCCTCCAGAGCATCCCAGCGCGGAGTCTCGTTGAACCCCTCGCCGTGACCGCCCCTCGTCACATACTCCTGCAGGTCGGGTCGAGACGGTAGATAACGCAACGTCACCGCCCGCCCCACCAGTCGGCGACCCTTCGCCAGACTGTGCACTCCGTTCATGTAAACCTTCTTGTAGTCACGTCTGGAAAGCTCGCCCAGCACCGTAGCGTTCGATACCGACCGGTATTTATCCAGAAGCTCATCCGACACCCGCACGGCTACATCAACCAATATTCGAATCTCCTTGCGTTATGATCCCCGTCGATTCGCAATCCTCAGCCGCAACGCCTGCCCGCAACCGCCACAGAATCCCGCCTCAACGTCAGCGCGTCGTAAGAGCGCCGAAGTATAACCGCCGATGCAACCTCCAATCGCCATTCCCTGAACCACGCCACCACTCTTCCCGTTACTCTAATACCCCTCTTCCCGCTCCTACTATCACCTCAATTCCGCCCGGCCCCAACACCAACCCTCTTCCCGACCCCTGCGGAGGGACCAGCCACCAACACAGGAACACCCTGCGAATCAATCACCACGCAACTTGCCCTCAGTCACAACCCACGCAAGTACCAAAAAATCCCAAACACCCATAAAATCACTCAACACATGAAAATATTCTGGACAACCCTCAACCCCCGACTCCGCGCACTCACCGTCTTCATCGCGGGAACACTGCTCGCCATGCTGGGGTTCCTCGCCACCGGCGCACTTGAACCCGTCAACATCCTCTTCTCGTTCTACTTCTCGGGACTCCTCGTCTACTTCCTCCTCCGCTGGGGAGTATTCGCCGTACGCGTAAGCATCGTCCTGCCAAACCAGGAGATTCCCGTTTACGAAAAGCTGCGAAAAAATCCCGGCCGCAGGCGCCATGGCCCAACTTCAGAAGCCGAATTCATAGACGCCGATGAAGCCGATGAAGAACTGCACCCCGACGACCGCGTAATCGGCATCTTCCACAACGGCGAAGCCGCGGCATACCCCCTCGCCGCCATCGCCGCCCGGGAAATCTCAAACGAAGAGTTCGGCGATACGCCCGCAGTTGTCTCATGGTCGCCGGTCACCTACTCGGCACGGGCCTACATCGCAAAAGCGGGCAGCGGTCCCACGCTCACCCTCGGCAGGCACACCCACACCGTCTTCAACTCCCCACTCATGCCCAACGACGACGGCAGCGGGTTCGTGCAGTTCATCGGGCAGGCAGTTGTCGGCGAACTCGCAGGCTGGACCCTCGAACCGATTCCCGTAATCACCACCACATGGGCAGCATGGAAACAGGCACACCCGTACACCGAGGCGATGTCGATGGAAGGCGGGCCCGAATTCGACGTCTTCGAACGCTACTACGCTTCCGACCGGAACGGAATCCACTCCCTCAACCCAACCGATAAACGGCTCGACGGCAAGGACGTCGTGCTCGGCCTCGACATCAATGGCGAAGCAAAGGCCTACTCGTACCCGGGGCTGATCGAGCAACCCCTGATCGAAGAGGAACTCGGTCGGAAAGCAATACTGGTGCTCCAGGAACGCGCCTCCGCCACCGCCGTTGCGTTCTCACGGACCCTCAATGGTCGGACTCTAACGTTCAATGGCCTCAACAAAAACCCGCACCGACGCAGCGCCGAAGCAACCGCATCGGGCGAAGGTGAGCGAGAAGACTACGAACCCTGGCTCATCGAAGACACCCAGACAAAATCCACCTGGCGGGCAATCAGCGGCGAATGCATAGAAGGCGAACTTAAAGGCGAACGCCTTGAAATGCTGCCAGCAATGACCGGCTTCTGGTTCGTGTGGAGCCGCTTCTACCCCAATACAGAACTCTTCGGCGCCATAGGAGAAATCCCCGAATAAACACCAACTCCATATCCGCCGCACCTCTAACCGGCATCGTCCTCGGCGGAGGTCGCTCCCGTCGACTCGGCGCGAACCAGTCGAAACTGCTAACCCACATCGGCGGAAAACTCGTGCTCGCACGCGTCGCCGACATCCTCAAACAGGTCTGCTCCGAACTCGTACTCGTGGTACGACCCGACCAGGACGACGACATCCCCGACCTCGGTATCGCGCTCAACATGCACGTCGTTACCGATACAACCCCCCACGAAGGCCCCCTCGCCGCCATCCACGCTGGACTCGCCGCTTCGACCACGCCCCTCTGCTTCGTTATCGCAGGCGACCACCCCTTCGTCTCACGCAACCTCGTACAGGCGATGGCAGCAACATCGCTCGCCGATGGCCCCGAATCGCCAACCGCCGTAATCCCCCGCACGAACGGAGTCATCCACCCCCTGCACGCCATCTACCCGCCCACAACATGGCTCCCGTTCCTCACACACGCACTATCGGAAGGCGAAACCTCGCCACGGCGCGCCATCGAAAAAGCCACCGCAGCCGACTACCCGCCAGTGACCCTCTTTACCGACGAAGAACTCGAACGCACCGACCCCCACCGCATCAGCCTGCTCGACATCGACACCACCGAAGACCTGAACCTCGCACGCAAGATCTCGGAAGCCAGGAAATTCACCCCTCGCCACCACTCCCCCGGCTAGGCGTACTACCCCACGTAACCAACCAGGTGCCCAACGGCCAAAACTGGTTCCGACGCCATCAGGCTCTGACCTGCCCCGCGGCCCCGCATACGTGGCTTGCTCCCGCCCGGAGCTAAGCCCAACACCCTGCACATCTGCCCCTCCTTCGGGAGGGGGCCGGGGGGTGGGTAGATTGCGACGAGGGCCCAAGTGATTCGATCACGCCCGGAGCTAACAAGATTCCAGTGGCAACCAAGGAGGCCTCCGACGCCCGGAGCTAATAACGCCCCCCAAGCCCACCCCTACCCGTATCGCAACGCCTCTGAAGGCTTAATCCGCGAAGCCTGCCGCGCCGGTATCAGCGTGTTCAACAGCGAGAACACCACCGCCACCAGCACGATAATAGTCACGTTCAACCACGGAATCGCGAACGTCACACCCTCAGTCTCAGACCGTATCTCGTTGAATATGTTCCACGCAATCCACGTACCAAGCCCAATACCCAGCGCCGAACCCAACACCGCCACAACGCCCGATTCCATCAGGAACTGAAGCTCCACCATCCGGCCCTTAAAGCCCAGCGCACGCATCATCCCCACCGACTGCCTGCGCTCAACAACCGCCCGATACGACACCACACCAAGCGACGCCACACCCACCAGTAATCCGAGACCCATGAAACCCTGGAACAACTGGTTAAATGCATCGTTCTGAGCCTGGTTCTCAGCAATCTCCTCCACCGTCGCCTTCGCCAACATACCGTGCTCGATAAACACCGTCTCAAGCAGCCGCGTTATCTCGGCGGTGCGCGAAGGGTCCGCAAGCCTGAACTTGTAATCGACGAACGGCACCGGCTTGTCGGAAAGCTCCTCAAGCACGGCCGGGTTCATGTAGATATCGGCCGATCCGAAATCATATAAATCGGCAAACTGATCAAGCACCCCGATCACCTTGCGACTCACCGACCTACCAACACCACCCTGGCCGATCGGCGGCCTGATCGTGATATCCACCCCCTCGAATTCGCCCGGCTCACTTGCCACAACACCCTTGATACCGAGCGACGAACCCCCAAAATCATCGTCGCCGCCGAAGCCACCGGTCTCGATCATGTTGCCGTTCACCACGGCAAGCGTCGGATTCGCCGCAACCCTGGCCCAGATCTCTTCAGAAGTGCTGCCATACTCCGGATCGTAGTGCGTCAACTCAAACCGGTTGTTCTTGAGCCATGCCTCGTCCGATGCACGGATCCGAGCCCGTTTGAAACCCAGGTCATCGACCCCGTCCTGCCGTGCCTCCACCCTCAACCGGGCCTGCGCCGTAATCAACGTAAAGTCCGAAACTGAAAGCTGACCATCGCTCGCCGCAATCACGTCGGCCGGGTCGTCGATCGGCAACTCGGGCTCAATTACAGTCCGAATGTCAAAGCCCCCGGAAACCAGGTCGGGCTCTTCTTCAATAACGTTCCCGAGATTGTTGAGAATCGCAAAGATCATCAGCGTGAAAATGACCAGCGAGAACATCGCAAGCGTCAGCCCGGTACGGAACCGCGCCGCCATCGGATAAGCAATCGCCATCTTCACAACCGGGCGCAGGTTACCGAACCTCCGGGTCGCTATCGATACCAGCCAGACCAGTACATCGGCGTTGTGCATGACGACCCAGACCGCCGCGGCGACCATCGAAACACCCGAAAGAAGGAACATTTCGGGGCCGCCACTCAACTCGCCCGTAATCCCTTCGAGGGCGTCGAAAGGAAGTCCCCAGAACGCCAGCATCGCCCCGCCGATAAACGTCATGGAAACGCGCTTCTGGAACTCTTCACGGTAACCCCTCCGGTCGAGGAAACGGCGCAGGCTGAGCCCCACTCCAATGATTACCTGCGTCACACCGACAGTCCAGATGGCGGCACTTGCCAGGGCCCACGGCAACACCTGCTTGTCCTCATGCAGACCAGAGAGCGCCATCACTAAGCCGATTGGAATGAGCGGCCACCCCGACGCCAGCCACGGCTGGAAAAACCTGAATACCTTCCATGCCAACGTCACAATCCAGGGAATGACCAGCAGCAACAGGAAAAATATGACGACGCGAGTAGCGATTCCGTGACCCGCCCTCTTCATTCGCCAGGTGCCATACGCCCATGTCAGCGGCCCAACGACCCACCGCAGCACCGTCTTCGCACGCTTTCCCGCGCTCGGCGTCTCGTCGCTCACAAACTCCTGACCCAGACCCCGAATGGCGACCACGATGTTCAGCTTGCTAACCCGGTACGCAGAAACCGCCACCGTGAGCGCCGTGATAAACAATCCCGCACAGAACGCAATGATGATCGACTGAAAAGTCACCCCGTACGAGATACTGAACGTCTCGTCCTGCTGGAACGCGGTGCCCATGATGTACACCAGCAACACGCTCGCCCCCAACCCTAATATCGTGCCCAGCGCAGCCGCGCCAATCGAATACACAATGCCCTCGTAAACGAACATCTGCACCAGGTGACGCCGTTTCGTCCCCACAGCACGAATAATTCCCATCTCAGTCGTCCGCGCCGCAGCCAGCATCACGAACACTAGGAAGATCAGCAGCAGCCCGACAATGATCGAAAACGATCCGAAAATACTGAAAATCAACGTGAAGAATGAACCGATAAACTCCGCGATCTCCAACCCTCGGTTCTTTCTCGGGTCGACCTGCAACTCAACGAGCTGCGACATCGGGACCAGCAACGACTGAGCCAGTCTCACATCGATCTCTTCGATCACACCGGCAACGATCGCCAGGGTGATCGTGTTGGTGGCCGCAATCTTGAACTCATCGGTAGGATCGCCCTTCTTCAGCTCCTCCACCAACTCAGCCAGCGAGTTGCTCGAGAACGGCCCCCCCGCGCCCGCACCGGCCTCGAGTTCAGCCTCCAGCGCCGTAACTAAAACCGGCGACCTGAACGCCTTGAAAAGCGTCTCCGCGGCCTCATCGTTTATGAACGCAAGCTGAAGATCGTCCGCCACATCCTCAGAATCCTGCACATCCACCCGCAAGCCGCCCGCGATCGACACCTCGATCACGTTGTACTGGCCCTCACGACCAAGCACGCGCTGCAACGTCGAAATCGGTAGGAGCGCGGCCGACCTCACCCCCTCGTTACCGCCCACAAGCCCCTTGCTCTCGACAATATCCGCCACCCGGTACTCGCTTCGGCCCGACGGCCCAACCAGCGTTACCTGGTCGCCAATTCCCGCCTCGATCTTTTCAGCAAGAGACCGGTTTATGAGGATTTCACCCTCCAGCAGCCCACGAATGTCCGCCTGGTCCCCGTCAGCATTTTTCAGGCTGTCGAAACCGTCCAGCGAATCGAGCGGGACACCGATCACAGATGTCCCTGCCACCGTTTTATCGGTCGCGGCATTGAATACCGGCAGATTCTCCCTTATCAACGGCAACACACCGTCAACCCTGGAATCTCCACGGACTTCGGCCCGCACAAGCTCCACAGTCTCTTCGTCCAGGTAGTCGTCGCCGAAACGCGCCAACACGGGCGACGTCAGACGAATATCGCTCTCACCAACTGCGTCCAGCACGGTCGTACGGATAGAACTCGCCACAGTGTCGCCAATCGCCAGTGCCGACATGATGATTGTCGTGCTCAGCATCAGCCCCACGATGATCAGCACCGTCTGCGCCCTGCGCCGGGGAATATTACGCAACGCAAGCTTTAGCAAAATCCGGTTGCGCAAGCCCAGAAACAGAACGATGAGTAGAACCGCCACCGTGCCGCCAGTAAGCGAAATGGCCAGCGTGTTCATCTCTATGCCAAAGAGTTTTTCCAAAACATTGACTCTCAGTCGCCCGGCGCAACCGGCTAATCTTCCGCACCCGCCGTTGTGCCATAAGAACCTGCCGAAGCTGAATAATCGTCCCCTCGCGACCCATCATCGACAATTACACCATCGTTCATCCTCACAATCCGGTCGGCCAGCGCCCCCACTTCCTCAGAGTGGGTCACGATCACGAAAGTCTGGTGCTGCTCCTTGTTCAACCTCGTCAGCAACTCCATGATTTCAGCCGAATTGGTCGAATCGAGGTTTCCCGTCAACTCATCGCCCCACACAATCGCCGGGTCGTTCGCCAGAGCCCTGGCTATCGCAACCCGCTGCTGCTGCCCGCCCGATAGCTCGGCCGGAAGGTGATCCGTACGATCGCCCAACCCCACCAGTTCAAGCTTCTCGACGGCCCTTGCCTGGGCCTCTTTCGACGAAGTGCCAGCCAGCATCAGCGGCAATTCCACGTTCTCCTGCGCACTCAGCACCGGCAAAAGGTTGTACGCCTGGAACACGAAACCCATCGAAGTAGCCCGATAATCGCTCAGGGCATCGTCTGACATCGTCCGCAGCAACTGACCCGCTATGCTCACATCGCCCGAGTCGATCGAGTCGAGGCCCGACATGCAGTTCAAAAGCGTTGTCTTGCCCGACCCGCTCGGGCCCATCACGGCCACCATCTCGCCCGGCATTACCTCGAAATCGACGTGTTTCAGCGCATCAACCACCACCTCGCGGGTCCGATAGGTCTTCACAACGGCAGTCGCAGAAATAATCGGTCCGGCATCCATACACAATCCCTTTCGCAACCAGGCCCCGGCACGAGCCGCAAACAAAGCTACCATCTTTAATCTCATCGCAACGACTTCTGAATGGCCACAAAGGATGTCAGTCCGGTATCGCCCCGTGTACGCTAGGCGCTCGAACGACAGATGGAGTAAACATGACCCGGCTGATAATGATCCGACACGGCGAAACAAACTGGAACGTAGAACAACGCAAACAGGGGCGAAACGACCAGCCCCTGAATGAAAAAGGCCAGGCACAGGCACAGCTTGCCGCAGATTATGCGAAGGCCACTTTCAACATCACCAAAGTGTGGTCATCACCGCTTCAACGATGCGCAAGCACCGCCGCTTCATTCGATCTACCCGTAGCCACTTCCGATCATCTGCTCGAAATCGATTACGGTAGCTGGGAAGGCATGCTCGATTCTGAAATCGCCGCCCGACAGCCCGAGCGATTCCGAAACGGCGGAATCTCTATGGACCCACCCGGCGGTGAGGAGCGATCAAACCTCCCGGTCCGCGCGCGAACGTGGATCCACGAATCGAAGATCGCCGATGAAAAAGGCGATGTCGTACTCGTCGGCCACGGAACCGCCATGAAAGGCCTGCTGGTCGCACTTCTCGGCCTGCCCGACCACGCAATGGAAAACTTCGAGATCTACAACTGCTCGGTAACCACCATTGAAATCAATCCCCTCAACAACGGGGGCAACCGCCTGGCTACCCTCAATTACACAGCTCACCTGGCCACGACTAACGGAACCTGATCCCTTGCCGTCCGCCGCGAAAAGTCCAGCCAAACACCCCGAAGAAATGCGGAAATCACGTCACGCTAAAGCCCTCAACCCGCACATCTCTTCCCGAACTCTCAGATAAAAAATCACTCGCGCCCCACACGCGCAAGCTCGAACAACACGGCACTCTCCGGCACCTGCCCCACCCGATCAATCAGTTCTCTACGTAACTCAAGCGCCCTGCCACCCGCGAAATCAGCAACCTTCCCACCATCGGGCGGCTCAACCATCATCAAACTTTCAGCCGTAAGCACCGCCTCCAGGTTCCGCAAGTTGTTCACCCCAACCGCCATCGGCAACAAAACAACGTGATCGGCAGCCCGAACCAGCTCCCTGTGTTCTGAATGCTGCTCGTCGGTAATCCCAGAAAACGGCGGCGCGCTCACATAACCCACACCCAACCGATCGGCGGCCTCCCGGTCCGAATCACCGGTCCCAAGCACCCCCGCAGTCACCGTGTAGCCGGCCACCCTCAGCTGATGCATCAACTCGCGACCGCTGCCCGCCCCGCAAATCAAATGAACCCTCCGGCCCGACCCGACCCGGTCCTCCTGACTCGAACTCTCGCTCCCGAGCAACAGCACATGCGGCCTGCCCGTCACCGGGTCCGGCTCCACAAGGCCCTCAACCCCAAACGCCGATCGCAGGTTGTCAGGAGTCAGCACCTCCCACGGACTGCCATCTGCAACTTTTCGACCTCCGTTTAGCAGAATTAGCCGATCGCAGAACCGGGCCGCCAGCGATAGATCGTGCATCACAACGATCGCACCCGCTCCCCGCCCGACCGCCTCTTCTCGCACCAGGTCCATCGTCAGCATCTGGTGACGCAGGTCGAGCGCAGCAGTCGGCTCGTCCATCAACAACAAGTCCGCCTGCTGAACCAGTACCCGCGCCAGTACCACACGCTGCCGCTCACCACCCGAAAGTTCGTCGATCTTGCGATCTGCAAACTCGGTGACCCCCGTGCGCTCCATCGCCTCCCACGCCATCGCACGGTCGCCCGCACCTTCGAGCTGAAACCGGCCCAAATGCGGATACCGACCCATCAAAACCGCTTCGAACACCGAAAACGGGTGACTATCAGCCTGCTGGGGCATATAAGCGATCATCCGGGCACGATCGCGCTGCGACAGCCGCTCTAACCCAGGCTCCCCACTCCCGGGCCCCAACCCGCCATCCGCCTCCGCAACCGACCTACCTGAACTTATAGGGGCAATGCCACCTGAACTAAAAATGGCGATGCCACCACCACCCGGCTCGGGTTCTACCAGACCCGCAATCGCCCGCAGCAGCGTCGTCTTCCCGCTCCCGTTGGCACCCACAACGCCCAGCACAACCCCGCGGTCCAGAGAAAGCGAAACCGAATTAACCGCCCGGCTCCCACCCAACACGACCGAAAGCTCGTCGACCCGCAACAACGGGCGCGTGCCATCGGCCACCGAAGCCGATCCGGCACCCGCCGACCCCTCAGAGGTTGCTGAAGTCATCTCCACCTACTCACTCCCAACGCCATAATCGGGCCAACTCGAAAAATCCTCGAACGTCACACCGGCGAACGCCTCCGGGTACAACAGACCGGCCAGCTGCTCGATTCCCCGCACGTTCCAGTGCGATAGCG
>Ga0208879_1004916_pt1 | contig 10210 bp, 11 predicted proteins | sample Knorr_S15_td_Bot_FD_185605 | JGI IMG/M metagenome (GOLD analysis project Ga0208879, IMG submission 185605) | Marine microbial communities from Southern Atlantic Ocean transect - Knorr_S15_td_Bottom_ad_5009_LV_A (SPAdes) (version 2) | ecosystem: Environmental > Aquatic > Marine > Oceanic | place...
ATGGACAAGTTGTAAGATTAGCTCTTTTGAGCTCCCATTATAAGCAACCATTAGATTGGAGTGAAAAATTAATTACTGAAAGTGAAAACACATTGGATAAATGGTATAGCCAATTTGATGAAACAACTTCAGAAGAATTACCAGATGATGTATTAGGCTCACTTCTGGAAGATTTAAATACACCGGAATATATATCGAAACTTCATTCACTTTATGATAAAGCATCCAGGGGAAACAAATCTTCAAAAATTAAATTTTTATCTGCCTGTAAATTAATTGGTTTATTTGGAGAAGATGTTAAATCTTGGAAAAATTTTAAAAAACAAAGAGCCAAAGTTGATGAAGGTTTTATTCATCAAAAAATTATAGACAGAAATAATGCAAGAAAAAAAGGTGATTATAAATTGGCCGATACTTTAAGAAAGGAATTAGAGACGAATGGTGTAATTATTGAAGATAAACAAGATAAAACAACGTGGAAATATAAATGAGCAAAGAAAAAATATACATTTTTGACACAACACTTAGAGATGGAGCGCAAACAGAAGGAGTTAATTTTTCTCTTGATGATAAAAATAAAATAGCTGAAGCTCTATCTGATTTAGGAGTTGATTATTTAGAGGGTGGCTGGCCTGGTGCTAATACTTTAGATACAACTTTTTTTAATAATCCACCAAAACTAAATAATACTATTTTTACAGCTTTTGGTATGACAAAAAAAACTGGTAGAAGTGCAGAAAATGATCCAGGATTATCAGCATTGTTAAATTCACAAGCTTCTGCAATTTGCTTAGTAGGAAAATCATGGGATTATCATGTTGATGTAGCTTTGGGTATCACTAATGAAGAGAATTTAGAAAATATTAAAGAATCGACTAAATTATTCATTAAAAATAAAAGGGAATTTATGTTTGATGCTGAACATTTTTTTGATGGTTATAAAAAAAATCCAGAATATGCATTAAATTGTATTCAAACCGCCTATGATGAAGGCGCTAGATGGATTGTACTTTGCGATACAAATGGAGGCACTTTACCTAATGAAGTAGGTGAAATTGTTTCGAAAGTAAGTAAAAAAATCCCAGGAAAAAATCTAGGAATTCACGCTCATAATGATACTGAAAATGCTGTAGCAAATTCTTTAACAGCAGTGTTGGCTGGAGTACGTCAAGTTCAAGGTACAATTAATGGACTTGGTGAAAGATGTGGGAATGCAAATTTGATATCTTTAATTCCAACTATGGTTTTAAAAAAATCTTTTTCTGACAATTATGAAATAAAAATAAATAAAAATAAAATTAAAACTCTAACGGAATACTCTAGATTATTGGACGAAATATTAAATAGAAAATCTAATAGAAGAGCCGCTTATGTTGGACCTTCAGCTTTTTCACATAAGGGTGGATTACATGTTTCTGCAGTTTCTAAGGATCCTAAAACTTATGAACACATAGATCCAAGTTTGGTAGGAAATGTAAGAAATATTATTGTTTCAGATCAAGCTGGTAAATCAAATATTATGTCGAGATTAAATAAATATGGGATTAAAATTGATAAAAATGATCCGAAAGTTCAAACTTTGCTTAACGAAGTTAAGGATAGGGAATTTATTGGTTATTCATATGATGGAGCTGACGCGTCATTTGAATTATTAGTGAGAAGGCTTCTTGGTGAAATACCTAAATACTTAACTATTTCTAAATATGATGTTTCGGTCAAAAAAGATTCTGAAAATAACATAAATTCTTTAGCTAGAGCTCATATTGTAGTAGATGGTCAAGAAATTGTTTGTGAAGGTGAAGGAAATGGACCGGTTAATGCATTAGATAATGCGATAAGATCAAATGTTGATAAAGTTGGGAAATATTCAAAATATTTAAAAGATTTAAAATTAGTAGACTATAAAGTAAGAATTTTAAATACAGGTACTAATGCAACAACCAGGGTTTCCATAGAAAGTACGGATAAAAACGGTAAAAGCTGGTTTACTATAGGAGTTTCTCCAAACATTATAGAGGCATCTTTCAATGCATTAATTGATAGTCTTGATTATAAACTTTATAAAGAAAAAGCTCCTGCTAACAATCGATGAGTTTTAATAATATTTGCTTCATTTTAGCAAGACCACAATTGGGTGAAAACATTGGTTTTGTGGCTAGAGCACTAAAAAATTTCAATTTAACGAACTTAAGAATTGTTAATCCAAGATGTAATTGGCCAAATCAAGAAGCTTTAGTAACATCTGTTGGAGCCAAAAATATTATAAGATCATCAAAAATATATCATTCTATAGAGGAGTCGGTCGCTGATTTAGATATTATTTTTGCAAGCACCTCAAGAATAAGAAAAGTTAATAAAAAAATCATTTCTATTCTAGATTTAAAAAAGAAGATAAAAAAAAAACAAAAAGTGGGAATAATTTTTGGTCCCGAAGCTTCAGGATTATCTAACAATGATCTTAATTGTGCTGATTATTTGGTAAAAATTCCCGCAAATAAAAAATTTAGCTCATTGAATTTATCTCATTGTGTAATACTATTTTGCTTCCAACTTTTTCAATTTTTTTCAAATAAAAAATCTGTTTATAATTCTAATTATAAAAGTTCAACTGCTACTAAATCTGAAATTAATAAATTTTTAAATTTCATTATTTGTGGATTAGATAAAAAAGGTTTTTTGCAACCAAACCATAAAAGGCAAGGCATGATTAGAAATATCAGCAATATATTTCATAGAATAAATTTATCAGAACAGGAAATACGTATTTTGCTAGGAATTTTTTCAACTTTAAATGAATTTGACAAGAAAACCTGAATTGACAAAAGGAATTTTTTCAACTTTAAATGAATTTGACAAGAAAACCTGAATTGACAAAAGGTTTTCAATGTTTATAAATCACGTTGTATAAAATATGACAAAAAGATTAGCATCTAAACATAAAGTAGATAGAAGACTTAAGGTCAATTTATGGGGAAGACCAAAAAGCCCATTTAACTCTAGAAATTATCCACCAGGACAACATGGAAAGTCAACAAAAAGGGGTAAGACGTCAGATTATGGCACTCAATTGGCAGCAAAACAAAAATTAAAATTTTACTATGGCAATATGAATGAAAGGCAATTTAGAAATGTTTTTCGCAAAGCATTAAAGAAAAAAGGAAATACTACTGAAAATTTTATCGGATTTCTTGAACGAAGATTAGATATGGTAATTTACAGAGCAAAATTTGCCACAACAGTGTTTTCAGCTAGGCAACTAATCAATCATGGACACATTAAAGTTAATGGTAAAAAAGTGAATATATCTAGTTGTTTGGTAAGTGAGAAAGATACTATAGAATTGAAAGATAAATCAAAAGAATTAATAGTAATTGCTGGAGCTTTGGTTATTAATCATGGACACATTAAAGTTAATGGTAAAAAAGTGAATATATCTAGTTGTTTGGTAAGTGAGAAAGATACTATAGAATTGAAAGATAAATCAAAAGAATTAATAGTAATTGCTGGAGCTTTGGTTAATAAAGAAAGGGAAATTCCTGATTATATTCAGATGGATGAAAAAAATAAAATAGCTAAATTGATAAGAATTCCAAAATTTTCTGAAGTTCCTTATCCTACAATTATGGAACCAAATTTAGTAGTTGAATATTATTCTAGGTAATTAAAGTCTAATTTTGTTAAAAAGAACTTCAGTAACACATGTAAACAATATTTTAGAAAAGAATCTTAATTGGAAAATTCTTGATATTGGATGTGGATATAGAGCACATAAAAATGCATCAGTTTTGGCAGATATTCAAGATTTTTCAAATTTTTATAAAGAAAGGAAATTTGTTCAAATTCAAGGAAAAAATTTACCATTCAAAGATAAAGAATTTGATTTTGTTATAGCAAGTCATGTGATTGAACATGTTGAAGATTTTGAATTTTTTATCAAAGAGTTAGAAAGAATTTCTTCAAAAGGTTACGTAGAATTACCATCAAGGCTAGGCGATAATTTAGTTTTTGAAAATAAAAATGATCATATTTGGTGGTTTTATTATGATGATGTTACTAATCAACTTATTGTTTCAAAAAAAAATCAATTAATTGATCCATTTATTACAGTGTCTATGGCTAAATTATTTGAAGAAGTTTTTAGAGAAAGTTTAGTTGTAGAGTTGGCGTGGGAAGAAAAGATAGAATACAAAATTGATAATAGTATAAGGCAGAAGGATTTTCAAAAAGTATCCTTCTTTAAAATATTTATTTGAAGAAATTTTTAGAGAAAGTTTAGTTGTAGAATTGGCGTGGGAAGAAAAGATAGAATACAAAATTGATAATAGTATAAGGCAGAAGGATTTTCAAAAAATATCCTTCTTTAAAATATTTAAAAAATATTTAAGTAAAAAAATTAGAACTATTTATAAGTAGTTGTATTAGCCACTTTTATATGAAATTTTCTTTTCTTTAAGTTTTGCTTGAAGCTCTCCTTTTTCAAACATTTCTTTTACAATGTCACATCCACCTATAAATTCTTCTTTTATATATAATTGTGGTATTGTTGGCCAATCACTATATTCCTTTACACCTTGCCTAAGTTCTGCGTTTTCAAGTACATCAATTCCTTTAAATTTTACCTCTAAATGTTTTAGCATATTTGATACTGCTAATGAAAAACCGCATTGAGGAACTGCTGGCGTACCTTTCATAAATAAACAGACTTCATTTTGTTTTAATTCATTTTTAATTTTATCGTTTGTATTTTTATCCATAATTTAAATCTCCATTGTATTTAATGCTAAAGCGTTTTCAAGTACATCAATTCCTTTAAATTTTACCTCTAAATGTTTTAACATATTTGATACTGCTAATGAAAAACCGCATTGAGGAACTTCTGGTGTACCTTTCATAAATAAACAGACTTCATTTTGTTTTAATTCATTTTTAATTTTATCGTTTGTATTTTTATCCATAATTTAAATCTCCATTGTATTTAATGCTAAAGCATGTAGTTCATTACCCATTTTACCCTTTAAAGCTTTATAAACAAGTTTATGTTGTTCTATTTTGCTTTTGCCAGAAAAAATTTTTGATTTAATTGTTGCAGAATAATGATTATCGTCACCTGCTAAATCTTGAATAGTAATCTGTGCATCAGGAATAGATTCCTTAATTAAGCCTTTTATTTCTTCTAATTTTAAACTCATATTTTACTAATTTTCTTTAAAATAGTTTCTAAACCAAAAAGAATTTAATTCACTTAAATCGTTTAATTTTATATTAAATTCATTATTTAAATATAAACTGTCCTTCTGTGTTTTTCCAATTATTTCATAGTATATATTATTTTTTTCTAAAATTTTACTAACTTCAACATTGTTTTCCTCATTTATCTCAATCAAGTATCTGCTTTGATCTTCACCAAATAAATACTCATGTAGACTGATGTTATTTCGTGGAACTTTAATATTAGCGCCAATTTTTCCAGAAATACACATTTCTGACAATGCTACGAGAATTCCACCGGATGATATGTCGTGAACAGAATTTACGAGTTTTTTTGAAATAAGTGTTTGAATTAATAGGCCGTTATTTTTTTCATTAAATAAATTAATTTCTGGAGGGGGGCCATCTTTAATTTCCAAAACTTCTCTGAAAAATTCACTTTGATAAAGGTGTCCTAAAGTTTTACCAACTACTAATATATAACTTCCAATTTCTTTTAAGTTTATAGTCGTCATATAATCTAAATTTTTTATTAAACCAACCCCACCAATAGTAGGAGTTGGTGATATAGCCTTGCTTTGCGTTTCGTTATAAAAAGAAACATTTCCAGAAACCACGGGAAAATCGAGATATTTACAAGCTTGAGAAATTCCATCTATCGTTTCAACAAACTGTCCCATTATTTCATCTTTTTCTGGACTACCAAAATTTAAGCAATTTGTAATAGCTATTGGTTTTGAACCTACGGAAATAAGATTTCTCCAGGCTTCACAGACAACTTGTTTACCTCCTGTAATAGGATCTGCTAAACAATAATGAGATGATGAATCAACTGTCATTGCAACACCTTTGTTTTTTTCATGGATTCTAATTACGCTAGAATCCCCGCCAGGTTTTTGAACTGTGTCTCCCATAACTGTGTGATCATATTGTTCCCAAACCCAACTTTTTTCTGAATTGTTTGGACTTATTAGTATTTTTTTTAGAGATTCAGATATTTTTAAAGATTTAAAATCTTTTGGTAGATTTTTCTTTTTTGAAATTAAATTTTTCTTCCATTTTCTATCGTATACCGGAGCATCACTTGATAATGAACTTAAAGGCAGATTTGCAACTTCTTTTCGATTAAAATTTAATACTAAGTTTTTTGAACTTGTAGTTTTTCCTATTATTGAAAAATCTAAACCCCATTTATTAAAAATTTTTTTTGCATTTTCTTCTTTTCCAGAATTTAGTATTAACAACATTCTTTCTTGACTTTCTGAAAGCATCATCTCATATGGGGTCATTTTTTCTTCTCTACATGGAACCTTGTCTAAATCTATTTCAATCCCTAAATTTCCCTTCGAAGCCATTTCAACACTCGAAGATGTTAAACCAGCTGCACCCATATCTTGTATTGATATAATAGAATCATCTTTCATAAGTTCTAAACAAGCTTCCAAAAGAAGCTTTTCTGTAAAAGGATCACCAACTTGTACTGTAGGTTTTTTTTCATCAGCGTTTTCATCAAATTCGGCTGAAGCCATGCTTGCTCCATGTATACCATCTCTACCAGTCTTTGATCCTACGTAAATTACTGGTTGATTTACCTTTTTAGCTTTAGAATAAAATATTTTATTTTTTTTAACTAGTCCTACAGCCATTGCATTAACTAAAATATTTTCGTTGTAAGAATTATCAAATTTTACTTCTCCCCCAACAGTGGGAATGCCAATACAATTTCCGTAGCCTCCAATACCAGAGACAACACCATTCAGAAGATTTTTTGTTTTTGGGTGATTATGATTGCCGAAATGAATAGAATTAAGAGTGGCTATAGGTCGAGCTCCCATTGTAAAAACATCTCTTAGTATTCCACCAACTCCTGTTGCTGCACCCTGGTAAGGTTCTATATAAGATGGGTGGTTGTGACTTTCAATTTTAAACACTAATGCGTCACCATCTTCTATGTCTACAACACCAGCATTTTCACCAGGACCTTGAATCACTTTTTTATTTTTTGTTGGAAGGGTTTTTAGATATTTTTTAGATGATTTGTACGAACAATGTTCATTCCACATAGCAGAAAAAATACCTAATTCTAAAAGATTTGGTTCTTTACCAATTAAACTAATTATTTTTTTATATTCGTGAGGCTTGATGCCATGATTATTAATTATATCAGGAGTAATTTTCATTTTTAATGTGATTTAAGTAGGCTTTCAAACATTATTGATCCATCTTCACCAGATAAAAGAGGATCAATTAGTCTTTCGGGATGGGGCATCATACCTAGAATATTTTTTCCATTATTTAATATTCCAGCAATATTATTTGATGATCCATTAGGATTAGAAGTGTTATTTATGTCACCTTTTTCATTACAATATTTAAATGCTATCAAATTTCTATCTTCAAGTTTTTTTAAAAGCGCATTGTTAGCAAAATAATTTCCTTCATTATGAGCTATTGGTAATTTGATAATATTTTTTTTATTATAATTTAAGCAAAATTTGCTATTAACATTAATTACTTTCAAAAAAACATTTTTTGATAGAAATCTTAGTTTTTTGTTCCTTAATAAAACACCTGGTAACAAACCAGTTTCAATTAATATTTGAAAACCATTACAAATTCCTAATACCAAACCACCTCTGTTTGCATGTTTTAGTACATCGTTAATAATTCTTGATTTACTGGCTATACAACCAGTTCTTAAGTAATCACCGTATGAAAAACCACCGGGTAAAACAACCAAATCTGATTTTGGTAAGTTTGATTCGTCATGCCAAACCATTTGATTTTTAATTTCAACCAAATCTGATTTTGGTAAGTTTGATTCGTCATGCCAAACCATTTGATTTTTAATTTGAAATTTTTCTAGAGCAACCGCAACATCTCTATCACAATTTGAACCTGGAAAAACAATTACAGATGATTTCATTATTTCAAATTAATTGTATAATCTTCTATTACAATATTTGTTAATAATTTTTTACAGATTTCCTCAGCTATTTTTTTTGCCTTTTCTTTATCAGTTTCATCTAGCTCAATATCGAAATATTTTCCTTGTCTAACATTAACAATATTTTTGTATCCCATATTTTTTAATGTTTGACCAACAACTTTACCTTGTGGATCGAGTACTTCTTTTTTCAAAGTGACTGTAGCAGATATTTTCAATTTATTTGTTCTTTATATTGACTGCTTTTGGCTTACCAAATTTGACTTTAGTGATATTGGCTTCTTCGTGAATTATTCCAAGTCTTCTAGCAACTTCTTGATAAGCTTGTATGATATTACCTAAATCTTTTCTAAATCTATCCTTATCTAATTTTTTTTCACTTACCATATCCCACAATCTGCATGTATCTGGACTTATTTCGTCAGCCAATAATATCTCCTTTTTGCCATCAATATTCACTCTGCCAAACTCAAGTTTGAAATCAACAAGTTTAATACCAACGGCTCTAAACATACCCTGCATGAAATCATTTATTCTAAGACAAGAATCACTAATCATGTCTAATTCCTTTTGAGAAGCCCATTTAAATTCAAGTATATGTTCCCTTGCAATAAGAGGGTCACCTAGTTCATCATTTTTATAGCTATACTCGATCAAAGGTTTTGACAAAATAGTTCCATCAGCAATGCCTAATCTTTTTGTTAATGATCCGGTTGCGATGTTTCTAACAATAAATTCAAGTGGTATTATTTCAACTAATCTAACTAATTGCTCTCTCATATTTAACCTTTTCATTAAATGAGTTTTTATTCCAATTTGATTAAGATTATTTAAAATATGTTCTGAAATTCTATTATTTAAAACTCCTTTTCCTTCTACAGTAGCTTTTTTTTGATTATTATATGCTGTAGCATCGTCCTTAAAATGTTGTATGGCAGTTCCTTTTTCAGGTCCTTCATAAAGAATTTTTGCTTTTCCCTCGTAGAGCTTTTTTCCTTTATTCATCTTTATTTGAAAACCCTTTTGTAAATAACGTTTATCCTTTTTATATGGTAGTTAAGATCAAACATTTTTATTAAATCTTTATTAGAAATTTTTTTATTAATCAATGAGTCATTAGTTAAACTTTCATAGAAAGGTATATTTTTTTTCCATGAGTTTTGGGCATTTTTTTGAACCAACGTATAAGCCTTTTCTCTGGAAAATCCGTGTTTTGTTAATTCGAGCATTACTCTCTGCGAAAATATTAATCCGTTCGTAATATCCAGGTTCTTTAACATTTTTTTAGGGTAAACATTCATATTCTCTAAAATATTTTGTAATCTATTTAGAGCAAAATCTAACGTGATAGTAGAATCTGGACCAATATTTCGCTCAACACTAGAATGAGACATATCTCTTTCGTGCCAAAGAGTGATATTTTCGAGTGCAGGAACTACATAACTCCTAACCATTCTTGCTAAGCCAGTTAAATTTTCACTTAGAATAGGATTTTTTTTATGTGGCATTGCTGAAGATCCTTTTTGTTCTTTTGTAAAAAATTCTTCCACTTCTTGCAATTCCGTTCTTTGTAAATTCCTTATTTCAGTTGCTACTCTTTCAATAGATCCAGCAATTATTGCTAAAACAGAAAAATAGTAAGCATGTCTATCTCTAGGTATTATTTGAGTAGATATAGGTTCAATTTTTAAATTTAATTTTTTGGCTACATATAATTCGACCTTATGATCAACATTAGCAAAAGTACCAACTGCTCCAGAAATAGAACATGTAGAAATTTCTTTTACAGCACTTTCGAGTCTTTTTTTGTTCCTTTTAAACTCTTCATAAAAGCTTGCCAATTTTAAACCAAAAGTAGTTGGTTCTGCATGAATACCATGACTTCTACCGACGCAAAAAGTTTTCTTATATTTTAAAGATTTTTTTTTTAGAATTTTTAAGATTTCATCGATATCCTTATTGATTATTTTACTTGCCTGTACCAATTGAATATTGAAACAAGAATCTAATACATCTGATGAAGTCATACCTTTATGTAAAAACTCTCCATCACGA
>Ga0208879_1004919_pt1 | contig 10206 bp, 11 predicted proteins | sample Knorr_S15_td_Bot_FD_185605 | JGI IMG/M metagenome (GOLD analysis project Ga0208879, IMG submission 185605) | Marine microbial communities from Southern Atlantic Ocean transect - Knorr_S15_td_Bottom_ad_5009_LV_A (SPAdes) (version 2) | ecosystem: Environmental > Aquatic > Marine > Oceanic | place...
GAATCTGTATTTCTCTTGCCCGTAGGGGATCCACCAGAACTCGATGGAGTCTCCGGCGGCGAAATCGAAAACGAAGGAGAAGTCGGTGAGCGGGTGGATGTTCTTCGTCACCGGCAGCTGGGCCAGAGATACCCCCTTGCTGTCGACTGGAAAGGCGGTGTGAAGGTCTTGCCCCATGTTGAGAATAACGGCGATGGTCCCGGGTTTGTAGCCGAGGAAGGCGTAGTCGACGTCTTCCTTCTTGCCCATCTCCTCAGCGACTTCAGCCAGCACAGACTCGGCGAGTCCGACCCCGTCGGGCCAGAGGCAGATGGCGACCACCTTGAAGCCGAGTCGGAAGCAGTGACGCAGGACCGCTCTGGCCATGGGCTGCATTTCCGGCGCCGTGCTGGCGCCATAAGAAAACGACAGCAGAATGGTGCTGCCCGGTTTCTCAGCCGCCACTTTCTCAAAGGCGTCATACGCCGCTATGACCGGGGGCGTGGGCTTGATGGGGAGAGTGAAGTCGACCATCAGGGGGATCGCGACGCCGAGAAAGACAAAGATGAAGATGATGCGACGATCGATATCGAGAGCTTTCACTCCTCACCTCCGCCGAGATAGGATCGCTCAATTCCGAATATGATGCGCAGTGCCGTGCCGATCGCCCCGAGGCTGACGCCGAGGAGAATACCGCGCTTGGCCGCCAAATTGGGAACCGACAGGAGCCACAGCATGGCTTCCGGGATAAGATCTGAGATGTAGGCGCCAATGGGTACGCGCCCCAGCATGACCACGACGGCTGCTACCAGCAGGATGGTCGCCTCCGGGCTCCGGGCCCTGAAGGTCCGATACGCGGCCGAGGAGATGAAGAAGGCCAGCAGGGAGAACATGGTACTGGCGCAGGCGACCTGGACATTGTCGAACATCCACTGATATGCACCTTGCTTGGCCTGGGGGGCAAAGGGACCGTCACCGTCGTTGATCACGGCGAAGAAAAACATGAGGCCGAAACCGACAGCTGCCACGACGCTGTACCCCCATCCGGCCTGGTGCTGGCGAATCCGATTCCAGTGCAGATTCAGCAGGCTATAGAGGCCCAGGAAGTAGGCGAAGGCGGCGACGATGCGCAGCCACAGAGTGAGTTTTTCCTCCATCCCCTGCGCGGCGCTGTGGGGCACGTAGTAGATGGCGATAGCCAGCACTCCGCACGAGAAGGCGATCACCAGAGGCAGTGTCCGAGTCAGAAAGAGCATGGTCTCTACCCCTCAATAGGAGGTGAACAGGTGGGTGAGAAAGGGCATCTGAAAAGTGGCCATCAGCGTGCCGACGAGAATCCCAAAGATGAGGACCAGCTTGCCCACGTCCTGCCCCTTCAGACTGCCGAGGAGTCGGGGCTCGCGCGACAGGTAGGCGCTGGCGGCGTAGAGCTCCTCTCCCATGAGCGTGTAGTCGCAGGTGGTGACGAAAAAGGGCAGCTGGGTATAGGCGTCGGTGCCGGCGATCTGGATGGCGCCGGTAGTACTGCCGGTCTCGGCCAGCAGCAGCGATTCAGCGTAAAAGTAGCCCATCATGATATGCGCCGCGGGCCTGTCGCGGACCATCATTCCCGCCACCGCCGCGGCGTAGCTGAACTGATCGGGAGCGGCCATGAAGACGCTGTCGGGATTGTAGGCATCGGGTCTGCCCTCTTCGAGGTAGGCCTCCTTCACCACCTCCTGGCTGACCGCCATGACGATCGGCTCGTTGTTGACGACGCGCAGATCGGTGCCGAGCCGAGCCGTGCGTCGGGCGACGCGGCTGAGTATGTTGACGGCGGCGATGGTGGGGATGGACTCCATGCCCTTGAGGCCGTGCACGAAAAGCACGGGTTTGCCCATTTCGGTCGCTCGCCCAAGCGCCTCATCTATGGCCTCCAGCCCGGCGATGCGGCGGATATAGAGTTCCTTGCGTCGAGCTACTGAGATGTAGCCGAGGATGACGAGGCAGATAAAGGTGCCGAGGATAAAGTTGTTGAGTTTGGCCCAGTTGAAGAAGTTGCCGCCGGGCACGGCCTCGATGGCGTTCCCGGACGGGACGCCAAAGCCGTCGCTGGACGGGATGACGGAGTCGTCGGCGGGGCTCAATCCCACCTTGACGTAATAGGCCTTGCCGTCGATCAACGGCGTCCCTTCGTCTTCCCCGACGGCGGGGAAGATCTCGATATGTGCGAAGTGGGTGTGGCTGTTGTCGGCGTCGTGCCCGAACATGCCAGGGTTGTCCGACTTGAGACTGCCGTCAGCGCCAACCGTCGCCACCAGGAGAAAGGGTCCGGAGGGCGCGTCGGCCAGGAAGACTGTGTACATCGTTGACGCGGAAGCCTCGGGGTGCTTCGGCCAGGTGACGGTGATACTGCCACCGGCGTCGTTCGGGGTGTCGAAGGCCTCCACGCCGGCCACGGATTCGGCCCGTGACTCGAGTTTCGGCTCGGGTCGTAACTCGGGCCGTGACTCGGGTATGGGCGCCGGTTCAGGTTGAGAATGCACCTGAGCGCAAAGGGCTAGAATCACGGTACACAGCGGGAGGTACCTCATGGATTCACTCCTCTATAAGCTCGACATTGGCGCGCGGCACCAATGTCCGCGAGCCGTCTTCAAATTCAACTTCGAGGACGCGCACGTGGGCGCCCGATTCGATCTGTCGCAGGTCGGCGATCAGCTCGCTGACCCGTCCCAGTCGGCCGAAATGGGGGGCGCGGATCACCCGAAGGGCATCCCCGGGTCTCATACCCGCCTGGTGGGCGGGGTTCTGGGAAGAATCGCCGGACGGGTCCGGCTCCGCAGCGGCATCGGTGAGCGATCTCTCCGCCGCGGGATCATTAGCTACGATGATCTCGGGACGCATGACGCCGGCGCGAATCTGGGTGGCACCCGAGATGGACGCCTCCTGACCCGAGCAGGCCCGCAGTATGTCAAAGGTCTTGCGCGCCATGTCGATCTGACCGAACCCCTCGGTGACGATGACGCTGAGTCCGATCTCTTCGGCACCGGTGATGGCGACTCCGAGGTCGTAGCCGAGAAGCTTTTTGAGATCGCGGTCGTGGATGCCGCCGCCGATGACGCCGACGGCACCCGCCTCGCGGGCGCGCTCGATGGCGTCGAACTCGATGAGGCCACCTCCCACCAGAATCTGTCCGCCGCAGTCAGCGTCGATAAGGTCGGGCTCGAGCCGCTGATCGGGCGCTTCGACGAGCATGCGCAGCGTTCCCCAGCATTCGCCGCCGACGCCAAAAATGCCCTGCACGTAGGCGCCCGCCGCTCTGACCACCACCCCCTCGCCCGGCAGCACCTCCTCGACCGTGCCTCGAACGAAGGCGGGGACCTCGACCGGGATCGGCGCCTCGCGCAACATCACTTGTCCGGTCACCGAGGAGATGCTCTCAACCGTGCCGTCGATCTCGGCGTTCACCGTGGTCTTGAACCACTTGATGAGGGGGCGCGTCTCCGCCAGGGGTTCCCCCGCTTTGACCTGGTCCCCTTCGCGTTTCAGCATGTACTGCGTCAGTTCATCGGCGTTGATGCCGAGGCGGTTTACCAGGTTTACGGTAGTCACATTGCCGGGCAACTCGGTGCGGGCCACTATCTGGTCGCGCTCGACCACATCGCCGACCTCAACCAGGACCTCGCCTTTGATGGGGAGCCGGCGCTGCTTGAGGAGCTCGGTGTATTTCGTCACGCGGAGACCCGGGGTGTAAGCGTGGGCCATTAGCGCTCCTGGGCCGCTGCCGCAGCTGGATACAGGCCCGTTACCTCAGCTGGATACAGGCCCGTTACCTCAGCTGGATACAGGCTCAGGGCATCGCTCCAGGATCGGATCTGGACGTCGCGTTCGGCGACGCTTTCGGGGAAGGCTATGGGCCGTCCGCGACCGTCCAGGACCAGGCCGACGAGGCCCCCCCTGATCTTCGCTGTCAGCTCCTGTCCCGCGCCGGCGCCCACGTCCCAGCCACGCGCCGGCCGCAGGACTATTTCCGCTTCCACTCCTTCGGCCAGGGGGAGGCACCGCAGCTCGCCGACGAGCAACTCGCCCTTAGCATTGTCTGGGGCATGGTCGGAAACACCGGTGGCATCACCCGTGGTTGGGGCGCGGATCTCGTAGGAACAGCAGGGGCCGCCCACCTTGCCGGCGCCCGCCGGGGCCACGCACGTGCCGAGGTAGACGAGGCAGTCGCGCTCGAAGACCTCGGTGGCTGCCTTCTCGTCGACGGCGGCCAGGACCCCTAGATGGGGCATCATGAAGATGCTGTCGACCGCCAGCTGGGTGATCCCCTCCGGCTGGAAGGCGTCGATGAGCATGGCGGCGGTCTGCTGCCGGCGCGGAGCGTGGGAGAGCACGCCGCCGCTGCCCACCAGCAGGTCGAGAGACATCATGTCGATGAGGGAAGCCCCCGAGGCGGACTGCTCGAAAACATCGGAGAGGGTGCGCTCGGTCTGCACCCCCTTCAGACCCACGGCGAGATCGCGGTGCTGGATCAACGCCAGGCGCAGGGCTTCACGGGCGACGGCGTGCTCGACCTGAAGCTCCTCCAGCATCTGCGGGATCGTGGTGGGGCGGATCATCTTGTTCTTGATGCGGTCTCTGAGATCGGCTTCGTCCATGGAAAACGGCAACCATCGCCTGACGTTGTCGAGCCCGGCCTCGGAGAGCACGTTGGACACGCTGTACGACATGCCCAGGTTGGCGCTCACGGTGCGGTTGAAGACCGCTTCGCCCCTGTTTGCCTGGGACGAAGCAGATGGGGACGATGCAGATGGGGACGAAGCAGATGGGGTTTGGGCAGATGGGGTCTGGGCAGATGAGCCCGCCTTGCCGGGTCCGTCGGGGAAGAAGACGCTGAAGATATCGGTGGTGGCGCCGCCGATGTCGACGCCGAGCACTTCGATGCCCTGCTGCCGCGAGATGGTCTGCATGATCTCCCCCACGGCGGCGGGGGTGGGCATGATCGGCGCACCGGTCCAGGTCATCAGCTTGCGGTATCCGGGCGCCTGCGCCATGACGTGCTCGAGAAAGAGGTCGTGGATGACCTGCCGCGCGGGCGCCAGGTTTTCTCGCTCCAGGACGGGCCTCAGGTTTTCCGAAATGGTCAGGGCGGTCGTCTCACCCAGGACCTCCTCCACCTGCTGGCGGGCGTCGGTGTTGCCGGCAAAGATGACCGGGAGCTGAAACCCGGTGCCGAAGCGCGGTTTGGGATCGGCGGCGGCGACGAACTCGGCTAGCTCGACCACGTGGGAGACGGTGCCGCCGTCCGTGCCGCCCGACAGCAGGACCATGTCGGGCCGCAAGTGACGGATTCTCTCGATCTTCTGGTGGGGCAGGCGACCGTCGTTGGAGGCCAGCACGTCCATGACGATGGCGCCGGCCCCGAGGGCGCAGCGCTGGGCGCTCTCGCCGGTCATCGATTGTACCACCCCGGCCACCATCATCTGCAGCCCCCCACCGGCACTGCTGGTGGAGATATAGATGTCGACGCCGCGTCCGTCCTCGGAGGGAGTGAGAATCTCCTCGCCGTCGAGAATAGATCGGCCCGAGAGCTCCTCCACCTCCTGGATGGCGTTGAGCACGCCGCGAGTGACATCCTCGAAGGGTGCTTCCACCGTAGTGGGCGCCTCCCCTCGAAAAGTCTGGCGATAGCCACCGTCCTGCTGCCGCTCGATGAGAATGGCCTTGGTCGTGGTGCTGCCACAATCGGTGGCGATGATGACGTCCAGTTTCTTGGTCACTTTATCCATGCGGGCGGCTGTTTTCCCGTGCAATAATAGCATCGATAACGAGGCCCAGTCCGCGTCGCTTCTCCAGCAGGCGGGTTAGACTCTCGAATTCGTCGGACGAGAACAGGAGGGTGGCGAAGGGGGAGAGAAAGACGAGGAACTGGCTGCCCAGGAAGCCCAGGGGGAGGCTCGATTCCAACGCCATGAGGGCCGGTGAGGTCATGCGGCGGCGGACGACGAATTCGGCGAGTTTTTCCGCCAGCTGGCGCTCACCATCGTCGAAGACAGCGTCCGGGCCCTCGACCGCGAAGGCGTGCGAGCACCAGGTCTTGAGGCGGCCGATTCTGGATGGCGGCAGCGTTGAGGTCGATCGGCTGGTCGAGGGGGGTCCCTCTGGCGATACCAAGCGCTCCGGTGATGGAGATTCCTCTGGCGATATCAATCGCTTTGTCCCTGGACTCGGGAGCGGACGAAGGTAGTCACCTCGCTCCCGTTCGGGCCCAGGGGGAGGAAGACGCCTCTGAAGGAATCGAGGCGGCTGCCGCGATCGAAGGGGCTGAGGAACAAGCCGTCGCGGTGGCGGTCGACGCGGCGGAACGCCGTCCAGGGCCACGTCCGGGTGCGCAGGAGATGAGTGCGGCGGACAGCGCTGGCATCGACGGCGTAGCTCGTGGGCAGGAGATATCTGGAGACGGATGCGGCCAGCACCAGTAGCGCCAGGAGACCGTAGGCAAAACCGTCCAGACCGATCCAGGCGGCCGCGGAAGAGGCTGCCAGAAGAGCGCCCAGAGAAATCGATCTGTGCCAGGACTCAGATCGGAGGGGATGGCTGGTCCACTCCAGTGTGGGCGCAAGCGTCGTTTCCGGCTCGCTCATGTCATCCCCCGATGTCCCCGTAGCGGTCGGTATCCTCGGTGGGCAAGACCAGAAGCTGGCGTCCTCGAGAGATAATGTAGCCGTCCTCTTCGAGCTGCTTCAGCACTCGGGTCACGGTTTCGCGGGTGGTGCCCGACATATTCGCCAGCTGTTGATGAGTGGGGCGCTCGCTGATGAGGATGCCTTCTTCGGTCTCGGCGCCGCGGATGTCAGCCAGGTGCAGGATGGTCTTGGAGATGCGGTTGTGGACGTTCAACAGCGCCAGGCCCCCCACCTGATCGTCGGTGCGCCTCAGCCGGGAAGCGAGCTCCTCGAGTAGGGAGATGGCGATCTGGGGGATGTTGGTCATGAGCTGGAGGAAATCGGCGCGCCTGATCATCGCCAGCACGGTATCCTCGACCGCGGTGACGTTGGCGGACCTGGGCTGGTCGTCGAGGAGGGAGAGCTCGCCGAAGACCTCCCCCTCGCCCAGCAGCGAGAGAATGAATTCCTTCCCGTCGGAATGGATGAGATTGACCTTCACCTCTCCCTTCTCAATGACGAAGAGGGTGTCGCCCTGATCCTCGGCGAGGATGATGAGCTGATCCTTGGCGAAGCTGCGCCTGAAGGCGAGCTTGTCGAGGGCGGTCAACTCGTCGTCGCCGAGACAGTCGAAGAGGGCAACGCGGCGGAGAAAGGATTCGGGCATTTAGTGTCAGTCTGCGGCGTATCTGCCGTCAGTTAATTAATAGGTCCTGGTAATTAATAGGTCCTGGCAATATGGTCATAGGCCGGCAAAAACTCCCGGCTGCAGCGCTACAGGAGGTCAAGTCACCCGTAAGGCCACCTGCATAAGATACGCCCCGAAGATTAACTCCGCGAACCGATTGCGGTCAACTCCACACCTCCCTCAGCCCCGGCAGGAGCAGATCGGTATCGCGGTCGCCGACCTCTCCCTGCCAGCCGGCGTTTACCTCCGGGCTGGATCGGTCGTAGGAGGCCCGGATCAGGTCGGGCAGGTCAAGCTGGTGAAAGCGGCTGGACATGAGGCCTTCAGGGGAGAGCGTGAGCTCGCGGAAACCCAGTGGAAAGCCGATGAGGCAGGCTGTATCGACGACGGCAAACCCACCGTGGAGCCGGATGCGGTTGGTGTGACGGTGACCGGTGAAGACGGCTGCCATGGCAGGCAACTCGGACAAGGTCCGCATCAGGGCAGCCGCATTGCCGACGACCCCTTTGCCGGCGGTGTCGCCATCGGCGGGGACGACCCACTCGTGTATCACCAGGATCAAGGCGCAGCGGTCGGTCAGGGCGTCGCGACCCGCCTGCCGGAGGATTTCGTCGTGCTCATTCGTCCATACACCGCCATAGTCGGGTGAGGCCGGGGCGTAGATGTTGGCCAGGGCGAGCCTGAGTCCCGGCGCCGCCTCAGCGACGTTCAGCAGGTCCGGTACGGGGAAGCGACTGGCGAAGGCGTCTAAGGAGCGGGTGTCAGCGTCGCAGTCGTGGTTGCCGGGCACGTAATAGGCCGGGGCATCAAAGCCGCTGTAGGCCTGGGCAACGTGCTCGATCGACTGCAGGTAGGTCTCCCGGGGCATTTCGAAGGAGCCGCCGCCGCACAGCAGATCGCCGCCGTGGACGATGAAGTCCGGCTTCAGGGCATTGACCGCCGCTGCGGTAATGTCGAGCACCTCGCGCCCCCGCGTCAGCATTTTCGGCGCCCCGAAGTCCTTTGGCGCACACGGGTGATAATGGGTGTCGGTGAGAAAGACGAAGCGCACAGACATGGGCGCCCCTAAGTCCACGACCGGCGTAGCTGACCGATCCAGTTGCCGTGCATGATGGCGGCGATATCCTGGGTGGAGTAGCCGCGCTGGTCGAGGATGGCGGGAATTTTCTGCATGTCGGCGATGGTGTCGATGTCGGCTGGCGCCTGTTCCTTGCCGAAGCCGCCGTCCAGGTCGGAGCCGATGGCGGCGTGCCCGGCATTACCGGCCACCTGGCAGACATGGTCGATGTGGTCGACGACGGTCTCCAGAGTGATGCCGGAATTGTCCTGCGCCTGGGGATCCCACAGCGACGAGAGCATCCAGTCGTCGAAGGCGGTGCCGATGACCCCGCCGCGATCGACCAGGGCCTTGATCTGCTTGTCGTCGAGCTGGCGGTCGTGGTCGCACAGCGCCCGGCAGCAGTTGTGCGTGCCCAGCACCTGCCCGCCAAAACTATCAAGGGCTTCCCAGAAGGCGGTTTCGGCGAGATGGCTCACATCGAGGATGATGCCGGCGCTTTCCAGGGCCCGGAGCAGGGGAGCTCCGCGGGGAGTGAGCCCGCCCGGAGCCTGGGTCCCGTGGGAGTAGGAGCTGATGCCGTAGTGGCAAAGACTGACCACGCGCAGACCTTCCTCCCACCAATCTCCCACCTGGGTCTCGTCGACGATGCCGTCGGCGCCCTCCATGCTGAGGACGAAGCCGAGCGGACAGGAATCGGCGGAGCGCTCCCACTCCTCGAGATGGGCGTCGAGCCCGGGGCGGTCCCGAATCTGGCGCAACACCCCTTTCGACACCAGGCGGCGGTAGTAGGCGAGCTCTCCCATACAGCGGGCGTAGGCGTGGTCCTGGGTGCGAACACCGGCGAAGCGCTTGCCCAGGGAGGCGAGTCGAGAGTGAATGGTGACGAAGATCAGGCCGAAATTTCCGCGCCTCAGTTCCTCGAAGTTGACGACGTTGAGACCGCGGCCCTTCTCGCCGATGCCGGCCTCCGCTTCGCGGATACGACTGATCGGCTGGAGGAGGTCGCGGTTCCACTCGAGGGCACTGTAGGCGAGGTCGAGATGAGAGTCGACGATAAGCACGGCTTCCTCAGCCCTCCTGGATGGCTTCCGCATCGATGGTGATCTGCACGGTGTTACCGACCACCGAGCCGCCCCGCTCCAGGTCGCCATTCCAGCTTATGCCAAATTCGCGGCGGTCGATGCTGGCCACGGCCAGAAAGCCGGCGCGCATTTTCGGACCCTTGTCTTCCCCGTCCTCCCACCACGGAGTCGGCCACTGTCCGAGGTAGGTAACTTTCAGAGGCACCCGCTTCGACACGCCTCGAATGGTCAGATCGCCGGTGACGACGAATTCGTGACCGCTCAGCACCTCGACGTCGCTGCCCTCAAAGGTGATGAGCGGGTGATTGGTCACGTCGAGAAAAATCCTCGTTGCGCAGATGCCCGTATCGGCCCTCCTCGCCGCTCCAGATGCGCGAGGCGTCGATCTTCACCTCAACGGCGAGGCTCTGGGGGTGCGTCGGGTCGAATTCCAGCGATCCGTGCACGTCGGGGAAGTGGCCGCGCACGAAGGTCACCATCATGTGGCGGACGCAGAATTCAGCAGCTGTGTGTCCGGGCTCGAGCGTCCATTTGGCCATCTGGTCTATCCTCCGCGGGTATGGAGTGGTAAAGTCGGCTCACGGGGAGGATCCAGCCTCCTCCAGGCCGTCAGCACAGGTCTGGTCAAGCACAGGTCTGGTCAGCCCAGATCAATCAGTCCAGGTCGGTCAGCAGTCTGGCCCAGCACGCCGTCTCCCGAGCCGGATCCACGAGAGCCGCGAGGGAGACGCACCCCTGCTCCAGCTCGGCGTA
>Ga0208879_1004920_pt1 | contig 10205 bp, 11 predicted proteins | sample Knorr_S15_td_Bot_FD_185605 | JGI IMG/M metagenome (GOLD analysis project Ga0208879, IMG submission 185605) | Marine microbial communities from Southern Atlantic Ocean transect - Knorr_S15_td_Bottom_ad_5009_LV_A (SPAdes) (version 2) | ecosystem: Environmental > Aquatic > Marine > Oceanic | place...
TGTGAGAATTGTTCTGTGCGATTATAAGGAAGCTGTGATGCACCAATTGCAAGCGTTCGAGCGGACATGGTTACTGGTCCAGGGGTGAATAATCTGATTTTATCATTCATTATTATTTCAAGCCCAAATTACAAACAATACCTGTAAATGTGGGTGTCTCTTTTATAAACAAAAAAGGCCCCGAGAGGGATCGCGCTATCTACTGTATCTGTGATGATATGTCTCTCCAAATGGCACTGATTTGGGGGAGGAATAATCATAAGAACTAAGTCCAATAACAATTAAAACAATGTTCATACATATAAGAGAAAGAAAAGTTCTTTTGCCGATAAACGCCCTATCAATAGTTTTTCTTTTAAATTTTTGAAAAGCAATAAATATTATTGTTAGCACTACAGTACCTATTGCAAAGATTATTAGGAAAGTTGCGAAATTGTATAGATTCATTTGGAGGCTAAACATATCAGTAATTAGATATATAAGTGCCATAGATAGCAAAATGCCAAAGACTGCAATTATTTTTAATCTCATTTTATTATTTCCAATTAATTTAGATTTTCCATCACCTTGACTGAGTTATCAACAAAACGTTAAAAAATCACCCACGAATGGGCGGGGCTTGATGTATGATTTAATAGTAAAATTTATTTAATCAGTACTTTTTAATGCGTCAAGAGCAGCCTGCATACTCATAACTGGACTAATATCAGTATTGCCTAATTCAAGCAATGGGTCAAAAAATTGCACTATTTGTTCCATAGATTCTGCTTCCAGAACAAAATAAGCAACAGGTCCAGGAGGGTCTACAAATATACCAAGGATATTAATGCCAATGTCAGTTGCTGGACTGAATGGCTTCCATCACTTTAGCCTTTCTATCCTCATCATGAGCATGGCAGGTCTGGTAACTGTGTGTATGAGTTGCATGAAATAACATATTCTCTCCTTTTATTTATTTTTATCAACAAATTAAAAAACTATTATTTGATATTAATTAGTTTATTATCTCCCAAACAAAATAGCCTCCGTAGGAGGCTATTTGAGCCAGAGGCGTTTCATTTAGTTTTCCCCAGCCGGTATTTTTTTCCCAAAAATTTCTTGTCCCCCCTGAAATAAGGTCACACTTTCTATTATTCCATCTTCATTTAGGTTAAAAGTAAGTTGAGCTTCCACTACCTTATAATAAAATACGTTTTTAGATTTTGGAAAAATAGGCTGTTCTGATTGTCCCGTTGCTTGGGCTTTCAATTGACTGTTGTATTTAGAAACAGTAAGTACAAAGCCTGGCGCTAGCTCATATTTACCTACATAACTTTCCAGAATATCATCTTCAACGGTCACCTCTTTCGCCAAACTCTCGGTATCCACGCCTAGTTTTTTAAGCATTTCAATACCATTAGTATTACCGGGATTAAGTTCGACAGATTTCTTATAGTTGATAATAGCTTTTGCATTTTCATTGTTCTTCATCAACCCCTCTCCATAACTGTCATAAACATTTGAAGATGTTGGATAAACTTCAACATTTAGTTTAAAAATTTCGATTGCTTCATCTACCTTCTCAAGGCCAAGAAGTTGATACCCCAATCTATTTAATTCACCTTCGCTGAAATTGTAATTATCGGGATACTTTTTCTTTAGATCATGATAGTGCTCAATCGTTGATGCAATATTCTTTTCCAAAAGGGTATTGAAAAGTGACTCTGCAATAGACTTTTGTGGTTCGTCATAAGGTTTTCCATATAGGATATTTGTAATCCCGATACTCATTTTGTTAAGAGCAGTACCACCTGTATTATTTAAAAGAACAATTAAATACTTATCATCAACCAGTCTTGTGATTAATGTATTAAATCCATTTATCCCTCCACCATGTGATATGACCTGCAAACTATCCTCTGATTCGGCGAGTAATATTTTCCCAACACCCCATCCGTAGGCATAATTATTGAGGAAGGGTTTAAACATAATATTTTTATATTTATCTGAAAGCATATCTTCTGTATAAAGAGCCTTATTCCACAAATAAAGATCCCCCACTGTTGAATACATTGAACCTGCAGAGAATGGCAGTGACATATCCAGGTATGCACTGTTTATATAGCCATTTGGGGTTTTTTCATAGCCAGTCGCACGATTTGCAATAATTGTTTCATGATGATCATATCCAGTATTCTTCATGTGTAATAAATCAAGAATCCTTTTCTGCAAAACAGTTTCATAAGTCTTTCCGGTTACCTTTTCAATAATTGCGCCTAAAAGAAAATAGCCAGAGTTGTTGTATGAAAATTTAGAACCCGGTTCGAAAGCCAGGCTATCACTACAGAATTGTTTTACAAATTCATCAACCGTATATGGGTTACGGCTTACATCTTTAAAAAAGTTGGGTAAACTTGTGTAGCTTGGAATACCTGAAGTATGAGTTAATAAATGATGGATAGTTACCTTATTTCCCGTATCTATGCGATAACCGGGCAAGTAATTGGTTATTTTCCCATCCAACTGAATTTTTCCTTCTTCAACCAATTGCATAATGATCATTGAAGTAAACTGTTTGGTAATTGAACCAAGGCGAAATTTAGTATTTGGTTCATTGGCAATATCCCACTCCATATTCGCTAAACCATATCCCTTTTTGAAAATCACTTTTCTATCATCAGCAACGAGGACTGTTCCGTTAAACTGTCCGTAATCATGATACAGTTGCATCATTTTGTTAATCTTAAACCCTTTATACTGAGAAAAAACGGAATTGTTAATTGCAAAAAAAGATAACGCTATAATCACTAGAGCTTTTTTAGATGGCGTGGAAAATCTATGATTCATTTTATCTCCTTATTAGGTTTTTCTATGGATAATGTATCTGATAATACATTTTGATGGGGGGTGAAGTTGGAATATTTTGAATTATAGTGCAAACCAAATAGCCCCCGTGAGGAGGCTATTTGAGCCAGAGACGTTTCATTTAGTTACTAGTAGCATAAATAGATAATTGTTTCTTGTTATTTATTTCTTCTACATTTAAATGGTATGTGAAATAACCAACCCCAAGCGGTGTTTCTCCAACATAATCTATAGGTTGAATAACTAAATCCTCACCATCAATGATAAGTGAGACATAAGCATAATTATAAGCTTTATCGTATGTACGATAACAGGTGTTTTCACCACTTTTAATTTCACCATGATTTCTACCTTCACCAGTAGTACTGATTAGTACATTGCAGAAATCGTAATCACTGTTATTAAATACTCTAATATTTGTTTTTTTATCATCACTATTACACTTTGAAATATTATGCTGTTCACAATCAAATTCAGTGTTATCGCATGTCAATGGAAAAATTGTTACAATAAATATGAGCCAGAGGCGTTTCAAAATATTATTGTTTAAAGTTAAGTTTATCGTTCCAACCTACTGGGAGAGATAAAATTGAATCAGAAATTGTTCCATAGTATTGATAGATGACGCCAACCCGCCTAGGAGGAAAACCTGATGAAGTACCATCTCCATAAAAAGTCTGGATACTATACTCCGTATCTTGAAAAGACCATTTAACATTCATTTTATCATATAAAATGCAATCTGAAGAACTATTAATTTCATAAGATACATAAGAGCCAACTTCTTCTTCTAAAAATTCAAAATAAGTTTTCTGTTTACAATTATCAACATAATGGATTTCATTATTAATGCTATAGCTATGATAATACCACTTACCAATTATTGGGTCTGAGGCTTCTATTAGTTCTATAATCTCATCTATTGGTTCTATGATTTCATTTTTATTATTACATGAAAAGATTAGTATCGTAAATAATATGACCCAGAGGCGTTTCATTCTTTAATGTAAGCAGTATATTTATTTTCATTATTTATTTCAAAACTTCCAGAAACATCATCATCAGGACCTCTAAATACAGATAAATGCCAATTGCCAATAACATTTTCATTAGAATAATTCCCATTCAGAAAAATATTGTAATCTGCTATTTTTGGATTCATGTTTATCTGTATTCTTCCATCTTTGATGTAGCCTCCCAACTGACCTTTACCTATCTGAGGACCTATATCTTTTTCAGTAAATCCATTTACCGCTGCTATATCCCATGAACCTGTTATAGTTGAATCTTTAGCAATATTTATTTCAATGAAACCAAATGCACATATCACCATGTTGTTGGGTTTTTCTTTATCTTCACAGGATATAATAAACAGCAGTAGTAATATAACCCAGAGGCGTTTCATACAGGAAATTACACAGAAATTTTAAGAGCCGATATGTAAAAAGGGGTGAGCCTGTCCTTGGTATGCGCACAAACAAAACCCCCAAGAATGTAGGGTTTTGTTTTCAGTTACAATACTACTTCAAATCCTTCAAATTCACGATGTCCTAAATATATACCTTGGTGCTGCCCTCCACTATTGTGTGCGGCTCTGAATGCTTCTGATTTTTTCCAGTTTTCAAAATCATTTTTTGATTCCCATACACTATGTGACGCATATAGAGTATACCCATCATTTGTAGAGCCTTTAATAAGGTTGAATTGCCGAAAACCCTTCACACCCTCAAGATGCGTTTCCCTATTCCTCCACATTTCTTCAAAATCATCTTCTCTCCCTAAAGAGATTTTAAATCTGTTCATTGCAATATACTTTTTCATAATTAAATCTACCCATCATCCCACAAACAAAAAAGCCTCCGTAGGAGGCTTTTTATGATATCATACATGAGAAAAACTATTTTATTTTTTTTGAATAATTACTGTGTTGCCAAACAGCAATTACATTGCCTGATTTATCCACTTCAAATACAATTTCTTCTCCTAAAATTTGTAAATGTTTAGGATCCTCACTGTTGCGTATTCGCTTGAACGTATTTCCTGAAACATAATGTAGTTTCGTCACATCAAGCGGTGATTCAGTCGGCAGGTTTAATATAGCTAGTTCACCTTCCCATGATACGACAACCGATTCCCCACCCCAGGGAGCATCACTGTAATGGCCCAAATATTTTTTAAAGCGATTTTTAAGAAGTTTAGGCTTTTTCTTTGCCACAGCATCGGAGATAGCTGATTCATATATTTCATAAGCTTTCTGAGCATACATACGAGCATTTACGCCAGAAGCATTGGTCATAAAAATCGTTGCAATTTTTCGGTCCGTTTGCAATAATAGCTGTGAACGATAGCCTGGACAGCTACCCCCATGTCCAATAAATTTTTTTTCATCAGATTTCCATATAGAAAACCCTAAGCCCCACGCAGGGGACCAATCCTCATCTAGGAAATGTACTCGGTGCATTTCCCGTAATGTATTAGGTTTTAGAACTTCATCCTTTCCATCCAGTACTCGAAACTGCCACGATGCAAATTTGGCTAAATCCGAAGCCGTAGAACTAAAACCTGCTGCTGGCCCAATGCCTTCTGCATTGAACAACGCAACCGCTGGACGTTCACCAGTTCGATTAAGTGCTTCATGACCTATGGCCAACTGTTCACCATATAGAGATTTTGGCATTACTGGGCGTGTATCTGTCATTACTAGTGGCTGAAGTATATTATCTTGTATAAAATCATTAAATGGAATACCGGAAACAGCAGCTATTACCTCACCCGCTAAAGATAAGCCAAGGTTGGAATACTGAAAATATTTATCTGCAGGGTATAATGTCTCTTGGTTACTTAGTTTTTTTACAATTTTTTCAGAAGATGGAAAAGGAAAATCTGGGCCTGTCCAATAAGGGTAATCCGATTCCCTTGGTAAACCAGATGAATGAGTGAGGATGTTTCTGATCGTGGCCATGCCCCATTCTGGATATGTATTTTTGATATTAAACCAAGGTAAATGCTTGGAAAGCGGGTCATCTAAATGAAGTTTCTTTTGATCTCGAAGCTGCATCACCGCAATCCCTGTAAATAACTTTGAAATAGAACAAATACTGTGTATCGTAGTATTCGATGAGGATATTTGCATATATGGATTTGCATAACCATATCCTCCACTCCAAATTGTTTCCTGATCGTGTACAACCGCCATTGTCAATCCTGGTAATTGATGATAATCACGCTGAGCCTCTAGCCAGATTTCAAAAAGAGCTGTAGCTTCTTGTACTTGCCGATGGTTTTTTATTCCCCCAGCTAACAAAAAATTTGAACATATTAATAATGAAATAAACAATATCATTTTCTTCATTTTCTTCTCCTTTATTTGAGCCAGAGGCGTTTCATAGAGCTATAGCGAACCCTGTCGTCCCATCGTTGCCAAGTGCACAGCATCTCTGAGCATCGCCGCCGCTGTCGGCACGGGTTCACGCTCCCACAGTTTGTGAAAGGATTTTCCGTAAATATCACTCTGAATTTCGATTGCCATCTCCCAACCGCTACAACTGCCCAAAAAGCTTGCGATTGGCACAGGCGTAGGCTCGACTTGGAAACGCCATTCGGCATCAATACGTTTGGCAGTAGCCACGAGTTTGAGTACTGAGCCTTCCCGACGGCACTGCTGCAGCCGATCGGGGTGCACGTCCTCAATGCCACTTACGCTCACGTCGGCGAGAGTTATCATCACGTCCGCGATGCTGTTCGCGGCGATGACGAGCTTGGCGGCAGTGTCCCACCCGCCGACGTCGAGGCTCGGATCAGCTTCCGCAATCCCTCGTTCTTGAGTTTCACTGAGCGCATCTGCATAGCTGCGCCCCTTGAGCATTTCTTCCAGAATGAAATTCGTCGTGGAGTTGAAGATACCTCGGAAGCCTAAAATTTTGCCGCAAACCATGTCACGCCTGACAATGTTGAGCACAGGAAGCCCGCCACAAAACGTTGCGCTGTAGAGGATACCCACGTCAGTGTCCGCCGCGAGACGATCAAGCTCTGCTTGAGCAAGCGCCAATGGAGCCTTGTTGGCCAATACGAGGTGCAGCCTGTGCTCCAGCGCTGTCCTACAATTAGAGAGGCCTGGATTCCCCGTGTTGAGGTCAACCGGTGACGCTTCCAGAAGAATATCGCATTGGACGTTGTCAAGTGCTACCGCCAGGGTCAGACCTTCGCCAAACTCTCGTAACTCACGAAGCTTCAATCCACACCCTTTGTGTTCCAGCAAGTGGGCGAGATCGAACCCATCACCACTGACCGCGACACCGCTACTGTCAACGACACAATGGACGCTGAAGGCAAGGCCATACTTTTCTCTAAGCGTGTCGTCGTGCTCAATGAGAAGCCTGAGGAAACGGCGTCCTACGTTACCCAATCCGACCAGGGCCAACCCAACTCGCTTCATCTGGGACTCACGTTAGGGAATCGCTTCATAATAGTAATATTACACCCCGCCAGTCCTAAATCTCTATAAATAAAAACCCCGCTGATGGGTTTATCCTAATTCCTTCACAGCTCTCCAGGCCTGCTCAATAGCAACGTGTGCATACGAACTTGGGGCTGAGTCAATATTTGCTATAGTAATTCTACCAAAGGGTTGTCGACCTATTTTTGCCATTCCGCGCAAGTCCGAGTCATAAAGTCTGGAACCACTATACACATAACCATGGGCCCAACGATTCACCGTAATACTCTCAACATCTCTATCAAATTCAAATAACCCCTTCGGTAACATTCCACTTAGATGGGCTCTAACTTCATTTTCATAATCTTCCAATTGCAGACTAAGCATCTTGTATCGCGCTTCACGGAATTGTTCAATTGGTGGTGTACCTGCGATAGCTCCAAAAGGACAAGCTATCATCTGAATGGCACAAGGATCGTTTGGGGTTTTTGTGAATTCATAACCGCCCATACTCACGGGAAAGTCCATCATCACCACCTGGTGCATATTGCCTGGTGACATCGCCATACCCATTTCGATTTCCTTTATTGCCCGCCAGTTCTTCAAACCAACAGTTGTGTATTGCAACGGTATCTTCACACTGCGTCTTAATGCCGCGTCCTGCTCTTTTGGAAGATCAGAAACGATATGAGGGATCATCCTGTTGTAACAGGCCATCACTACGCCTTTGGCTTTTACCTGATAGGAGGTATTGTCATTAATATAGTTTACGAAGACATCACTCGAACTATTGGGATCGCTACCATGCTTTACATTAACAACGGTGCTGTTTAATCTAATTCGAACAACATTGCTGGATTTGTCCAACTCAGCATAATTGAATTTGGACGTCACAATCTCTTTGGCATTGTCACCAGTACCCACATTTGGAATCATCTTTTTCACCAGCATACGTGCAATAGTCGCATTGCCATCAGGAAAATGATGAATGTATGGGTCTTCTTCTGCGAAGATATTTCCGTGTTCCCTTACCTCTTTATGGAAAGCCTCCTCGCCCATAAGATCTTTCCATGTGGACACGGGATCAAATCCCAATGCCCCACAATCTATAGCCTCCCCAATCGACAATACATCTGCTCCTCCGCCAGCCCAGTCGGAACATGAAGTTCTGGCCATTTCCAGTACTCCCGGATCATCAACCCTCAAATTGGTTTTGAGATAATCGAAATAGGAATGGGAAAACATGTAGTCCTCCAACTCCTCCCTGGGCACGTCGAGTACATGGAGACCGCCATTCAAAACCCGGAGCAGCTGTTCTTTACCCTTTTCGCTGAGAGGTGCTTGTTGGGCAGCCTCTTCATGTGAAATTTCCGGACGTGGAAGCCCTTCTACCCACCATGGATAGTTGCCATATGGATGCTTTACCACCTTGTCCTCTCCAAACATTTGTTTGTTGAAATAGGTGATTGCACCAAGCTTATTCCTCTTATAGAAGTTGACATCATAGGCTGTCTTAAATTGGTCCAGATCTATGCCTATTTCCTTCAGCAGAGTGAGCACGAGTTCACTTCGTGCATGTGGACTTACAAATGTCTGTGAACCCCCATTTGTCAATCGGAGGTCGCCGTTGATCGTGTGCTCATTCCGCCTGGCATGACCTCCAAAGTCATCATGATTGTCGAGTATCAGCACCTTCGTGTCTTTTCCATGTTCTTTCTGAAAGAAATATGCAGCGGACAGCCCACTGATCCCTCCCCCAACGACAATGAGATCGTACTCTTCTTTCAAGTTGGTGGTTGGCCCCCAATCTGATTTCCCCCCCCAGGCCCGACTGTGTGCGTGGGTGTTTGAGCCGGGTTGACTTCCTCTAAGTCCGGTGAGCGCTGGCGGATAGTAGGATGGCTCTAAAGCTGCCAAAACAGCGTCAGAGGTACACCCAAAAGGAAGCATATAAGCTCCGGCTGCCATTAGTGTTCCATTAATAAAATCTCTTCTTGTTATTTCATTCATTATTTAAGTGAATAATTTTATTGAACCATGCATGTAGTGACTATTATTCATTATCAATCAGTTACAGAATGGGGTCTTGTTTTTCATAATAGTTATTCAAATTTCACCAACTTTCCTTCAATTTTTTCGCCACTCTTAAAGGTAAGTGTATCTGCAAATAAGATTGAAGTATGTGCAAAAATAAGTATTATTGATATTAGGCATTTCATTTAATTAAATATGACCTTTTCTTATAAATAATAATAATCCCCCAGTGAGTAAACCTGATATCAATGCATAAAACCATATGGATAATCCCGGCTGCAGAAACATAAATAATATATAGATGAGGTTAACAACAAATCCACCCAATAACATTCTTTTAACCCATATCATTTTTCTTCTCCTTTATTTGAGCCAGAGGTGTTTCGTTTAGTTGTTAGAAATCAATTTTCCATCCTTGTAAGTTCCTTCTTCTTTCTTTTGGCCATTCCGATACCAATAAGTCCCTAATCCTTTTTTTCTACAGCTTTTAGTTTATTGCTGTGTTCGGTAATCTTTCGAACAATCCACTTGTTTAGGAACATAAGAACTGCAATAGCAATTGTCCATTGGAATAAAATGGTGCCTACATTGTAGATATTATCGGATGAAAATGGGTGAAGCCATGTTTCGGGAGCAGACTTATAGCTATCGTAGGCAAACCATCCCAGTAAAAAAATCATTTGTGAGGGAGCTAAAAATGCGATGATTATATCCCAATATCGGCCAATTTTTATATTTGATCCAGGATGATTTAAATTTTCTTCTCGGAATTTTTTTACACCGTAGGGAATAACGGAGATGGCAAAAAATAATCCCGCCAACATAAGAGCGACTCCCCATACCCAATCCTGATTATCCAAAACGGGCATCCAGATAGCCGAAGGCACTCCTA
>Ga0208879_1004922_pt1 | contig 10203 bp, 10 predicted proteins | sample Knorr_S15_td_Bot_FD_185605 | JGI IMG/M metagenome (GOLD analysis project Ga0208879, IMG submission 185605) | Marine microbial communities from Southern Atlantic Ocean transect - Knorr_S15_td_Bottom_ad_5009_LV_A (SPAdes) (version 2) | ecosystem: Environmental > Aquatic > Marine > Oceanic | place...
GGTGCCTGCGTTGCGGCAATAGTTGCCGCCGTGCTATAATTTTCGGCAACAAGAAGAGAAGGACGAAGGTCATACAAAGCGAATGCTTGACGGTGAAACTAGAGCGCAGGTAACTCAAGAATACCAACTCCACCAAAAAGACACCGGCTCCACAGAACTACAGATAGCGATACTCACTACGAGGATCCATCAGCTTACCGGCCATCTGCGTGTCCACAAAAAGGACGTTCATTCCCGGCGCGGACTGGTTACTATGGTGTCTAAGCGCCGCCGTCTCCTGAACTATCTCACCAAAGAAGACGTCGGACGTTACCAATCGCTGATAGCCCGTCTAGGGTTGCGCCGCTAGAATATTCGCTCTCAACAACACCCTTCCCAGGGTGTTGTTTCTTATTTGGTCACCGTCCTTACTCAATTAAGCGAGGTCTTTTAACTATTATTATGCCCACAACACTCGAACGCGCCATAGGGCGAGAAAAATTAATCATCGAAACCGGTAAACTTGCCGGTCAAGCTCACGGATCAGTCACGGTCCGATACGGCGACTCCATCGTACTTGTCACCGCGGTGATGTCCGAACATCCCCGGTCGGCTGAAATGGACTTTCTGCCGTTAACCGTCGATTTTGAGGAAAGACTTTACTCCGCAGGCAAGATTCCGGGCAGCTTTTTCCGCCGGGAGGGACGCCCCGGACAGGAAGGCATCCTCACTTCTCGCCTGATCGACCGGTCGATACGCCCGTTGTTCCCCAAAGGCCTGTTCAACGACATTCAGATAACCGTAACCGTTCTGTCGGCGGACCCCGAGCATCCTCAGGACATATTGGCCATGGTCGGGGCCTCCGCGGCATTGTCCATGTCCAAGATTCCGTTCGCGGGACCAGTGGGCTCCTCCAGGGTCGCCTTTAAAGACGGAGAGTACATCGTCAACCCGACTTATCAGGAGAGTAAAGACAGCCAACTAAGCCTGATCCTGTCCAGTACCCCGGACGCCATCATGATGATTGAGGCGGGCTCCGATGAAGTTTCGGAGGAGACGATTCTGGAATGCATCCGCAAGGCTACCATCGGCATGATAAATGAGTTGGTTAGCCGCGCTGGGAACACCAAGGTTGAGGCCAAGGTTGATACTGATGACGCCCAGCAATTGGAGACCCGGATCAAGTCTATCGTGGATGGCCGGTTGGCCTCTTTGCTGGAGGGCAACCCGGACAAGATGGTCCTGGAAGAAGGGGAGAACCGCATAGAAGGCGAAGTGCTGGAGCAACTGGGTGAAGATTTCACTTCGCAGAAGATAAAAGAAGGCTTCAAGGCAGTGCTGAAGTATGAAGTGCGCCGCCGCATCTTGGAGCAGGGCATTCGGCCCGACGGCCGCACCACGGCCGAGATCAGGCCGATCTCCTGTGAAGTAGGCCTGCTCCCTCGCACCCACGGCACCGGCCTTTTCACCCGGGGGATAACCCAGGTCCTGTCCATCGTGACCCTTGGGTCACTGAGTATGAAGCAGGTCTTGGACACGGTTGGCCCCGACGATAAGAAACGTTTTATGCACCATTACAACTTCCCCTCGTTCTCCACCGGTGAGGCCAGGAGAGTCGGCTCGCCGGGACGCCGGGAGATTGGACACGGAGCCCTGGCGGAGCGGGCCGTTCTACCGGTTCTGCCCGCTGAGGAAGACTTCCCCTACACCATCAGGGTGGTATCCGAGGTGCTCAGTTCCAACGGCAGCACCTCCATGGCCAGCGTCTGCGGGACGATTCTGGCCCTGATGGATGCCGGCGTGCCCATAAAGAAGAGCGTGGCCGGCATCGCCATGGGACTGGTGGTTGGCGAGAATGGCCAGCAAGCCATCCTAAGCGATATTCAAGGCGTAGAAGACTTCCTCGGCGACATGGACTTCAAAGTGGCGGGCTCGGCCGACGGTGTCAACGCGCTACAGATGGACGTGAAGATTAAAGGTTTGACCGTGGACATGCTGAGCCAAGCATTGGAACAGGCCCGAGTGGGCCGGCTCCACATCCTAGACAAGATGAACGAAGTCATGACCGAGTCCAGAGACGACGTCAGTGAATTCGCGCCCAAGATGGTCCGGCTGAAGATTCCAGTCGACAAGATTGGAGCCCTCATCGGTCCCGGAGGCAGAATCATCCGGGGCATCTCCGAGGAGACCGGCACGTCTATCGACGTGCAGGACGACGGCTCAGTCACCATCGGCGGGTCCGACAGCGCCATGCTGCAGCAGGCCCGCACCAAAGTGGACAGTCTTACCCGGGAGTTGCAGATCGGGGATATCTTCACCGGGAAGATCGTCAGGCTAACCAGCTTCGGGGTGTTTGTCGAGTTGTTGCCCGGACGTGACGGCCTTGTCCGGTCCGGGGACATGGGCGACATTGAGAACGAAGCTGAAGTTGGCCAAGAGATCACGGTAATGATTCAGGAGATCGACTCTCAAGGCAGGATAAACCTCTCCCGCCGCGCCTTGTTCGGCGACGACGGCAGCCCGATTACGCCTCCCCCGCGCCAACCGGTGCAATCCGGCGGGTTCGACCGAGGCCAGCGCCGGCCAGGAGGCTTCGGCGGTGGCGGCGGCCGTGGTCCGCAAGACCGGAACCGGCGACCCGGCGGTCCCGGCGGCCCTGGCGGACCAGGGGGTGCTGGCCGTGGACCCAGGCCGGGCGGCAGCCCAGCCCGATAGGGACGTTACCGGCCTAGGAAAGTCCGGTCCAAAACGATTCGAGTCTTATAGACCCGGCCCTGATGCAATCGGAGCTGGGTCTTGCTTTTCCTGATTTCCGGACCATGTTAGCATCGAATTAATCTGGTCCTAATCATGTTTCCTTAGGGGGTGTCATGGCGCCGATTCGAGTATTAGTAAATGGCGCTACCGGAAAGATGGGTATGGAAACCGTCTCGGCGGTCTGCCGTGAGGAAGACCTAACCCTGGTCGGCGCGGCTTGTCACACCCCAAGAGGATCCAGCTTACGCCTGCCCGGCGGGTCCGACGTGCCTCTCTCAACCAATCTGGAAGAATTGCTCCACGAGACAACCCCCGATGTGTTAGTGGATTTCACGAACGCCACAGCCTCCATGGAAGCGTCATTGATGGCGGCAGGGCGGTCCGTAAATCTGGTGTTGGGAGCAAGCGGTTTGACCGACGACAACCTTCGGCAGCTAGACGCGGTGGCGAACGACAACAACATCGGCGTGATCGTCGCGCCCAATTTCGCCCTGGGCGCGGTTGTCTTGAAGAAGTTGGTGGAACAGGCTGTTGAGTATTTCGACTATGTGGACATCGTGGAATCCCACCACGAAGCCAAGATCGATGCCCCTTCGGGATTCGCTATGAATCTAGCCAAAAGCATCGGGGACAAAAAGCAGTTCACCCGGAACGTCACGGAGCGGGAAAACCTACCCGGCACCAGGGGCGGCGAATACAACGGTGTCACCATCCATAGCATCCGCATGCCCGGCCGCATCGCCCACCACGAGGTTATTTTGGGCGCTCTGGGCCAAACATTAACCCTGCGCCACGATACCCTTGGCCGGGACTGCTATATGCCCGGCGTGGTGCGCTGCATCCGTGAAGTTGTGAATCGGCGAGGTCTTGTGGTAGGCTTGGAAAACATTTTGGGCCTCTAGCCAAGGCCTAGGGAAATCCCGGATTCCGGGCATCTCCGGATGTGTATCCACGGGTCCTTCGACAGGCTCAGGACGAACGGGAGTGGAGATTTCCACGTTGGTGGTGAACTCCGACCGCAGGCCGCGAGTCGCGACGAAGTCGGACTTGTCGAACCATTTTCATCCAAGAGAGTCAACGGTGCACGAACTTACCATAGCGGTTGTTGGGGCCACCGGAGCGGTGGGCACACAATTCCTGAGTATTCTCGAGAAACGTTACGAGAAGCTGCCCAACATCAAGTTGCTGGCCTCCAGCCGCTCGGCTGGCAAGGTGATTACGGTGGGCGGCCAAGAGATAGTCGTGCAGGAAACCACCGAAGGTTCCTTCCGGGATGTGGACATCGCGTTCATCCGCGTGCCTACGGAGGTCAGCCGTAAACTGGCGCCTCAAGCCGTGGCTGAGGGAGCGGTGGTGATCGATGACAGCTCCGCTTTTCGCATGGACGAAGCCGTTCCTTTGGTGGTCCCGGAGGTCAACGGCCAAGACGTGGAATGGCATAACGGGCTCATCGCCAATCCTAACTGCTCCACAACCCCCCTGGTTATGTTGTGCCATCCCCTGCGCCAGCAGAACCCCATCGTACGTATCGTCGCCGACACCTATCAGTCGGTTTCCGGCGCCGGCGCCGCTGGTATCGTGGAGCTTGAACAGCAAAGCCGGGAGTTGCTGGACGGCAAGGATGAGGTTCGGGCGGAAGCGATAAACCAGCGGATAGGCTTCAATGTCATCCCACACATAGATCGTTTCCTCGACGATGGCTACACCAACGAGGAACGGAAAATGATGCAGGAATCCCGGAAGATCTTGCACGCGCCGGACATTGCCATATCGGCCACCTGCGTACGCGTTCCAGTTTACGTATCCCACAGCGCCGCGGTGCACGTTGAGTTTGAGCGTCCCATGTCCCCAGGTGAAGCCCGAGAGGTGCTGGAGGCTGCTCCCGGGGTGACCGTGCTGGACGATCCCGCCAAAGCAGAATACCCGATGCCTTATGATGTGACCGGGACCGACGATGTTTTCGTCGGCCGTATCCGCCGGGACGTGTCCCACCCCAACGGGCTGGTCATGTGGGTCGTGTCGGATAACTTGCGCAAGGGCGCGGCCCTTAACTCGATACAGATCGCCGAGGAATTGGTGACAAGAAGACGCATCGAGCCTCGGCAACCAAGCAGCGCGGCCCGCTAGCCGCCGCCGCTGATCAGATCCGGGAATCTATCCGATAGCTCAGGAGCCAAATCATGACAGAGATAGGCAGGCTAATAACGGCGATGGTCACTCCATTCGATGAGAGGGGAGCGGTGGACTACGATCAAGCCAAGCGCCTGGCCAAAGCCCTTCTCGACTCCGGCAGCGACGGGTTGGTGATCACCGGCACCACCGGAGAAGGCCCGACCCTCAGCTCCGAAGAAAAGATCCGGCTTTACGCCGAGGTGAAAGAAGCCATCGGTTCCCGGGGCGCGGTGATCGCCGGCACCACCGACAACGATACGGCGAAAAGCATCGAACTGAGCGCGGAGGCAGAATCGGTCGGTGTCGATGCACTGTTACTGACGGTACCTGCTTACAACAAGCCGCCTCAGGAAGGCCTTTACCAACACTTCAAGGCCATCGCGGGGAGCACCAGTTTACCCTGCCTTCTCTACAACGTTACCAGCCGTACCAGCCTGAACATGACCGACGAGACCACCATCCGGCTGAGTCACATCGACAACATCATCGGCGTGAAAGAAGCCGGGAGCGACCTGAACCAGATCACGCGGATCATCGATGGGGCCGGTGACGGCTTCCGGGTCTGGAGTGGCAACGACGACGAGACGTTCTCCATCATGGCCACCGGTGGCTACGGTGTGGTGAGCGTCCTCTCCCATCTGGTGGGGAACCAGATCAAACAGATGATGGGATACCTGCTGGAAGGAGACGTGGAGAAGGCAGCGGCCGAGCACCGCAGGCTGCTGCCATTGTTTAAAGTGATGTTTATCGTCTCCAACCCCATCCCTCTCAAGTACTCGTTGAATCACGTGGGATTTAACGTGGGACCGATGAGGCTTCCCCTGGTGCCCCCGGACGACAAGTCGGCTGAGAAGATTCGCGACGTTTTGTCTAACTACGACATAGACTTGCCGATACCCGCCTAGCCTCCGGCTGTCCGAATGCTTATTATGCGTCCGCTAAGACAACAGCGAAGAGCAAACCGTCTCCTTCGCTTGTGATACGGGTGGAATGACCCTTCCCATCTGTGTCTTCGAATAAACCGACGCTACCTACAGGGAAGGCACGGATAGTACCGTCACTGGTGGTCACTTCGTACTCGCCCTGCACCACACAAAAAATCTGTCGTCGTGGAGTTGGATGCAATGCATCTCCTGCCCAGCCTGCCGGCATTCCTACCCAGAGTGTTTGGGTAGCAGGCAGAAATTGGGCGATGTTCAGCGGGGCGGCCGGGGGAGCAAAATCCACGGGCGTCAGTGGCATCTCTAAATCTTCGAAATGAGACTCGCCATTCTCGTCTGAGTATATGCGCATGTACTTTGCTTGCTGCAATTTCGTCTCCAATTTGCCCTTCCCCCGTTCGCCCTGAGCCTGTCGAAGGGCCGCAGCCTCAGCCGTCCGGTCTTAAGGAATAACCCTAGAGACTTCTATCGTTTCTTCCCGGCTGGGACCGGTGGAGATGATCTGCACTGGGCAGCCCACCAGTTCTTCGATTCGATTCACGTAAGACATGGCGTTTTCGGGCAGTTGCGACAGGCTGGTGGCGCTGGCCGTGGGTTGAGACCAGCCGGGGTGCTCTTCGTATATCGGCTGGCATTTGGCCAGCAGGCTGGTGTTGGACGGGAAACGGTCAATCACTTGGCCGTTCACGCGGTACCCTATGCACACTTTGACCGAAGGAAAACCGTCCAGGATGTCCAGACGGGTCAAGACCAAGCCGGTCATCCCGTTGACCAATCTGCTGTACTTGGCAGCCACGGCATCGAACCACCCAACCCGGCGCGGCCGGCCGGTGGTTGTTCCGTATTCGTGGGCTGTCTCCCGTAGATTATCACCCGTTTCGTCGAGCATCTCCGAAGGCATCGGCCCGCCGCCCACTCTGGTGGAATAGGCTTTGAATACGCCGATCACTCCGGCGATGGCCTGGGGAGGGATGCCCAAGCCGATGCAGGCCCCACCTACTGAAGGTGACGAGGAAGTTACGTAGGGATACGAACCGTGGTCTATATCCAACAAAGTACCCTGGGCGCCTTCCAGTAAAACCGCCTTGTCTTGGGCCAGCAGGTCCTGAATCGTTTGCTCGGTGGCTTGGATGTGCGGGGCCAGCCGGGCGGCCCAGTCGGCGCACTTGTCGAGGATGTCCTGTATCGACAGGGCTTCCGAATCGTAAATCTTGGTTATCAAGGCATTCTTGAAGGCCAGAGTCTGCTCTAACCGGGGCCGTAAGGTGCCCTCGACGTCCAACAGATCGCCGACCCTGATGCCCATCCGGCCCGTTTTGTCCACGTAGGCCGGCCCGACACCCCTGCCGGTGGTCCCGATGGCCGAGTCTCCCCTGGCCTTTTCTTCCAACTCGTCCAGGACAACGTGGTATGGCATGATGAGGTGGGCTCGCTCGCTCACAAATAGGTTGGAGGTATCGATGCCGCGGGAATCCAATTCGCTCAGCTCGCCCAGCAACACGTCGGCGTCAACCACCACTCCGTTGCCGATTATTCCGGCAACCCCCGGCCAGCATATGCCCGAGGGGACCATATGAAGCTGGAAGGTGCCCTTGTCATTGACCACGGTGTGGCCGGCGTTGCTCCCACCACCGTATCTGACCACGGCGTCAACCCTTCCGGCAAGGTAGTCGATAATCTTCCCTTTGCCCTCGTCGCCCCACTGGCCGCCGATAACCGCGTAGCCCGGCATCTCTCCCCCTGAATACACACGATCATTCCCCACCCAGATTGAGCAGGGCCAAAACCAAAGGGCAGTATAGCAAATAACCGCCGGTATTGGGAAGGAGAGGGTTGCACGGCCGTGGATTCCCCGATCGGAGAGTGGAGACTAGGACTGCCCGGAGATAGGGTGAGGTCAGGCGCATCGTTCGATGTAGTTTACCGGACGCGGACTTTGGGGGGCGAATATACGGCATCTTTGGATAGAACGTTTTCGTCACTCCTGGGCACATGTATACTAGAGTTGATAGGCTATCTCTCAAGTGAGGATCGGAACCATGACCATTCGGGAAAAATTGGAAGAGGACATCATCCAAGCGATGCGGGACCGGGACAAGGTTCGTTTGGAGGCTTTGCGCTTTTTGAAAGCCAAAGTCCAGGATGTGGAAAAACCCCTGGGTAAAACCCTAGACGACCAAGGTATGTTAGACGCGATCTCCAGACAGGTCAGCGACCGCCGGGATAGCATCCGAATGTTTGAACAAGGTGGCCGGGACGACTTGGTGGCCAAAGAATCGGCGGAGCTAGCCATCCTGATTCCCTATCTGCCTCCCCAGCTAAGCCCTGAAGAGTTGGCCCAACTGGTGTCGGATGTCATCAAGGAAGTTGGCGCGACCTCGGCCAGGGACAAGGGTAAGGTGATGGGAAAGTTGATGCCCCAGGTAAAAGGCAAAGCCGACGGTAACGCGGTCAACGACCTGGTAACCCAACTGCTTGAATCCGGCGCTTAGGTACCCGACGATGCGGTTTGGAATCTTAGTCTTCCCGGGTACTTGGAGCGAGACTGACTGCTACCACGCCGTCAAAGACGTTCTCCATCAAGAGGCCGGCTACGTTTGGCACCAGGAAGACGATCTCTCGGGTTACGACTGTGTGATACTGCCCGGCGGCTTCTCTTACGGCGACTATCTGAGGCCGGGCGCCATGGCCCGGGTTTCGCCGGTGATGAAAGCTTTGGACGGGTTCGCGGCGTCGGGTGGTCTAGTCATCGGCATCTGCAACGGCTTCCAGATACTGTGCGAGGCCGGATTGCTGCCCGGTGCGTTGCTGCGGAACCATCACCTGGAATTCCGGTGCCAATGGACCAATCTGCGAACCGAGAGCGTTGATTCTCCATTCACCAACGCTTGTGAACCAGGACAAGTCCTGAAGGTGCCCGTGTCCCACGGCGACGGCAACTACTTTGCCGAACCTGAGATTCTGGAGGAACTGGAGCAGGAAGGCCGGGTGCTGCTTCGATACTGCGAGCCCTCCGGGGCCATTTCCGACGATGCAAACCCCAACGGCTCAGCACACAACATCGCCGGGATCACCAACCAGGCTGGAAACGTGTTGGGGTTGATGCCCCACCCCGAGCGTTGCTGTGAAGCCATTCTCGGCGGCACCGACGGCAAGCTGATGTTCCAGTCCATAGTCGATAGTTGCTCGGCGGGCTGATTCTGGCGGTTCTCCCGGATTAGGGAAGGGGCTCTTGGTGATCTTGAAATAGAAAGTGCCGTGGCGGATCCGCCACGGCACTTTCTATTTCCTTTGGCCTTAGCTAGCTTGGCCGGCGGCGGCCACCTAAACGGCGTCTTCGATCTCTGCGATGATTTGGAGCCACTCCTCGGCCAAGAATACGCTTCCTTCGTCATGGGACAAGACTGCCTGCAGCAAGCCAACCGCGCCCGTGCGGCTCACCCCAACTTGGTCTCGCTTGTAGTCTTCAAACCCCAAGGCGCCGTCCTCGATCTCGGCCCTGACCACAAGTTGCTGCATCGGGGTCAGAAAGCCGGTGTCATAAGCGCCGTCTTCGATCTCGGCACGGACCATCAATTGCTGCTCCGGGGTCGAAATTGCCGTCTTCGATCTCGGCCATGATCACTAACTGTTCCTCACTGGTCATCGGCCTCTTTGGCGTATCGGCGAAGGCGTTGGAAGGCAGCACAATCGCCGTCATCAGCACGGCGCCCAGGGCCAATCCCGCTACCATTTTCACTGTGGTATTACTGTTGATCCATTTTGATATTTGGCTTTTCGTCTTCATGTTGGATTCCTCCTTAAGATTCATGTGCTCTTGATTTCCGGTTGTCGCCATATCTTGGAGCTGTCCTATCGCTGCGTTCATTTCTTGTTCCTCCGTTAGTTTTGAGGTTTTGATTTCCTCTGGCAACAACTTAACGGAGAGGTGTACACCCCAACATCCGGTGATTGGCGTATTTTTGGGAACGGACAAAAGGAGGCTTTTTGGAACGGCATACGTAGATCGTCGTAGTACGGCTTAGAAAATCTAGGAAAAGAAAACTGGGGACTACGTAACCAACGAGGTGGTGTGACTCCAACATAGAGTCATGAACTCAGGAGGCTCATCTAAGGGGAGGGCGCTTTTGGTCTAAAGAGAGTGGGCAGAGAGGGACTGAGACGAGGATGGAGAGAGGAAGCGGGTAAGGGCTAGACCAGCCCTTGCCGAGCGGCGTAGGTTGCCGCCTCGGCCCGGTTGGCCGCGTTGATCTTGTTGAGGATGTTGCTTACATGGGTGGTCGCTGTCCTGGGGCTGATGAACAGCTCTTCGCCGATCTCCGGGTTGCTCTTGCCCGCGGCCACCAAGCGCATA
>Ga0208879_1004925_pt1 | contig 10199 bp, 6 predicted proteins | sample Knorr_S15_td_Bot_FD_185605 | JGI IMG/M metagenome (GOLD analysis project Ga0208879, IMG submission 185605) | Marine microbial communities from Southern Atlantic Ocean transect - Knorr_S15_td_Bottom_ad_5009_LV_A (SPAdes) (version 2) | ecosystem: Environmental > Aquatic > Marine > Oceanic | place...
GCATGGCCCGCTCGCCGCTGTCGACGCGGGCGATATCCAACAACGTCGGCAGCACATCGACCGACTGGGTGAGCTCGTTTACCCGTCGTCCTCCGTCTACACCTGGAGCGGCGATCATGAGGGGAATGTGGGTGAGCTCCCGGTACAGGGGCCAGATGCGTTCGTCGTCCGGATGGATATTCGATTTTCCGGTGCGATTGTGCTCCCCCAGAAACATGCCGTGGTCGCTGGTGAAGACGACGACCGTGTCGTCGAAGAGGGAGAGCTCCTCGATCTTCCTGAGCACGTGGCCCACCCATTTATTGACCAGGAAGAGCTCGGCGGCGTAGTGGGCGGCGAGGTTGGCCAGCTCCTTTTTCGAGTACGCCGAGGCCGGCCCATAGTTGGGGTGAATCATCGGGGGCCCATCGTAACCGGAGCGGTCGTAGCGCGTCACCAGGTACTCGGGCGGATCCCAGGGCTCGTGGACATCGAAGAAATCGACCCACAGCAGGAAGGGAGGAGCGTCCCAGTTCTCTTCCAGCCAACGGCTGGCGGTGCGCGCGGTCTGCACACAGAACCGGTCCTCCTCCCAGGCCCAGTCGCGGTTGGTCTGCGTGTGCAGCGTCGCCAGATTCCCCCATTTGGTATCGCGCATGTGAGGATCGACCCGGGTCTTGCCGTCGACTGGCACCCTCAGTCGTGGCGGCAGATTCCCCTTGAGGAGAGGCCGGTCACCCTCCTGCCCGCGGATCCAGCAGGCGCCGGTAAACCCGCGATCGAAATGATGCCCCCGTCCCATCAGATGCGGTGTGTCGCAGATCAGCTGGCTTTGGTAGCCGGCGTCGCCGAAAAGGGTGCTCATAACCGGGATCTGCCGATCCAGCGCCTGCCACCCGTGGAAGGGATAAGGTGAAGCGTCCGGTGAACATATCGGTCCTGTTGGGTACCGTGGGAAAGCTCGACAGATAGTGTTGGTCAAAGCAGACCGCCCGGCGTGCAAAGCGGTCGAGTTCCTCCGTGCCGATCCATTGATTGCCGTTGCACCCTAGATAATCGTAGCGAAAGGTATCGCTCATCAGGACTATGATGTTCATTTTAGCCTCTTGTTACGCTCCTCTTACCCGAATCCAGATTCGAAGCTAAGCTAATTACAGGGAGGATGCACCATGGATGTGTTGAGGATGGCCGCCGTCGGCATCAAAGGCGTGGGACGCGGTCACGTGGAGACCATCGCGACTGACGAGCGCACCGAGCTCGTCGCCCTCGCCGACCTCGATGAGACAGCCGGCCAGGCGATGGCCGCAAAGCACTCGGCTCGAGCCTACACCGACTATCGCCTCCTGCTCGAACAGGAGAAGCCCGACGCCGTCGTCATCGCCACACCCCATCACCTGCACGCGCCCATGTGCCTGGAGGCGTTGGAGGCCGGGGCTCATGTGTATCTTGAAAAGCCCATCGCCAACCGAATTTCCGAAGCTGACCGCGTTGTCGCCAGCGCCCAGGAGAAAGGTCTGGTGGTGGCGGTCGGTCACCAGTACCGCACCTTCCCCGGCAACGTCAAGCTGAAGGAGATCATCGACAGCGGTCTCATCGGCGACCTCAATCGCATCGTCTGGCAGTGGCTGGAGGCGCGTCCCGAGACCTACTACGACCGCGATATCTGGCGCTGCACCTGGAAACACGCCGGCGGCGGCGTGCTCATGAACCAGACCAGCCACGACCTCGACCTGCTGTGCTGGCTGGCGGGCGAACCGGTGGAGGTGTCGGCGATGATCCGCAACTGGGGCCATCGCCACGAGGTGGAGGACACCGCCGTGGCCAGCATCAGCTTCGCCTCAGGCGCACTCGCCAACGTGCAGCTCAGCACCTGCAGTCATTGCCTCAACTACCGCCAGCTCGCCGGCGACAAAGGGATGATTCTGTTTCAGGACGAGACCGACGCCAACGTCCGCGTACCCGAGATATTCCGAGTGGGTACCTACGACACCTCCATGCGGGAGATCATTGCGGGGGGTGCTGGCACGGTTTCGAAGGTCGAGCCCGCCTGGCGGGATATCGACTGCACCGACGCCCTGTCACCCACGCTCTTCGACAGCTTCGTCACCGCTATCTCCGAGGGCTCCACTCCGATCACGGACGCCGTCAGTGCGCGGCGCACGATCGAGCTCATCAACGCCATCGTGCTGTCCGGCATTCGCCGCAAGACCGTCTCCCTCCCCATCGACAGAGAGGAGTACGACGACCTGATGGATGAGCTGATTCGAGGCGACGTGAAAGTGGCGCGAAAGTAGGCTCAGCACTCAGCGAGCGTCGACCTACAACAACTCCCGTTCGAACGAGCGCACCCAACGACGCTGGTAGTGGGGCAGGTCGTCGACGGTTATATGCAAATCGATGGTGACGTGGAAGGCCGTCTCCGTCGAGCGCACGATGCAGTTGGAGTCGACTACGTAGGTGGCGTCGTCGCGGACGATGCGACGGACGTGCCTGCCGGTGGCCGACACCTTCGCCGGGTCGTCGTCGCCCGCCCATACCTGCAGCCGGCGCTCGTTGGTCACCTCCATGTGGTCGCTGACCTTGGCGGTGCTCCGCGTCACCGTGCGCAGGCCGGTGCGGTTGCCGAGCACGTCGCGCACGATCTCCCACGCCGGCTCGTCCGGCGCCAAGCCGTACACCGCCACCTCCTCTCCCGCTCCAAAACTGATCTCGTCGGCGGGCAGCTCCCCCGGCATCGTCGCGGCGCGCAGGGGCACCACCGGCAGCGACATCCGCGAGGGCCTGTCAGCGTCTCGATAGATCCTGTTCCTCCCCTTGAAGGGGGTCGGCCACAGATTGGGAAAGTCGGCGCTGCACACCGACAGCCGGATCCGGTGACCGGGCTCAAACCGCCATCCGGTGGCGTCGAGGTCGAAGGCCAACCGGTATACCTCTCCTGACGACATCTTGGCCGGTGACTCCATCGAGTCTCTCCTGGTCCCGTTGAGCACCCCCGTGCAGACCAGCGCACTGGTGCCGTCCGGGGCCACATCGCTCAGCCGCGCCACGAAGACCATGACTGGAGCCGTGGAGCTGACGTGCAGGATTACCTTCGGCCACCCTAGAATCTCCACCGGTTCATCCAGGCGTTGCGTCGTATACGTGACTGAGTGGATCTCGTCCGCCCGCTGGTCGGCGGGCAGACCGAAGGGGACACCTCCGCTCCACAGACCACCCGACATACCGACCGTGGGGCGGTAGTCGTATTCGTCGAATGAGGACGCGACCGGGCTCGATAAGGGACCGTCCCCGAGCTGCCCGTCTTCGGCCAGCCAGTAGACTCGCTCCTTCGCGGCCGGCAGCTTTTCTTCCGCCCGCCAATACCCCCGCGTCTCCGTCCGCTGAGCCTGGGGCTCGTCGTAGGCCTGCATGTAGACCTGCACAGGCGGCTCCGCCATCACCCCGTTCTCCTCCCCCTTCAACCAGTGGTCGCACCAGCGCACCACCTCGGCCAGGTAATCGATGCGGGGGCCGGGAATGGCGCTTTCGGGCCGCGTGTGATTCCACGGCCCCATGAGCAGCCGCTTTGGCACCTGGAGGTTCTGAAAAGTCCGCAGCGGCGGGTTGGGGTAGCCGTCGCGCCAACCGCCGATGGCGAACACCGGGCACTTGATGCGATCGTAGCGCCCGCGGATCGACCCGGGCCGCCAGTACTCGCCGTCGGTCTGATGCGACAGCCACTCGAGCAGATAGGGCGTGTTGCTCTCCAGGTGCTGCTCCCAGATCGCCGCCCAGTCGGCGCCACTGTACTCCGGGTAGGGCGGCATGGCGTTCATGCCGATCATCGAGACCCCGTAGGCGCCGATGTCGTAGTAACACCGAAAGGCGCCGCCGCGGTAATGGCAGTCGTCGGTATAGCGATCGTCGGTAAAGTAGATGGGAATGATGGTGGCCAGGTGTGGCGGCTGCCTGGCCGCAATCTGCACGCAGGTAAAGCCCCCGTAGGAGCCGCCGATCATGCCGATCTTGCCGGTGCACCACGACTGCTGGGCCAGCCACTGGATGGCCTCGACCGCGTCCTCCTGCTCGCGCGGCGTGTACTCGTCGGTGTTGACGCCTTCACTGCTGCCAGTGCCGCGGCAGTCCAGCCGCGCCCCGATGATGCCGTGCTGGGCGAAGTAATGGTGATAACCCGTATACGGGGCCGAGTCGTCCTTGCGGTAGGGGATGTATTCCAGCAGCAGCGGACGCGGCCGCTCGCGCCAATCCTCTTGCTCCTCTTCGCAGGGGACGTGCAGGTCCAGGGCGAGGCGAACCCCATCCCCCATTGGAATCAACACGTTCTTGATAAAACGAACGCCGTCTCGCGGCGGGAGCTCAATCATGATTATAGCTCGTCAATCACATCACAGCAGGTGATCGAGAGCACCCGCCAGCTCCGGGAATTCGAAGCGGCAGCCACTGTCCAGCAGCTTTTGGGGTTCGACCCGGGTGCTGGCGAGGAGAAGATCCTCCGCCATTTCCCCCAGCGCCAGGCGCGCCGCCCACCCGGGCAGCGGCAGCAGGGAGGGCCGCTTCAGCGCCAGTCCCAGGGCACGGGCGAACTCGCCATTGGTCAGCGAATTCGGCGCCACCACGTTGACCGGTCCCTCCAGGGTTTCGTTGTCGAGCACGTGGCATACCGCCGTCACCACGTCGTCGAGCGCGATCCAGCTCATGTACTGCCGTCCGTTGCCAATGCGTCCCCCGAAGCCGGCGCGGAAGGGGATCAGCATCTTGGCCAGGGCTCCGCCCCTCGGGCTCAGCACGACGCCAAAACGCAAGCTCGCGGTGCGGATTCCGCTGTCGCGAGCTGGAGCTGATGCCGCCTCCCACTCCTGGACAAGGTCTGCAAGAAATCCGTTACCGGGCGCACTCTCCTCGGTCAGCACTTCCTCCCCGCGACTCCCGTAATACCCGATCGCCGAGGCGCACACCAGTACGCCAGGGGGCCTCGCCAATTGGGCCAGCGTCCGGCTGAGCAGTCCGGTGCCGTCGACGCGACTGGTGCGGATGCGCTCCTTGCGGGCCCTCGTCCAACGTCCGGAAGCGATGTTTTCGCTCGCCAGGTGGACGACCGCATCCATCCCTTCCAGTTCGATCGCAGCGAGGACTCCCGTGGACGGGTCCCACTGCAGCGACTGCTCCGTGGGCGCCAGAGCCGACGCGGCGGAGCGCTTTTCGCGCACCAGTCGTACGACCGTGTGACCCTCGCTGGCAAGCGCCGCCGCCAGAGCGGAGCCGATCAGGCCGGAGGAACCCGACAATAGCACTTTCATGTTGCGGCCACGACATCGCGGAAAACGCGGGCAAAGATTGTGCGTTGCTCTGGAGTGCCAACGGTCGCGCGGATACAGCGATCCTGCGGGGCGATGGCCGGCATGCGCACAAAGATATCCCGATCCAGCAGCGCCTGTTGAACCCGGCGGGCGCGCTCGCCATCCCCCACGTCGATACAGACGAAGTTCGTCGCCGACGGCACTGTCATCAGTCCCGTCTCCGCGGCGATCACCTCGTAATCTCTCCGCCCCGCCGCCACCTGCTCTACCACCTGGCGAATGAAGGACTCGTCTCCAAGAGATGCCAGCGCCCCGGCCTGGGCGACGCGATTGACGCCGAAATGATTGCGGATCTTGTCGAGAGAACCGATCAGTTCCGCGTGGGCGACGACATAACCCACGCGGGCGCCCGCCATACCGTGCGCCTTGGAAAACGTCCGCATTCGCAGCACGCGGCGATCGGTTGTATCCATCTCGATGACCGCCTCTGGTGGCGCGAAGTCGATATAGGCCTCGTCGTGTATCAGGACGCAGTCGCCGGGCAGGTCGACGATGAAGGCTCGAAGCGCCGCCTCGTCGTGCCATGTCCCCATCGGATTGTCCGGATTGGCTAGGTACACCAGGCGGGATCCCGTTTCCATCACCCTCGCCAGCAGCCCGTCGAGATCCGCCCTGTCCTCATTGTATGGCACCTGTTCGAGACGCCCGCCGTAGCCGTTGACGTGGTAGTTGAAGGTGGGATACGATCCCAGGGAGGTGACCACCGGATCACCGGGCTCCACGAACAGACGCACCACCAACCCGAGCAGATCGTCGATCCCGGCGCTTATGCCGATCTCTCGCGGCGACACGGAGTGTTTCTCGGCCAGAGCCACGGCGAGCTCGTGACTTTCGGGATCGTTGTAAAGGGAGATGCTGTCCACGGCCTCGCGCATGGCCGCTCGAGCCACCGGCGAAATGCCGAAGACGCTCTCGTTGGCACCCATCCGCACCAGCAGCGGCCGCCCACTCCTGCGCTCCAGCCTCTCCGGCGCCACGAAGGGGATCGTGGCGGGCAGGCCCTCGACAATACTTGTGTAGCGCAGTGATTCCATCGGTTTCCGGTAGGTATTGGTATGCCTCGTGGCTTGCCCGCTTATGGTTTTGCGTCGCTGGCGAAAATACGTTGAAGGCACCAGAAGGAGCAAGCCCTGAGCACGGTTTTACAATAATCTCGAAAGACGCTGATATTCATCATATTAGGTTCGTTCGAGGCCCCCTCCAAAGCTTCCACCTGCCCCAGTCGAAGGAGGTGTCTGGCGTGTATGTGTACCGCCTGATCACCGGTGATCGAGTGGCATCGCACAGGCTTCTCCTGCTCCGCTGAACGTCATCACGGCTGCAACACCAGTAGGCCAAAACCGGAAGTATTGGACGACCTTCCGCCCCGCGACCACAGCCGGTGATGGGACTGGCTCCCATCGACACTGTCGCGGTCGTTTATCATCAAGTCGAAGCGCACCCTCTCTCCCGGCGCTGGAGCGCCTCTCCCTCCCCGTATCAGGGCGTAGGGTATCGTCGCCTCCAGGGTATAGCCGCCGTTCGCAGGCTTCACCGCCCACTCTATCGCCTGAACGGGCCACGAATTGTTGCCGTCGAACTTATCGACCACCGCTCGCAGCACGGGGAACGTGTTCTGGCTGACCAGCGGGCCATACGCCGCGGTGCGGTCGGCCTCCCTCCTGCCGTCGAAATAGATCTCCACACTGTCGTTCTGCCATAGGGGCTTGCCGGGCACGTCGGTGAGCGTGTCGTCGCGCACCTGTGCGGCCAGGTGCAGGGCGCTGGCCGACCACCCCACCCACACCAGGGCCGTCATATCGTCGTCCCCACGGTGCAGCTCTCGGTTCACGATGGTCGTCGATAGGCTGTCCAGCACCATGGCTTCGTGGCTCGCCCACTCGGCCAGATCTCCGTCCACGACGGGCGGATTCATGCGCCGGACATCGTAGCTCGCTTCCCGCACGAGCACTTCCACGCGAACCAGGGACTGAAGAGGCAAGCCGTCGTCGTCACCGGCCACCCTCATCGCCAGCGGAATGCCAATCCTCCCCCGCCACGCCGGTACTCCCGCTTGCGGCAGCAGGCCCGCTACCGACACGCTTGCGGTAATCTTTCCTTTCCCCGGCAGCGACACTTCGGTGACCGGGACATCCATTGAGTCTTGCGGGGCGGTTTCGGGCAGTATCGACACCTGCAGCTCCCCGGCAAGGGGATTGCGGAGGGACACCGAGAGGGTCATCTCACCTTGGTCGATAGATCCAAATTCCAACTGGTCGCGGAATTTCTTGGTGGAGAAGTGCGATTTCCTGGCCCGCGTACCCGCGGAGACGGGGATGACAAACCAGTCGATGAGCTTTCCGTCGATGTCGATGGCGCTCACCGTCACTGAGCGATTGTCGATATCCAGGGCCAGGTAGTGGTGGACGGAATGGGCTACCTGCTGATGCGGGTTGGGGTAGATGTCGACCTGATAGAGCGGCGCGCCAGCACCAGCGGTGACGACGTAGTAGGTGCCGGCTCGGTACGAGCGCACATACGCGTGATCGTGACCGTTCAGCACCAGGTCGACGCCGTACATCTCAAACAGTGGCAGGAGGAATCTCCTCCCCTCATCGATGGGCGGCTCCACCATGGTGCCATCCGGGAAGACGTTGCTGTGATTGCTGGATGAAATCGGCGGATGGTGAAAAACCACCACCGTAAAGCGTTTGCGCTCCGAGCGCAGCTGCTGTCGGAGCCACTCGTACTGGCCGTATCCGGGACCCATGCGGGAATTGCTGTCGATGACCAGCAGCGTCAGGTACTGATAGTCGACGCGGTACCAGCGCTCATTCCCCGGCAGCTCGAAGAGGCTGAAGAAATGCGACCCCTCCGTCCCCGGCGGTGGCGGTCCGGACGCGTACGGCCGGGTCCCCTCGTGATTGCCGATGGCGGGCCACAGCGGCATGCGTGAGAGCAGGTCGCGACCGGGCGCGAAGAATTGCTCCACCCACAGCTGGTATTGACGCCCGTTCTCGGGATAGTCGCCGGTGCCGATCATGAACAGCGCGTCGCGCTCCTGCTCGTGGATGCGCTGCGACACCCGGCCCCAGACCGCGGATTGGGTCCGCGCGTCACCGATAACGACAATGCGGTACCGCTCTGGCGCGGTCGGCAGGGTGCGGAAGGTGCGTTCGCCGCTTTCTTGGCCTTCACCGCTCTCGACGCGGTAGCGATACACGGTGTCAGGCTCCAGGCCGCGGAGGGTGAACACGTGATGGCGAGCCGCCGCCTCGTGCTCGACAACCACCGGCGCCGCTCCCTGGTTGTCGGCTCGGCTGTAGGTCAGCTTCGCCGCCAGTGGCATCGCGTGGTCGATGACGACGGTCATCTGCTCCGAACCCGGCTGCAGGAGAAAGGGGCCGCAGGAATACGGCTCTCCGTACAGCGCTCCCGACAGCGCTCCCCAGACTGCCATCGCCATTCCCATCGCCCCGGCGACGGTGATTCGCGCCTCACCCATTGTCGATCTTCCTTCCTGCCGAATGTCCCATATCCCCGCCCCAGCGCGGACGCAGATTCAGCGCCTGGTTTGGTCCGTCTGTAGGCGAGTAATTCTAGCCCAGGTCCGTCACGGTCGCAAGAGCCCTCTCCACCCCCTTGACGCCAGGGCCGGTTCTACACATGGTAAGACAGCAGGGACACGCCTCTTCCCACCCGGTCCGGGAGACCAACTGAGCGTGAAGATAGACTGTCATATGCACGTTAACGGCGGCGGCCACACGTGGAGCTGGGACCACAACGACCGCATCATCGACGCCGCCGATCGCCTCGGCATCGACCAGCTCTGCGTCTCCATCCCCGTCATGCGCGGCATGCCAACCATGGAGCAGGTCCGCCGCTGCAACGACGGCGTCCTGGAGGCGATGGCGCACTACCCCGGCCGCATACTCGGCTACTGCTATATCGTGCCCGGTTACGCCGAGAGCATGGCGGAGATAGATCGCTGCCTGGACCGGGGCATGATCGGCATCAAACTCTACAACCAGTACAAACTCTGGGATCCAGCCGTACACCCGACCATCGAAAAGGCCATCGACGAAGACGTGCCCATTCTGGAGCACGCCGGCCACCCCACCACCCCCGAGGGTTGGGCAGAACAGCCCAACATGTCCGACGCCGCCGATTTCGTCCGCGCCGCGGCGTTGTATCCGGAGGCCATGTTCATCGAAGGCCACATCGGCGGCGGCGGCGAATGGGAGTGGTCGATCAGAGAGCTGCGCCGAGCCCCCAGCGTCTACCTGGACACCAGCGGCAGTGTCATCGATGAGGGCGTTGTGGAGATGGCGGTCCGCGAGCTCGGCGTCGATCGCATCCTCTTCGCCACCGATATGACCATGGAGGGCGGAGTCGGCAAGATTCTGGGCGCGGATCTCACCCAGACCCAGAAGGAGAAGATCTTCTGGAAGAATTTTCAACACATCCTCGACCGACGGCAGCGCCGTCCCAGTCCCCTGTAAGACAACGCCCCGGGCCCCTATGCCGCTCATCGACGTCAACACCTGGATCGGCCACTGGCCCTTCCGCCAGCTCCGCCACAACACCGCCTCCGCCCTCGTGCGCCGCATGGACCAGCGCGGCATCGACCGGAGTGTGGTGGCGTCAATCCACGGCGTGCTCTACAAGAACGTCCACCTCGCCAACGAAGAGCTGTCAAAGGAGACGCGCCGATTCGGCGATCGCCTGATTCCATTCGCCAGCCTCAACCCCTTGTACCCAGGATGGGAGGAGGACCTGCGCCGGTGCGCCGAAGATCTGGGCCTGTGTGGACTGCGCCTGTATCCCCAGTACCACGGCTACGAGCTCACCGACCCGGCCAGCCTGGAGCTGATCGACGCGGCT
>Ga0208879_1004932_pt1 | contig 10189 bp, 8 predicted proteins | sample Knorr_S15_td_Bot_FD_185605 | JGI IMG/M metagenome (GOLD analysis project Ga0208879, IMG submission 185605) | Marine microbial communities from Southern Atlantic Ocean transect - Knorr_S15_td_Bottom_ad_5009_LV_A (SPAdes) (version 2) | ecosystem: Environmental > Aquatic > Marine > Oceanic | place...
GCGCCCGACTCGAGAAGTTCCTTCTCGACCGGTCTCCCTGCACAACAGACGGGCGCTTGGGGCTGGATCGATATCTATCAGTGACGCTTGAGCGCCCGATTCGAGAAGTTCCTTCTCGACCGGTCTCCCTGCACAACAGACGGTGACGATAAGCAGGGAAAAAACAGGGATAGAAAGAGGGAGGCAAGGGAGAAGTGGAATACACCAATCTACCGGCCGAGGAGCTTCTGGGCCGATTGCGCGAAGAGGGCCAGCCAGAGCAGGCGTCCAAGCTCAGACGGGCGTTCTGGGAGAACCACAAGAAGGAGTTGCTGGGATTGCACCGGGCGGGCGCCGGCGGCCAGGAAACAGCTTGCGCCATCTGCCGTGGCGTGGACGCCATCGTCCTGGATCTGCACGAGCGCGCCGCTGGCCAACACGCACCACGAGGGTACGCGCTGGTGGCCCTGGGAGGGTATGGCCGCCAGGAGATGTCGCCCTATTCGGATGTCGATCTGCTCTTTCTCTTCGGCAGGGAGAGGGACAAGTCCGCTGATTTCATAGGCGGTGTCCTCCACGCCTTGTGGGACATGGGCTTTGAGGTCGGTCACAGCAGCCGCACGCCGGCAGAATCCACCAAGCTGGCCCGCGCGGATCTGAAATCCTGTACCGCCATGATGGATGCCCGCTTCCTGGCGGGGCAGAGGGAGATCTTCGACGAGTTCGTCGTGCGTTTGTTCAAGCAGCTTCCCAAGACGGTGGTGAATCGCCTCCACAAGCTGCAGCGGGAGCGCTCGAGTGGGAGCGGCTCGGTTCAGCTGCTGGAGCCGAGCGTGAAGGAGAGCCCCGGCGGACTCCGCGAGATTCATCTGCTCGAGTGGGCGCTCAAGGGGATGTCGCGCGATCCAGCCCTGGACATAGACGGAATCTGGGGGCAATACCTGGACCGCGAGGATCGGGATTCGCTGGTGACGGGCCGCGACTTCCTCTGGCGGGTGCGGCACGAGCTCCACCTCACCATGGGTCGCGAGCACGACGTGCTCGAACAGGAGATCAAGCCCGTCATCGCCCGCAATCTCGGCTACACAGATCGATCTGTCATCAGTGAGATGGCGGCTGAGATCGCGAGGGGGGCGAGCGGTGCCGCTGCCGCGGACGCTGACGCCAAGCGACCCGAAGGGCCAGACCGGGTGGGCACCGCCGACCGCCTCGGCGATGACAGGGGGAGGGAATTCGCCGCCGAGCACTTCATGCAGGATTACTATCTGCACGCCCGCCACATCTGCCACCTGGTGGATCTCGGCTTCCGGAGACTCACCCTGAAGCCGTCGCGCCGTCGCCGTCCCCTCCTGTTGGAAGAGGGGGTGATCGTCGTCGACGGCGAGATCGAGCTGCTGGAGGGCCAGCGTTACTTCGAAAAGGATCCGCGCCGCCTGCTGAGCATCTTCGCCCTGTCCCGCGGCAAGAGGCTGCCCCTCAGCGAAAAGGTGCAGAGGATCATCCGGCAGTCGATCCCCCTGATCGACGCCGCGGTGCGCGAGGATACCGGCGCCCGGGAGATCTTCATGCAGTTGCTGCGCCGCAAGCAGCGGGTGGCAGGCGCTTTGCGGAACATGCACGAGTTGGGGGTGCTGGGGGCGTATCTCCCTGAGTTTGAGGGGCTCACTTGCCTGGTGCAATACGACATCTACCACTTGTACACCGCTGACGAACATACCCTGGTGGCGCTGGAGCGACTGGAGGAGCTGGCCCGGGTGCATGAACGCAACCCGCTGCGCCTCGTGTACGAGGAGCTGGACCGACGCGATCTACTGCTGTTGGGCGCCCTCCTGCACGATGTCGGGAAGTCCCGCCGGCAGGAGCACGTGCGCAGCGGCATCGAGATGGCGACAGTGCTGCTGGCGCGCCTCGGCCTGCCCGAGGCCGATCGACGCTTCGTCCTCTTCCTGGTCGAGCACCATCAGGAGATGGTGATCATCTCGCAGCGACGCGATCTGGACGACTACAGTATGATCGCCGATTTCGCCGCCCTCTTCGCCAGTGCCGAGTGGCTGAAGGCGCTCTATCTGCTCTCTTACGCGGATTTGAGCGCCGTCGCCGAGGATGCCTGGTCTGACTGGCACGGCGCTCTTCTGTGGGAGCTGTATCACAAGACCATGGAACAACTCGAGTCCGGCTTCAAGACCGTCGAGGACCGGCAGCAGGCGCGCGAGCTCATGTCCGCGCACCTGGACCAGGTATCGGACTTCTGGCCGCCCCTCAAAGTGGTCGCCTTCGAGGAGCACGTAAAGCGCCTGCCGCCGCGTTATCTGGTGGCCTACGAAATCGGCGAGATCGAGCGCCACCTCGGTTTGATTTCGCGTTTTGAAGATGGCTGCGAGGTGGAGTTCGTGCAGCATCAGGCACACACCGAGATCGTCATCTGCACCTGCGACCAGAGGCAGCTGCTGGCCAAGATCTGCGGCGTGCTGGCGGTGCACGACATCGACATACTGCGAGCCGATGTCCAAACCCGCGACGACGATATCGTCATCGATGTGTTCCAGGTGACCGACGTGTCCGGAAGTCCGATGCTGCCCGAGGCGAAGCGGGAGCGGGTGTGCGAGCGGCTGAAGGCGGTGATCGGCGGCACGATCCAGGTGTCGAAGCTATTTGAAAACTACAGCACCCGGTGGAGTCAGCGCCGGAAGGATGCACCCCATCGCGCCCCCGAAATCGGTGTGGAGAACCAGGTGTCGGACCGCTATACCGTCATCGATGTCGACGTCTCCAATGTCTCCGGGCTGCTCTACAAGATCACTCACACCCTCGGCGAGATGGATCTCGACATCCATATGGCGATCGTAAATACGGTGGCGGACCGCGCCAGGGACGCCTTCTACGTAGTCGGCCGGCAGGGCGAGAAGATCGTCAACTACGAGATTCAGGAAGAGATCAAGAGCCGTTTGCGCGACGGTCTCGCCAGCTGACGGCTTCCAACCCTGCTCCGGGTTACCTGGTAGACTACCGCAGCACCAGCAGCTTGCGACTCACGTCCTGACTTACGTCCAGCCTCACGTCCAGCCTCATACCCAGTGTGGCCGCTTCCAGGCGGGCGATGTACACCCCGCCGGCCACCTCGCGACCGCTCTCCGCGCGGCCGTCCCAGCGAAGCTCGCGGCATCGTCGGCTCTGATGACCGCGGCTCGTACGGCCCCACCCTTCGCTGCCGACGCGACCTCCACCACCTGCATCCCGATAGTGGATCCGTCGGCAGCGAAGAGGATCCGCTCCGCCACCTGGTTCATGGGGACGGCGGCGCAGAAGAACCCGCCGCACGGCCACGATGGCGCCGTGCCACCGTCGGCGATCAGGATGGCGGCGATCAGGGCGAACAGAGGAGGCAGGGGGGTGAATCGAGTCATAACGAGCTCCTCAATTCCAGACTATTACCTCGATTCGCCGGTCTGATCGCCGATCTTGTTTGCCACTCGCGGAGGATAAAATTCCGCCTGCGATGGCGAAGCGAACAGGGTCGGAAGAAGCAGGAGGGCGGCACAAGCCCGCCTGGCGTCAGTTTTGGCGAATATGGCGATCCAGTTCCTGAGGAGCATGACGTCCCTTCCCTGGTACCTGGTGGAGGGGTTGAGTGAGTGTCGCTTGAGTCTCTCGTCTATATCCGGCGAGGTGTGATGCAGAACACTTCCGGTTTCAGCTACCTCGAAGCAAGCGCCGTGCCGGGGAGTTTGCAGGTCCCGAGAGGCACACAACGCATAGTGCCATCAATCAGTTAGCTTGCTCCAGAGGAAATAGTCTGAGCCCCGCACCTCCCTCGATAGGGCTCCCATGGGTCATATAACCCTGTCAGTGTGGGGCACTTAACCCGCTGCGGAGTTCCAATTGATGGTGATCCGCCGACCAGTCCACCTCCACCCGACGCCTCGCTATCCCGCCACGTGTGAAGGTTTGCCGCGGATGCATTCACTTATACCGTATCCCAAAGTCGTTGTCGGGGTGTAGCTTTCTCAGTTGGTGGATCAGCACAAGGGCGAATTCGGCGTAGATGCGCAAGTCGCCCTCTCGCCTAAATCTACTATCGATTTATAACTGGAATCGGCCGACTACTCTCACAATACATTGGAATTACACCACTTACACGATCCTGGAGACAGCTGGCGGACAGTGTCGACCTAACGCAAGCCATACTAAATCATGAATTGCGTCATGCAGGCGAGCTTCCTGTCCATCGAAATGGGGATACAAAAACGAGCTGGAGGAAAGGATACAAAATGTCGATATACTATATGATATGAAGTAGTCTCATGTAAAATCTGTCTGCCTTATGGGTCTAGGTATGGTCATTCCCAATCTGCGAACTCCCCTCGCGTTCCGGCAAATCACGGGCATTGTATGCCTGTGGTGGTGCATGGGGGGGATCCAGGATGCGGCTGCTCAGGAAGTGCCCGCCGTGGCCGCGATTCCCGGCGTGACCAATATCGTGCCCACCGGGATATCCTACGTCCTGCCTGGGGGGGAGGTTCTGATCTATTCCGTAGAGCTCAGCGAGGCGGCCGGTGGCGATGATGCGGGCCTGAAAACGGTGGGGGTGGCACCAACGGAGATCAGGTTCACCATCAGCAACTCCGGTTTCGGGATAGTCGCGGCAGCGGATATCACCTCCTTCAACTTCTACCGCAGCGCGGACGCTGTCTTCGACGGGGGAGATCTGTTGCTGAAATCGCCGGCGCCGGGTGCCCTTCCGGGCGCCCAGACCATCGATTTTGGCGCTCCGGGTGCCATATCCTTGGCCAATGCGGACATTCTGGTCGATCCCTTGTCGATTTTCTTCCTTATCACGGCCTCCATCGCCCCTGGCGCCACCATTGGCCATTCCTTCGTCCTCGGCACGGCTGCCAATCACATCGACCTCTTTGACATCCCGGCGACTGACTACGACCGCGGAACTCTCATCGCCGCCAGCGATGCCAACCGCATCGAAATAGGCACCGCGCCCGTCGCCCCCGTCTTCTCCGACCCTGGGACCGCGGGCGAAGGTGCCTTCGCACTGTCGGCGCTCGACGTGCCCCTACAAGGGGAATGGCTCATCCTGCTGATCGTCGTCGGCTGCGGCATCTGGACCATCCGCCCCCCGAAGTCCCTCTTAGCCAGCGGATATCTGCATCCGGTATCGGCGCTGAGCGCCCTGCTGCTCAACGCGCTCGGCGTGGTCACCGAAATGGACGCCACCTCCCTCTCTCAGGGTTTCTGCATGATGCGCATGGAGAAGGTGACCTTCCGCGTCATCTTCGAGTGTACCGGCATCTTCCCCCTTTTCATCTTCGGGGCGGCCACTATGGCCTATCCGGCCTCCTTGCCCCAGAAGGGCCTGGGACTGCTCTTGGGAAGCGTCGCCTTCTTTCTGTACAGCTCTATTCGGCTCGTGCTCATGGGTGTGGTCGGACAGCTGATGCCGCAGTGGCTGCAGGTGTCCCACCTGTGGCTGATGGTCCTCATCAATGTCGGCTTCGCCGCCTTCATCTGGCTGTGCTGGGTCGATCGAGTAAGAGTAAGAGCGGAGGGGATCGACGGTGACTGATCGACACGCCCTTTCCGCACCCGTGCGGTTTCCCCTTTCCGCACCCATGCGATTCCTGGGCAGGTTTCTCCTGGCCGCCGTCCTTCTCCTGATGGGCTGGACGTATCTGGCCGACTACTACGCCGCCACCCTCCTCATCCCGGCGAACTGGATCTTTACCATTCAGGGGATGCCGGTGGAGCTGGCTCTGCGGGGCGACAGCCTCGTTCTGGGGCTTCCCGCCGGCGGCGGGAAGCTGCGATACTTCCAGCTGCAGGGACACGACCTGACCTACCTCAACCTCCCGGCCGCGGTGGCGCTGCTGGTGGCCATGCCCGTAGGACGAGTCTGTCCATCACCTTGACCGCCGCCAGCCTGCGCGAGCTGAAATCGTGGCAGCGCTCCACGACGATCTCCGTGGGTCTAGCCCGACGGGGGCAGATCATCCTGATGCTGTCGAATGGAGACTCGGTCTCAGAGGTGTCGCGTACTGTGGGGATCGAACGTCCTCACGTGTACAAGTGGGCTCGACGCTTCATCGTGCGAGGCATCCAGGGTCTGGTCGACAAGCGCGGGCGGGGACGCAAGAAAGCGGCGACGCCAACCGGAGCGGACCTGGTTCCTCTGCGCCAGGCAGTCTGATCGGGCCACTGTCGCCTACCCAAGGAACGGCCTCAGGCATCCCGGAAGCAAGCTTCACGGCAGTGGCTCCCCGGGAATAGCTGCACAGCGTCACGAACTGGGTGACGATGGTGAGAGCTGACGCCGATGGTCTGGAGCTCGCCGATCTCCCGGACGCCGCCAGGCGGAGGCCTGCCGCCGACGGTGATCGCGAAGGCGGCAGCAAAGAGCAGACACGAGGGTAGCCGGGCGATTGCCGCGTTCATCGCCGCGTACCCAGGGCGGCCTTGAGGCTTCCCCAGGAAGTTTGCTCCACGGCCGTGGGCCCTGGTGAGAAGCTGTGCAGCGTCATCAACTGGGTGACGATGATGGGAGGCACTCCCGCGTCCTCGGGGAAGAAAACGCGTACTTCCTGAATGTTGGCCACCGTCCCCACGCTGGGCGCCATCCAGGTGAACTGGTCGATCTGCTGCGTGAGTACAACCGTTTCTCCCTCCACCTCAAACTCGAAGGATCCCTCTCCGTGAAGGCTGAGGCGCAATGCCTGGAATTGGCCCGCCGGCACCGTCACCGTCCCCCAGGCGTCGATCGATCCGGACGTGTTGAGGCTGCCACTGATCTCCACCCCCGCGGACACAAAGTCGAAAGGTGTCTCGATGGGATCAAAGATCTTGCCGAAGGAGAGAGGATAGAAATCGGGAAAGGGCTGCTGAGAGCTGGTGATCAGATCGGTCAGAGAGTTGTCGAGTGCGTCCAGGCCTGTGATCCCGAGGATACGGCTTCCTGCCTCTGTCTCCTCAACGTAGTAGTAAACAGGCTCGTCGATTCCTTCGAGCCCTTCCAGTCGCATGACGTAGTCTGCCTCCGGGAAGCTCGCCGCGTCGGGACCTTCGGCGAGCGGGAGGACGTCGGTGAGGGCGACCTCGCTGGACACCGACCCGGGTGGACTGGTGGTGAAATCCACCTCGAGCGGGCCGCCGGTTTCGCCCAGGTCGATATCCAGATCCGCCAGAGTTACGTCGTAGGTCTCCACCGAGAACTCCAGCCGGTCGCCCGGCTGGAGTGCCAGGTTCGCGGCGTCCAGTACAATCTGGGCGTGTGCGGCAACGCACCAGAGGGACGCCAACAAGATCGCCGTTCTCATTCTCGTGCCTCCTCGCTGTTTTCCTGCTGGAATCGATTTCTGGGACCGGTATCCTACACTCCAGCATCGAGTCTGTCAAGCGAGTTGGCGACCTGGCTGGCGCAGCCTTGGCCGGGCCTCGTCTCAGCCTTCCAGTCAGCAGGGCAAAAAATTTCGTTGGGTTTGCCTTGACATTAAATTAGTCAAGACTAATTTAATGATCGGTTGAAGGCTAAATCGGTGAGGCAGGTCAAGGTCGGCATCGATCCTGATCGAGGCAGAGATGGATTCTCGAGCGGCTACCAGCTGATCACATGATTAGGCGCGAGCGCCGACTACCAGTCGCTCACGCCCGTCGCTCAACGATTGAACGAGACGCGAGGAGATTGCAAGGCATGCAGCGCAAAAGAGTACTACTGGTCTGTGCCGCGGCAGCAGCGGCTTTCGCCGCCAGCGGATGCGACACCCTGATGACTTCGACGCCGACAGAGGGAGACGACTTCACCGCACCGCTGGACGGAATGACCATGGACCTGAACGCCGCCTTTGCCGAAGGGGACGAGAACTTCGAGCGTGTGTTCACGGTGGCGGACGGGCTTGGGCCGATCTTCAATAACACGGGGTGCGAGAGCTGTCACCCGGGCGACGGCAGAGGCAGCCCCGATCTGGGGTTCTTCCGCATCAGCCGGGGACTCGATCCCGCGGTCGAGCTGGGCGGTGCGCAGATTCAGGACAAGGCGATCCCCGGTCACCGGCCCGAAACGGTGCCCCCGGGAGTAGACGTGACTTTCCGCCTGCCACCCCCGGTCTTCGGGGTCGGCCTCATAGAGGGGATCCCCGAATCCACCATACTCGCCAACAGCGATCCGGACGACGCGGACGGAGACGGCATTTCGGGGCGTCCCAACATGGTGGCGGCCGCCACCTTCGTGCCCGAGACTCACGTGGGCGGTGGTCCAGGGATGCATGTGGGCAGGTTCTCGCGCAAGGGGCAGGTGTCCTCACTGCTGGAGCAAGTGGCTTTCGCCTACCAGCAGGACATGGGCGTTACCAACGACTTCATCCCCGAAGAGATCGAGAACCGGCAGATCTCGGGAACCATGGTTCTGGGAGACCTCGTGCCCGACCCCGAGATCTCCGCGTCGACGGTGCTGACCACCGTCATGTATGTGAGATTGCTGCAGCCGCCGGCGCGAGGTTCGATCACGCCGGAGGTCGAGCGGGGAGATAACCTATTCGCCGAGATCGGCTGCGCTTCCTGCCACACCCCGTCGATGCGGACTGGCCCCAACGAGATTCCGCAGTTGAGCGAGGTGGATGCCCAGCTCTACTCCGACCTGCTCATCCACGACATGGGACCGGCGCTGGCCGACAACCGGCCCGACGGGGACGCCAACGGCGTCGAGTGGAAGACCGCCCCCCTCTGGGGGACCCGTCTGGTGGCCGAGTTCCTGAATGGGGAGGGGGCCTTCCTCCACGATGGCCGAGCCTCAACTGCGGAGGCGGCGATTGGATTCCATGGCGGCGAAGCCGAGTCCTCAAAGAATCGCTTTCAGGCGCTGTCCGAGGGTGACCGGCAGGCGCTGATAGCCTTCGTCGAGTCGCTGTAGAGCACGTGGCAAGGGGGATGGGCAAACGATTATCGAGGCGAAGATTCCTGGCGCAACTGGCCGGCGGACTGGGCCTGACGGCGGGGGTGACAACCGGACTGCCAGGCTGTGCCACCGTGCCGGTCTATCCAGCAACGCTGTCGGCCGGCCGGATCGTGCTGAAGCGGTCGGAGCTGGACGAGGCGATGGCGGCAAAGCGGGTGGTGCAACTCAGCACACCCGGATTCGACGGCAGCATCCTGCTGTTCCAGGTGGAGAGCGGAGAGTACCGAGCGCTCGACGCCACTTGCACGCACCAGGGATGCCAGGTGCGGCCCGCGGGAGGCGGCATGACCTGCCCCTGCCACGGATCTCGTTTCGATCTGGAAGGGGAGGTCGTGCGCGGTCCGGCGCAAAAGCCGCTGCGGCGCTACAAAACCGACATCAAAGAAAAAACTATCGAAATCTGGCTGTGAAAGGATGCGGATCATGTTCAGGCAACTGATAAAATCTTCACTGAGTGGGCTGATGGTTCTCGGTGTGTTGGTCATCGATGTCGAAGCCGATGACACCGGGACCCCAGTCGCTTCATCGGCTAATGAGGAAGGGGATCGTCCCTTTGTGCGAGGAGGCGTCAGCGACAAGCCGTATATCACCCAACAGGGCCGACGAACAATGCTCGGGGGGTACTCCGAAGTCCACTTTCGCTACGAGCGCGAGGAGGGCGTGACTGAGGAGCTGTCGTTCGAAGCCAAGCGCTTCAATCTCTTTACATTCACGCCGGTGTCCGAGCGGACGCGAGTCGCCGCCGAGTTGGAATTCGAGGAGGGCGGCGAGGAGATCAAGATCGAGCTCGCCATCCTCGACTTCGAGATCCACCCCTCCGTCACTTTCAGGGGCGGCATCATCCTCTCCCCGTTGGGTCGTTTCAATCTCGCTCACGACAGCCCGGCCAACGACCTGACGGACCGGCCTCTGGTGAGCACCCGTATTATCCCCACGACCCTGTCCGAGGCGGGCATGGGCTTCTACGGCGCCTTTCATCCCACGCCTTCCTGGCGGATCACCTATGAAGCATACGGCGTCAATGGATTCAACGCCGATGTCCTCACCGGCGACCCGGACGGCACGCGGATCCCCGCGGGAAAGGGCAACTTCGAAGACAACAACACCCGGCCCGCCTTCGTCGGACGACTCGCGGTCAGCCCCACCGCCCCCCTCGAGATCGCCGCCTCATTGCATACCGGAGCCTACAACACATGGAAGCTGGAGGGCCTGCGCGTTGACAACAAGCGGGACCTGACCATCTTCGCCCTCGACTGG
>Ga0208879_1004933_pt1 | contig 10188 bp, 8 predicted proteins | sample Knorr_S15_td_Bot_FD_185605 | JGI IMG/M metagenome (GOLD analysis project Ga0208879, IMG submission 185605) | Marine microbial communities from Southern Atlantic Ocean transect - Knorr_S15_td_Bottom_ad_5009_LV_A (SPAdes) (version 2) | ecosystem: Environmental > Aquatic > Marine > Oceanic | place...
CCGCAAGTTCGGCGCTCACCAGCACCGGCCCCGAACCCGGTCCACCGCCGCCATGCGGGGTCGAGAAAGTCTTGTGCAGGTTCGAGTGACAGATATCGACGCCGAGGTCGCCGAGCTTCACCAACCACAGCAACGCGTTCAGGTTTGCACCGTCGGCATAAACCAGTCCCCCGGCGTCATGGATGATCTTCGTGATTTCGAGGATATTCGGTTCGAACAGACCCAGTATGCTCGGAATAGTGAGCATGAACACCGCGGTACGCGAATCGACCAGTTCACGCAGATTTTCGACATCGACATTACCCTGATCGTCGGAGCGGACAGTCACTACTTCGAGGCCCGCCATCGCCGCCGAGGCCGGGTTGGTGCCGTGTGCGGAGTCGGGAATGATCGCAACCGTGCGTTCCGCATCATGAAGTGCCTGGTGATAAGCACGGGCGATCAGCAGTCCTGAATATTCACCCTGCGCCCCGGCCAGCGGAGCGAGCGAGACTCCGGGGAGACCGGTGATCTCGCCGAGGTCATCCTGGAGGTTTTTCAGCAGCCGAATCGCACCCTGCACGGTCGAACCTGGCTGCAATGGATGAATGTCGGCAAGGCCGGGGAGGCTTGCGAGTTCGTCGTTGATCTTCGGGTTGTACTTCATCGTGCACGAACCCAGCGGGTAGAAATTCGTGTCGATCGAGAAGTTCAGCTGGCTCAGCACCGAAAAGTATCGGATCACATCGAGCTGCGAGACCTCCGGCAGCTCGATGTCGTCTCGCAGCAGGCTCGAGTCGGGCAGCTCCTGTGCCGGCACGTCCGATTCCGGGAGGGAGAACGCTTTGCGCCCGGGGACCGAGCGGTCCATGAGCAGGCGACGGTCGGTTTCGCCAACCCCGGTGCCGATGGTCACTGGGCCGCTCCGATTTCGCCGAGCGCAGCCACGAACCCGTCGATATCGGCCTTCGAGTTGGTTTCCGTAACGCAAACCAGCATCCCGTTGTCGACCCGGTCTGAAATATCGAGGCCGCCAATGATTTTTCGTTCCAGCAACGCTGCGTTTATTGCAGCCGGGGAGCCGGGGCACCGAACTACAAATTCGTGGAAATATGCAGTTCCAGATTCAGAAGGTTCGACTGTAAATCCGTTGAGCCGATCGATTTCAGCTGCCGTGTAGTGGGCTTTCTGGTAGCAGAGCTTTGCCAGGTCTTTCATGCCCTGTTTGCCAAGCGTGGCAACGAATACGGTGACCATCAGCCCGATCAGTTGTGTGCTTGTGCAGATGTTCGACGTGGCGCGCTCCCGCCGGATGTGCTGCTCACGGGTCTGTAGTGTCAGCACATAGCCCGTGCGACCGCGCGTGTCCGTCGTCTGGCCTATGATCCGGCCTGGCATCTGCCTGATATGTGCCTTTTTACAGGCGAAGAGACCCACGTAGGGCCCACCGAACGCCAGGGGGACTCCAAGTGGCTGCCCTTCGGCCGTGACGATGTCTACATCGAAGTCATCCGGCGGTCGGAACAGGCCAAGTGCGGTCGGATTTACGTGGACGATCGACAGCGCACCCTTTTCATGCGCCATCCTGGCAAGACGTCCGACGTCCTCGATCTCGCCAAAGAAATTCGGACTCTGGATGGCGATGCACGCAAGGTCGTCTGCAATATCCGTCGTTCCGGGATCGATCTCTATAATCTCGATGTCCTGGTACTTCGAGTACGCGGCCAGTGTTTCGGGCAGGCGGGCATCGGCTGTCGAAAGCACGCCGATGCGCGTTCGGCGGGTGATGCGCGCGGCCATCAGGCAGGCCTCGGCGAACGCGGTGGGTCCGTCGTACATCCCGGCGTTGGCAACTTCCATTCCGGTCAGCTGGCAAATGATCGTCTGGAACTCGAACCCTACCTACAGCGTCCCCTGCGCGGCCTCCGGTTGATACGGCGTATATGCGGTTACGAACTCACCGCGCTGCAGGATCGAGCGGACGGTCGAGGGGATGTAGTGGCGATAGGCCCCGGCACCGAGAAACGAGATGTAACCGTTCGACGACGATGCGTTCTCGGCCGCGATTGCAGCGAACTCAGCCGCCAGCTCCTGTTCCGAGAGCCCGGGTGCCAGCTCGAGCCAGGGATGCCGGTGTTCAGCCGGAATATCGCCAATCAGTTCGTCAAGCGACTTAACCCCGATGGCATCGAGCATCTCGGCTCGCTCCGGACCGGTTGACGGAATGTACGGGTGGTTTACGGATAACGCCATGTTGAAGTGACTACTAGTCCAACGTAGCTTCGTATGTCTCGGCGTCCATCAACTTGTCGAGCTGGGAGGAATCTGAAATTTCGACTTTTATCAGCCATCCCGAGCCGTACGGATCGGAGTTGACCGTCTCGGGGTTGTCGATCACCATGGGATTGGTATCGACGATCGTGCCTCCGATGGGTGAAAAGAGGTCGCTCACAGCCTTAACCGACTCGATCTCGCCGAACTTGTCGAATTGCACGATTTCGGTGCCTACATCCGGGAGATCGACAAATACCACATCGCCGAGGGATTCCTGTGCAAACAGGGTTACGCCAATTTCAGCGATGTTGCCTTCCATGCGCACCCATTCGTGTTCTTTCGAGTATTTGAGATCGTCCGGATACATCTAGATTCCTTAATTCTGGCCTCATGCTGGCCCGGCGTTCGACGCTGGCCGCAGGCACAATAAACGGTCAGATGTATCGCCTAACCGCGCTTGTAAAAGGGCATGTCAACAATTTCTGCCTCGACCGGTCGCCCGCGAACATCGATCACAATCTGGCCACCTGTCTCGGCGTACATTTGCTCAACGTAGCCCATGCCAATACCACCGTCAACAGTTGGCGAATAAGTACCCGACGTGACTGTGCCGATCACTTTCGAATTATTGCTGTTAGAGAGGACGCTCAACCCGGCCCGGGGGATGCCCCGACCTGTCATCTTAAAGCCCACCAATTTTCGGTCGGGTTCCGATTCCGATATATGCCGGAGTGAATCGGCGGCAACGTACCCGGGCCCGTCGAAATATGCGAAGCGGCCAAAGCCGGCCTCGAAGGGGTTCGTGTCGGTCGAAAGGTCGTTGCCGTGCAGGGACAGACCAGCTTCGAGCCTGAGCACGTCACGGGCACCGAGGCCGCATTCGACCGCACCGGCGGCTTTCAGATTCGACCACATCTGAACGCCTTCAGCAGCTTTTACGATGATTTCGAAACCGTCTTCACCGGTGTATCCGGTCCGCGCAACGGTCGCCCTGATGCCCGCTACGTTCGCGGTCCCAATTCGAAATCGCCGGATTGTCGATGCCGTACCGTCGGTCAGCCCGTCAACGATCCCGACCGCGCCGGGCCCCTGGATGGCGATCATTGCGGTTGCGTCGGTCGTTACCGACATCGTGAAGTCTTGACGATTCTCGCGCGTGCTTTCGTTTGCTGCCGACACCCTGGGGTTGATCCAGTCCATGTCGATATCGGTGTTCCCGGCGTTGATCACAAGCAGGAACCGCTCGTCGCCGGCGCGGTAGACCATCGCGTCGTCGGTGATCCCGCCGCGCTCATCGCAGATGAAGTTGTACTTGGACCTGCCGGTTTTCAGCGCCGGCATGTTCGCCGAGAGTATCGTCCCCAGAAAGGACTCGGCGCCCGGCCCTTCGAATTCCAGCCGTCCCATGTGCGACACATCGAAGATTCCCGCCCCACCACGCACCGCCTTTACCTCGGCGATAATCCCACCGGCGTACTGGACCGGCATGTCCCAGCCCCCGAATTCCACCATCTTCCCACCCGCGGCGAGGTGGGTCTGGTGCAGTACGGTTTTCTTCAACGCTCCGTCGGTCAATGGTTGCTCCGATCTTATCGCCAGCCCACGCCGCAGACCGGGTGCCCGAAGAAATCCTGGCATCGAGAAAATACAGCGGTCGCGCTAGAATCTGCGTGGCGTCAAAATAGATGCACCAGAATTTTAACCCCGTTCGACCTGAAATAACGCCAATGAGCAACCGTAAAACGTTTTCTACCGCGGCTCCAATTCCAGCCGGTGCCCCGACCGCGGTCCAGGTCGGTGAGCGGTTGTTTACATCGGGTATCGTTTCCGACCGCTCGGGCGGCCTCGAATCTGAGTCTCACCGCGTATTCCAGTTGCTCGCCGAGCTTGTCAGGAACAGTGGGCTCGCCATGAACGACGTCGTGAGAACTCGCATCTGGCATACGGGTGAAGACGGAGCAGCCGGGGCCCGCGACTACGGCGAAAAGCTGCTGCGGTCGGTGCACGGCGTGGTGTTCAACCATCCGGGCCCTGCCCTCACCATCGTCCAGGTCGAACGCCTTCCGGGGGGAGCCGCGGTATCCGTGGAACTGGAGGCGATTGCTGGCGGCGGTGAAAACGCCTACCGTTTCGAATCGGACTTCGAGTCTTCAAGTTCGATGGCTGTGCAGGTGGGCAACGAATTGTGGACTTCTGGGCTGAGGGGCGACCCTGCGGTCGGTCGAGACCCCCAGGTAAGACAGGCGATTGAAGACGCAGTCGGGCTGATGCGCCGAGCTGGAATCGGTGATGGCGACATTGTTTCGACTCGTCACTTCATGCGGCACGATGTCCGGTTCGGCTCCGACCCGCCTGAATGGCTGGCCTTCAAGGCGCAGTCGATCCCCACCTCGGCGGGAATTGCGGTTACAGGGGTCGGAACTCAGGACCATGCATTCGTGTTCGAAATGGAAGCGGTATCAGGTGCGTCGAGCACGCGGACGAACCTGCGGACCGGTCGTACGTTTGAGGTCGATCACAACTACTGTCGTGCGGTCCGGGTCGGCGACGGTGATGTGATCTACGTTGCCGGCACCACATCGCTAATCCCCGGCGAAATCGTTCAGCACCCCCACGAAGTCTCTCACCAGGTTGAAGACACGCTCGAAATCATCAGGTGGGCCATCACCGAACTGGGAATGACGTGGGACGACCTCATCCAGACCCGCACATATGTTGTGGGCGATGACAATGCGGTCGCCGAGGCTGTGGCAGCCCTTGAAAAATCGCTGCCCGATGTTGGCACCGCCTGCACCGTAGTCGGCGTGCCGGTGCTGGGGCGACCGGAAGTGATCGTCGAGATCGAGGCCCGGGCCGTTACGGCTCGTCGCTGAAAAGCTGCTCCCAGGTTGGTGGGTTCTCGATTTGCATCTGCGATTGAGAAAACGGGTTGCCTGCCCGCAGCAGCCTTGCATGACCGGCAGCGGCATCTCGCAGCAACGGCGCGGGGTGACCGGCAGCGAGCGATGGGCCACCGTCGAGACCTGTAATCCCGATGGTCGGCCCGGGCTGCTTATTATGGTCGTTCGCGACTCCCCTTGAGTGCATCGCAACGCGGAAACTGCCAAGTCCTTCTGGGGCGATCAACGCGCCGATGCCCGCCATGTCTTCTTCGGAGTCCGACCTCGAGACTTCCCGGCGTGAGAATCGGTCACCGACGTACCGCAGAAAATCCTCGATTCCGAGATTTGTCAGAAAGTTGGACTGGGTGGTGTTTCCGATTCTGCTGAAACCGTTGACCATCAGCGTGTGGTCGACTGCAGTGAAATCGACATGGGCTGTGATGTCTTGCCTGCCAATTCGGCGCAGCGGGTTCTGGCCGAGCGTGTGCTGGTAGTAGCAGCGCAACGAGCCTGAAAGCCGCGTTGGCGCATAGAGATCGGGCCTGTAAAACCCGTAGTCGATCGTGATTACATAGCCGCGGTCCAGGGTTGCCGATACCGAGTCTGACCAGTAGCCGAGCCGCAGGTTAACCTCGCCCCGGTACCCATCGGGGAGCGAGCGAACGAACGGCAGCACCCTGGCCTCGACCTCGGGTTCGACGACGTCTCCGACGGCTTCTACGAACTCCCCGTCTTTATAGTCGACGAATATCTCCCTGACGGACCCGGCCTGAATGATAAACCGGTTCACGGGGTGGGCATCGATCAGTTCGTTGGAAATAACGCAGCCGGTAACGCCAATCGGCAGATCGCTGATTCCGATCACTGTCCCAGGTCCTGCAGGCGGTACCAGATCGGTGGCGGAGTATTGCAAAACCTTTTCTAAATCAGGCAACTCGCGCTCTGTGTACTCGGTGATATCCGAACGGAGTACGCCGTCTCCAGCGCCCATCTCTACAACCATGAACTCACCGGGCGAGCCGAGCCGCTGCCACATTTCACGCAGCTGCAGCGCCAGTAGCGCGCCGAATGCGGGGTGGGTCACCGGGCTGGTGAAGTAGTCGCCATCAGTGCCAACCGGTGCCGAACCCGGCTGCCGTCGCTTGCTCGGGTAGTAGCCAGATTGCTCGTCGTACAGGGCAGCTTCCATGAACGCCTCGAAAGTTATCGGGCCGTGCCGGTCAATGTAGTCGATCAACCGCTGTTCAAGTTCGCCGGGCGTCGGTGGTGGCATTTAGATGTGAAACCTGCACCCGATGCTCACGAATGATCGCAAGGTCGGATATCGCTGAATTGGCTCAGTACTCCCGCGTCGGCTGGAGATCCTGAATCAAGTTCAGGATGACATATTTCCGGGTGAAGGGAAGAGGGCAAAGAGGCGTCACTCTGACGACCGAACGCATTCCCTCTCAACCTGAAATTCTCCCACGGGGAGAAGGAACCGGCAACAACAACGGCATGCTAGCCGCGTTCTGCGATCGGGATGTACTTTTGCTCGCGTTCGCCCGTGTACTGGAGAAGCGGACGGATCAGGATGTTGTGCTCGAACTGTTCGACGACCTGGACCGTCCAGCCGGGGATTCGACCCACCGCGAAGATCGGCACGAACAGGTCCTGTGGAATGCCGTTCAAGTAGTAGATGACCCCGGCGAAGAAATCGACGTTTACGTGGATGCCGCGCCTGGCGTATGGCTTCATCGCATCCACAACGGCCTCAAGGATCTGGTACCACTCGGGCTGGCCCATTTCCTCGCTCAAATCCTTGACGCCCTGGCGCAGGTGGCCGGCCCGGGGGTCTTCAGCCTTGTAGACGCGGTGCCCGAAGCCCATCACGCGCTCACGGTTAGACAAAAGGTTCTGCACATATTCGGCAGCGTTCTCGGCCTTGCCGATTTCACGTGCCATCTGCATTACGTTTTCAGCGGCGCCCCCGTGAGCGGGTCCGGAGAGCGCGGCGATTCCGGCAGTAACGGCTCCGTGGATATCGGCAGCGGTGCCCGCCACGACGCGCGCCGTGAAGGCCGATGCGTTCGAACCGTGATCGGCGTGCAGCACAAAGTCCTTGTCCATCAGGTTCATAGCCTGCGCGCTCGGCTCCGTGCCTTCCATCATGTAAAGGAAATTACCTGCATGGTTCAGAGTTGTGCTGGGCTTGATCGGGTCCTTGCCGCGCCGGATATTGTGATGGGCCATCACTATTGACGGAACCTGTGAAGTAAGCCGGAGGCCCTTGCGGACAGTCGCTGCAGTGGAATTGTCGTTGCGGTCCGGGTCGAAGCCGGCGAGCGCTGAAACGGCGGTTCGGAGGGCGTCCATCGGGTGCGCGTCTTTGACGATCTCGATCACGTCGAAGATCTGTTCGGGAAGCTCACGGGCACCCTTCAGCTCGGCGTCGTAATCGTCGAGCTGGCCCTGGGTCGGAAGCGCACCGTAGATCAGCAGGTAGGCCGTTTCTTCGAATGTCGAGTACTCGGCCAGATCGTTGATGTTGTAACCCCGGTATTCGAGGACGCCTTTTTTACCATCGATGAACGTGGTGGCGCTGCGGTCGAAGTAAACACCCGCGAGTCCCCGGTGCAGCGTGATTTCGTCGTTGGTCATTTAGGGATACAAATCCGTCGCGCCTGGAATCGGCGTCACTGTGGGCCATCGAAAATCTGGCGCGCTATGGCATGTAGAAAGGCATGTCCGGCAACGCCCAATTTGGGCATTGTGCAAACTGTAACAATGCGGTTCGAGGCTACACTGCGCGCAATAGGCCGTCAAATTGACGGCCTATTGTTTTTCGTGAGTTTTTTTGCGGTGCAATTTCCGGCAACGATACCGGGTTGAACTGCTGCAAAAACCCGTAGCAATGACCGGCGCGGACTATCGTTTCACGTCTTGTCCGCGACCTGGTTTATCAGCATGTCTACCACATCGCCGACAGGTATTGCGCCGAGGTCTTCACCGGCCCGGGTGCGCACGGCCGCCGCGTCGGCCTCGATTTCACGGTCGCCGACCACCAGCATGTACGGCACTTTCTGCAGTTGTGCCTGCCTGATCTTGGAGTTCATCCGGTCGTTCGAATCATTAACTTCAACTCTCAGGCCCGCCGCCTTGAGCCTGCTTCCGACTTCGTGGCAGAAATCGTTGTGGCGGTCTGCAATCGGTATGACCACGGCCTGCACGGGTGCCAGCCACAGTGGGAATGCGCCGACGAGGTGCTCGATCAGAACGCCCATGAATCGCTCGAGCGACCCGTACATCGCACGGTGGATAACGACCGGTCGCTTTCGGGTTCCGTCTTCGGCCGCATATTCAAGATCAAAGCGCTCGGGGAGCGAGAAATCGAGCTGCACCGTACCCAGTTGCCAGTCGCGCCCGAGTGCATCAGGAACGAATATGTCGATCTTCGGACCGTAAAACGCGCCCTCTCCCGCTTTGACGGTATATTCCCGGCCCGAGGTGTCGAGCAACTCTGTGAGAATGATTTCGGCCTGGTCCCACATCTCGTCTGATCCGACTCTCTTGTCGGGGCGGAGCGACAACTCGAATCGGTAGTTCTCGAATCCAAGCGCTTTATAGGATTCATCCAACATTTCCAGGAACGAACTGATTTCAGTAGCGATCTGTTCGAAGGTACAGAAAATATGGGCGTCGTCCTGGACCATTGAGCGGACCCGAAATAAGCCCTGGGTGACGCCCGAACGTTCGTTGCGGTGCAATCGGCCGAAGTCAGCCCACCGCAGCGGGAGATCCCGGTAACTTCGCAAATCGGCCTGGTAGAGCATTGCTGCCGCAGGACAGTTCATCGGCTTTACGCCGAATTCGCGCTCGTCGACATCGACGAAGTACATGTTTTCGGCATAAACCTCAAGGTGACCCGACTTCTTCCACAGGTCGGTATTGAAGATCTGCGGAGTCATCACTTCCTGGTAGCCGTATTTTCCGTACAGCTCTTTGACGTAGTCGATCAGGCCGTTCACCACGACCGTGCCTTTTGGTAGGAAGAACGGGGAGGCAGGAGCGATCGGGTCGAAAAAGAACAGGCCAAGCGCACGCCCAAGCTTGCGATGGTCACGCTTTTCAGCCTCTTCCCGGCGCTTCAGGTAGGCCTTCTGGGCGTCCCTCGACTCCCACGCGGTGCCGTAGATCCGCTGGAGCATGGTGTTATTTTCGTCGCCACGCCAGTAAGCGCCCGCAGACGATAGCAGCTTGTAGGCCTTGATATCGCCGGTACGTTCCATGTGACCGCCGCGGCACAGGTCTTCAAACTCACCGTTGGCATGGCTGCAAAACGTTACGCGCTCATCAGCGGGGATGCCTTCGAGGATCTCGACTTTATACGGGTTGCCGCTGACCAGTTTGAGCGCTTCATCTCGACTCACCTCGCGTTCGACGAACTCGGTGTTGGCCTTGATCGACTCCCGCATTTCGAGCTCGATCTTTTTCAGGTCGTCCGGGGTGAACGGCTCGGGGACTGCGAAGTCGTAGTAGAAGCCATCTGCGATCGACGGACCGATGGTTAGTTGAGATTCAGGAAATAGTTTGGTTACCGCCTCGGCGAGAACGTGCGCCGCAGAGTGCCGCATCCGGTCGCGGTAGTCCTGCTGGTCTTCTGGCGAAAGGTCTTTGAATTTAGCTGCCATTGTGATTGGCTCCGAACGCACGAAACGCGTGTCGTTTCACTGTGCAAATAAATCACGCGAAAAGCACCGCGCGACCAGGGTAGACGACGAAGTGTGGGGCGCGTCACCTGAAGGGGAGGCGGCGCGCCTAGATAGTCAACGTGTAGCGCCCGAGAGACGGGCTGCACTCCACTGTGTCGCGTTCGGTACGCGTGCCACCGGGAGACGCGCCGCCCGGCTGTGTGAGCTGGGCGAATATTTGCGACAAATTGCACATAGCTCGATTATATCCGGTTCTGGTGGGCGGTACAGGACTTGAACCTGTGACCTCGTCGATGTCAACGACGCGCTCTAGCCAACTGAGCTAACCGCCCGCGAACGGAGCGCCAAGTCTATATGAGAAC
>Ga0208879_1004935_pt1 | contig 10185 bp, 7 predicted proteins | sample Knorr_S15_td_Bot_FD_185605 | JGI IMG/M metagenome (GOLD analysis project Ga0208879, IMG submission 185605) | Marine microbial communities from Southern Atlantic Ocean transect - Knorr_S15_td_Bottom_ad_5009_LV_A (SPAdes) (version 2) | ecosystem: Environmental > Aquatic > Marine > Oceanic | place...
GGCGTCAGGCGCCGGAAGTTCGGGCAGGGCAAGCCGGGTCTGCACCATCTTGGCGACGGCTTCCTTCTGCGCTGCGCCGTAGCCGACGATGGCCTGCTTGACCTTGCGCGGCGCGATCTCGAACACATCCAACCCGGCCTTGGCCAAGGAGGCCAGCGCGGCCCCGCGCGCTTGGCCCATGACGAGTGCAGTGCGGATGTTTTGCGCGAAGAACAACCCCTCGACAACGGCCACGGTGGGGCTGGTTTTTTGGAGAATGTCCTCGAGCGTTTCTGTGATCTCCCTCAGGCAGCGGGAGAGCGACCAAGCGGCGGGACAGCGGATGGTGCCTTGGCTGAGGGTGGCGGGGGTGGCTTGGGCGGTGTCGATGACGCCGTAGCCGGTTCCGCGCAGCGAGGGGTCGATGCCGAGGATGATCTGCGGGCCGGTTGCTCTTGGCTTGGCGTGTGCGCTCTGGGCGTCGGCGTTGCCGCTGGCGAGGCGCTGCTGCATGGCGGCGAGTTGTTGTGAGGTGATACCCACTCGCTGTGCAATAAAAAACCCCGGCCCGAATGTCGAGGCCGGGGTGTGTTAAAAGTGAATCCGCCGCCGCCGGTCAGTTGTCGTACTTGGCCCCTTGATCGATCCACGCGAGGACGAGGGCAATCTGTTTCTTGGTCAGTTTTGGGTATTTCTCCCGCTTGTCGGTCGGGGGCATTTCGTAATCCACGACTTGATCGGTGATGAAGTAGCTGAGGGGGCTTTTTTTGCTTTTGCCGGGGATGATGGCCACGCCCTCGGAGCCGCCCTTGAGCGCGAGTTCGCGGGTGTCGATGCGGAATTTGCCCTTGGGCCGCTTCTTCGGCCCGTGACAGCTGACACACGCCTTCTCGATCAACGGCTTAATGTCCTTCTTGTAGCTGACCTTTTTATTGGCGGCGGGCGGCAGCTTGGCCGACAAGTCCGCCATCTTGGCCTTGAGGTCATCAATCTCCACGGGTTCGGCGTTCGCGTTTTGCGACGCGGCCAACCCACCAATGAGCATGAGTGTTACGATTGTTTTCAACATGGATAAAAAATAGTTCTGTGGTTTCCCCTCCGCGGGCGCTTGGCCCAGCGCGAAGGGGCGGGGGTTTTACTGAAGCCCAACCCCCAAGTCAACCAAGGCCGCATTGGACGCGCGGCCGCGCGGCCGTATTCAAGCGCGGCACTTGGCCAAGTCAGTCGGCGGTGCGGGCGCGGTAAAAGCGCTGCTCGTAGCCGGGGGCGTCGGCGTCGGTGACTTCCGTCCCCGTGTCGCCCGGCTTGGCCGTCCCGAGCGGGGTCCAGGTTTTCAGGTCGTCGGAAACCTCGACGGTGTAGTCGGTCGCGCCGTCGCCTCCCAGTTGCAGCATGGCGCGGCCGTCATCCGTCCAGCCGGTCCACGCGAGGGTGGGCGGTGTCGCGGGCGGTTCGTCGCTGGTTTCCACCGTGATTTTGTACTCGTCGAAGACCATGAGGTTGTTGCCCGGGGTCTCGGGCTTGCGAATGACCCACAACGGGCCCAAGTCGCCGAACGTCAGCTTGGCCCCGGTGGTGGTCAACTGCTTGCTGTCCACGAGCAATTCCTCCTCGATGAACACCGACCAACTGTTGGCGGCGAAGTCCATGACAAATCTCAACTCGTAGACGGCCTCGTGTTCAAACTCGAATTCCGTGGCCTTGAACTCGCCGTCATCGAGGGCGTAATTGATGTTCCTCGTCTCATTGTCAAAGTCCAGCGTCACCAAGCGCTGGACGTCCTTGTTGTAAACGGTCCAACGGAAGTCGTCCTGCTGGCCGTTCGTGGAGTCGACGATCATCATGAGCACCGAGAAGGTCACCTTTGTTTCCCCAAGCTTCAGCCCATCGACCGGTCGCCAGAGGCTGATGAAGTTCTCGCTGGTTTCCTCCGGGGGCCAGTACCCGATGTAGGCCTGCTGGCCCAAGTCAGAGAAGTAATCCTCAACCAAGCCGTTGCCGCCGGTGGGGTCGATGCCATCGGGCCCCTCTCCCTGCCAGCCGTCTTGGCCGATGAGGGTGTACTCCGCATCGTAATCCTGCCCCGGCTCGAAGCCGCTGTAGTACAACGTCCGCGCTTGGCCAAGCGCGGTGGCGCTCGCCAAGCCAAGCGACACCACCAGCCAACAGGCGGCAATAGTGCGTCTTGTTTTCCCCCTCATTCCTGTTTGCGTTTCGACTCCCCGTCAGCGCGGATTCTTGCCGCCGCCGGATGAACGGGATGACCCCGAGGAACCGGACGATGACGAGGGCGCTCTCGGCGCCGAGGGTGCAGAATAACTTCGACTCGGCGAGACGCTCCGCGAAGGCGCGGAACGAGGCCGACTTGGCGGCGAGTAACTACGGGCCGGCGGGCTGTAACTCCGCGACGGAGCCGGCCGGGCCTGTCTCGGCGCTGGGGTGCTGCGCGCCGGTGGGCTGTACCTCGGGGTGATTGAGCGTGAGCTTGGCACGCGCGATGGCCGCGCGGTTGGCTTGGGAGTTATCGATCGTTGCGTCGAGCGCGGTGCGCTGTACGAAGGCGCGGGGCGCTGCTGCCATCCACGGTTTGGCGTGGCCGAGCGGCGGCCCGAGGGCGTCACCAACCGCGAGGTGGCCGACGGGCCGGGCTTGCGGGTGATGTTCACCCTCGGCGCAGAGCGGCTGTAAGTCTTGCGCGCGCTTGGCCTCGACGGCGCGGCGCGGCGTGTGCTTGGCGCGCTGAAGGTGGGTGTCAGCGTCCGGCTGCGGCTCGCGCTTGGCTTGGCCGACGCGCTGGCACTGCGACCGCGCTTGGCTGAGCCGGTGGGGCTTGGCGATGCGGCAATCGCTGCGCTGTTGCGTGGGCGGCTGGTGTTCCGGCCTAGCGGCCTTGCGAGTATTCCCGGAGTCAACCTGCCGGAGGCTTTACTCCGGTTGGCCACGGAGGTGCCGTTCCCGTACTGCTTCAATATTTTCCGGTCGGCCACCGGCTTGTCTGCTGCGGACTCTCCCGGTGGTGTCTTGGTGAGCGGCGTGCGGCCACCCGGTTTTTCGCCGGGCGTGTCCGGTGAGGGCACTTTTGGGCGATACACCGCCATGGTTTTTCCGTTGGCATCGATCTGCCCGACCCGTGCGATGCTCTCGACCTCGAGGTCGAGTTCGCGGATGCGCATCTTCTGCACCGGCTCGCGCGTTTTCTCGGCGATCACGGCGGGAGGGATGCCGGCGTTGATGATCGTGGTGTTGTTCTCGGTGACGTAATTGTTCACGACTGTCGTCTCGTTGTGAACGATCGCCACGCGGTGATCCGGCACTCGGTGGTGGTGCAAGTGGTGATGCCGTAAATGCGCGTAGTCGCAGTAAGTGAACCAGCTGTGGCCAAGGCCGAACCCGAAGCTGAACCCGACGTGCGAGCCGCCCCAACTGTAGCCGATGCCGTGCACGTAGTGGGAGCCGGGAGGCAGCGGCGCCCAGCCGGCGTAATGGTCGTTGGAGCGCCACATCACCCATGCCGGGCTCCACGTGTACCCCGGCACCCAGCACCAGCCATGATGGCTCGAGCGATGCCAGCGCCCGTAGTGGAACGGCGCCCAGCCCCAGCTGTAGTACGAGTTCCAATACCAGCCGACGTCACTGTAAACCCACCGGCCACCTTGGCTGTACGGCCGCCATCCGACATCGACCACAGCCACGGTCGGCCGCCACACCCAGCCGTGTGAGCTGTCGTAAATCCAGTCGCCGTACGGGCTGAGTGCGCCGTAATAATGGTTGCTGGCCACCGGCGGGCTGTTTGCCGGAGGCGGGGTCGGCGGCGGCGTGCTGGCCACCGGCTGTCCCGTCACCGGGGCAGGCTCCATCGGCACAACTTCCTGCACGGCGTCGCCCTGTCGAATCATCAGCGCCACCACGTTTTCCGGGACGCCCAAGTCGTTGAGGTAAATAATCGTCTCCGGCGCGATCCGGTGGGCGATCGGGTTTTTCTCGACGTACGCAAGGAGCGCCTCGCCGCCGATGCCGCGCTTGGCCATCTCCACCACGTCGGCCACCTCGGGGCGCAACGCCACCACATCGGCTGCCGGGGCCGGGGCAGCAATCTGCGGAACCGGCTCCGGCTTGGCCACCTCTGGCGCGGGGGGCGCCGGGGCGTCAAATTGCGAAAGGTCGGCCGGTGGGCCAACGGTCGCGGGGGGGTGATTGTAAACGCGCGGGCCTTTCGACTCTCGCTCGCATCCGGCGGCCAATGCCACGGTCAGCATCAGGCTGCCAGCCATCAGGGTATGAATGTTTGCTTTCATGATTCCAGACGGGTGATGCCATAATCGGCTTCAGTAAACAGACTCCCGGCGCAATCCGGCTATTCACCAAAACCTTTGTCGGCTTGGCCACAGGTTAGCACTCGAGTGCCGCGACGCAACAAACAAAACGCCCCCGCTCCTTCCGGCTTGCGTTGGCGCTTGGCCGGGCGGAAAGTCGCCGCATGCGCGCAAATCTAATTCGTGGGTGCTTGAGTGTCGCGGTGCTGATCGCCAGCTTGGCCAAGGGCAACGCCGAGGAACCGAAGGCCAAACCGGAAACACCGGAGGCGCGGCAGGCGCGGCTGTTCAAGAAGTTTGAATCGACGCTGACCAACGCCGTGTTGACCGGCCAATTCACCGTCGTCGGAAAGGAGGTGCCGCCTCGCACGGAGTCGTACACAATTCTCTCGGTGAAAAAAATGGCGCGGGGAGACTTGTGGGTGTTCACCGCGCGGATCAAGTACGGCAAACACGACGTCACGCTCCCGATGCCGATCCCGGTCAAGTGGGCCGGTGACACGCCGGTCATCTCGCTCGACAACCTCACCCTCCCCGGCTTGGGCACCTTCAGCGCGCACGTGGTGATCGACGGAAAAAAATACGCCGGCACATGGGCGCACGGCAAGGTGGGCGGCCACATGTTCGGCACCATCGCACCGGCCAAGGCCATGCCGAAACCGGCCGCGACGAAGCCGGATTAATCGACGCGCCGCCGCATGGAGCCTCAGCCGTCCACTCAACCGAAGCCCAGCGCAACTCGCACTTGGCTGTTGCGCCTCGCGCTGATGCTCGGCGTACCGGCGCTGCTGCTGGGGTTGGCCGAGGGTGTCTTCCGCTTGGCCGGTTACGGGCATCCCACTTCGTTTTTTGTCGCCTCGCCGCACCACGAAAACGGCGAGCTGATCGAGAACGCAAAGTTCGCGTGGCGCTTCCTGCCGCCGACGCTCGCGCGGGCGTCGCAGCCGACGTTGTTGCGCCGCGAAAAACCGACCGGCACAACCCGCGTGTTTGTGCTTGGCGAGTCGGCGGCGGAGGGCGATCCCGAGCCGGCGTTCGGCATGCCGCGCCTGTTGGAGGTGCTGCTCGAGAGCCGGTTTCCTGGTCGCGATTTTGAGGTCATCAACGCCGCCGTCACCGCCATCAATTCCCACGCCATCCTGCCGATCGCCCGCGAGTGCGCCGGTCTCGACGGCGACTTTTGGGCGCTCTACATCGGGCATAACGAGGTGATGGGCCCTTTCGGCGCCGGAACGGTTTTTGGCCAAAAAACCCCGCCATTGGCCGCTTTGAGGCTTGGCCTTGGCCTAAAGCGGCTCCGGCTCGGGCAGTGGATCGCGAGCTTTGGCGAAACCGGCGGGAGCGCTGAAGGCACGCAGTGGAAGGGGATGGGAATGTTCCTCGACCAGCAACTTCGCGCGGACGATCCGCAGCTCGATTGGGTTTACGATGCGTACAAAAAAAACCTGTCGGACATCCTCGCGGCGGGTCGTCGCGCCGGCGTGCGCATTGTGATGGCCAGCGCGGCGTCGAACCTGCGCGACTCGGCGCCGTTCGCCGGGGCGGATGCGGTTAAGCAGTTTCAGTTGGCGCGCATACTGGAGACCGAAGGCAAAACCGACGAGGCGCGAAGCCATTATATTTTGTCGCGCGACCTCGACGCGTTGCGTTTCCGTGCCGACTCAATGCTGAACGCGATCACCCTCACGCTTGGCCAAGCCGAACCGGACGAAGTGACAATCATCGATGCGCAAGCTGCGCTCGATGCGCAAAGCCCAAGCGGCATCGCCGGGCGCGAGACGTTTTACGAGCACGTGCATTTTACGTTCGAGGGAAACCATCGCTTGGCCAAGTTGTTCGCTGAGGGCATCGCGTCGCAACTCGAGTCGGGCGGCGACAAACCAAGCGGCCCGTGGCTGACGGCTGCCGAGTGCGCCGGGCGTTTGGCTTACACCGACTGGGATCGCGGTGTGGTTTTGGCCAGTGTCATTCGCCGATTGCAACAGCCGCCGTTTAGTCACCGGCAAAACAGTGATGAAGCGATTGGCCAACTGCGCGCCGAGTCGCAGCGCGTGGCCAAGCGGCTCGACCGCACGGCGGCGTTGGCGGCTTACGACAACGCGCTCAAGTCGCGGCCGGACGACTGGCGACTGCTGCAGCGGCGTGGGTTGCTTTTGTCGTCTGCTGGCCGTCACGACGAGAGCGTCGCTTCGCTGAAACAGGCCGTCGGGCAAACGCCGTGGAGCCGAATTCTCCATTACCAACTCGGTGCAGCACAAAACAAAGCCGGGCAGTACGCCGACGCGACGGCGTCGCTTGGCCAGGCGCTGGCGCTTCTGCCGGATTTCCCCGAGGCGGCCGCACAACTGACCCGGTCGCGCGCCGGCGTTTCGTATCAACTTGGCGAAAAGCAGATGACGGCCGGCAACGCAGCGGTTGCGCTTGGCCATTTCACGAAGGCGGTGCAACTCGACGACTCGTTTGCCGAGGCGTATTTTCAAATCGGGGCGTGCCGGGTCGAGTCGGGCCGGATCGCCGAGGCGACGGCGAGCTTCGAGCGGGCGGTGGCGCTCAAGCCGAACCTGCCGCAGGCGCGGTTCAACCTCGTGACCGGTTTGCTAAAGCTGGAGCGATACCGCGACGCGCTTGGCCACCTCGAGACGTTGGCCGCAGAAAAACCGGGCGACATCCAAGTGCAACGTTACCTCGAGTTCGCCCGCGCAAAACTCCGCGAACCCGTTAAGCCGTGATCGGGTGACGCCAATTCCGTTGCGGGGGAGGTGGGGTTCGGCTAAAACGCGGCGGTCATGTGGCGGCTCTTCAAAGAATGTCTCTCGTTCGCTTGGCGCGAAAAAAAATGGTGGTTAATCCCGCTGATCGTAATGCTGGTACTGCTGGCCGCACTCATTCTGTTCAGCACCGGCTCGGCACTGGCCCCGTTCATGTACCCCTTCATGTGAGTTGAGCGCATGCGCAACCTCCTCGGCATCTCTGCTTATTATCACGACTCGGCCGCCGCGTTGGTGGTCGGCGGCGGGATCGTTGCCGCCGCGCAGGAGGAACGCTTTTCGCGCCGCAAAAACGATGAACGCTTTCCCGAACATGCCGCCCGTTTTTGTTTGAAGCAGGGCGGCATCGACTTGGCCGATCTCGACGCGGTTGTGTTTTACGACAAACCGGTCGTCAAGTTTTCGCGGATGCTCGAAAGTTTTTTGTCGATCGCGCCGGCCGGTTTGCCGGCATGGCTGCGGGTGCTGCCCGGTTGGCTTTCGGAGAAACTCAACCTGCGCCAAACCATTCGCGACGAGCTTCCCGGCTTGCCGTCCGACTGCCCGATCCTGTTCACTGAGCATCACGTTGCGCACGCGGCGAGCGCGTTTTATCCGTCGCCGTTCGACCGTGCCGCCATCCTCACGGTGGACGGCGTCGGCGAGTGGGCGACGACGACGATCAGTCGCGGCGCGGACAACCGCATCGAGATGCTGCGCGAGCTTCACTTCCCTCACTCGCTCGGTTTGCTCTACTCGGCATTCACGGCGTACTGCGGGTTTCGCGTCAACTCCGGCGAATACAAGTTGATGGGCCTCGCGCCGTACGGCAAACCGCGTTTCGCGGCTGCGATTTTTGAAAACATGATCGACTTGAAATCGGACGGCTCGTTCCGGTTGAACATGGACTGCTTCAGTTTTCTCAAGGGCAACAAAATGACGAATCACCGCTTCGAGCAGTTGCTCGGCGGGCCGCCGCGTACGCCCGAGTCGCCGTTCGAACAGCGGCACATGGACGTCGCCGCCTCGGTGCAGGAGGTCGTCGGCGAGGCGATGCTGCGCTTGGCCAAGCAGGCCCGTGAGGTGACTGGCGAAACCCGGCTCTGCCTCGCCGGTGGCGTCGCGCTCAACTGCGTGGCCAACGGCAAACTGCAGCGCGCCGGTGTGTTCGACGAGATTTGGATCCAGCCAGCCGCCGGTGACGCCGGAGGTGCGCTTGGCGCGGCGCTCGAGGCGTGGCACCGATCCGAAGCGGGGGAGCGGGGAGATGGCGCGTCAACAATCGGCAGCGATCACCCTCACCCCAACCCTCTCCCTGAGGGAGAGGGAGCCAAGCGGGGAGCGCACGCGCCCCCGCGTGCCGCCTTGGGCGCCCCGCCCAAGGCATGTTTGAGCACCGTTCAGCCAAGCGTACGCATTGACTCGATGCGCGGCAGCCTGCTGGGGCCGGAGTTTTCGGAGGCGGAAATCCGGCGGGCGCTCGAGGCGCACGGCGCGGTGTTCGAGCAACTCGACGAGGCGGCGCTGCTCGAGCGCGCTGCCGGGCTTTTGGCCGATGGGGCGATACTCGGATGGTTTCAGGGGCGGATGGAGTTTGGGCCGCGTTCGCTGGGCAGTCGTTCGATTTTGGGTGATGCGCGCTTGGCCTCAATGCAGTCGGCCATCAACCAAAAAGTGAAGTTTCGCGAGTCGTTTCGGCCGTTCGCCCCGGCGGTGCTGGAGGAGCGGGCGGGCGATTATTTCGACCTCACCGCCGGGTCGCCGTACATGCTGCTGGTGGCCGACGTGGCGCAAAGCCAACGCTTGGCCAAGCCGGCGGAGGAGTCGGTTGGATTCGATCGGCTGAAGCACGAACGCTCGACGCTGCCTGCCGTGACGCATGTCGACGGCTCGGCGCGCGTGCAGACGGTGGGCCGCGAACGGCACCCGCTTTTTTGGCGACTGCTCAAACAGTTCGAGCAGCGCACCGGCTGCGGCGTGTTGCTGAACACGTCGTTCAACGTGCGTGGCGAGCCGGTGGTCTGCACGCCGGATGACGCCTATCGTTGCTTCGTGAACACCGCCATCGACTGGCTGGCGATCGGGCCGTTTTTGCTCAGCCGCGAACGGCAGCCGGTGGAGAAACCGCAGCCCACTTTTGACCCCATCCCGGACTGATGCGAATGCGATTCAAGGACACCCCAAGCGAGCGGCGGAAGTTTTTGCTGTCCCTGTCCGTCATGCTGTCCATCGTGGTGGCCGTGTTGCTGTGGAGGGCGGTGGTCGCTTGGCCAAGCGCTTGGGCAGCGTGGGGGGCGGTCGCGGTGCTGCTGGGCGTTGGCTTGGCTTGGGAGGCCGCAGGCCGGGGCATTCATCGGGCGGGGATGACGTTTGGTTACGGGATGGGCCGGGTGTTCGGCACGATGTTTTTGCTGGTGCTTTTTTTCACCGTGCTGCTGCCGCTTGGCTTGATGCTCAGGTTGCTCGGGAAGGATCTGCTGCAAATGCGAAAATGGCCGTCCGACGCCGAGTCGTACTGGAAGATTCCCCGCCCGCCCGGCTCACTCGACCGGATGCACTAGGCAAGTTTCAGGTCATCGTGTGGTTTTCGACGGCTGGCTCCGGTTGATTTTGCGTCAGGAGTGATGGCGTTGTCCCTCAACACGGATGGCCAGCTCGCCGATGAGACGAAACAGGCCGGGCTTGCTGATCACCAGCGCCGACTTTGACCACGTTGGCGCTCTTTGGGTTCTCAATGTAGTGTGTGACATGGCGCGACCCGCGCACATGTTGAAGAAAAAAACAGTGATGGTCTGTATCTCGTAAGGTTGAGGTGGCGATTAGTTCCAGTTGATTGTACTTGCTAGTCGACAATCAGAATTTTGACATCTACTACTCCCACGGCATGAAGGCATCTCGGAAGAACAGCGATCACCGGCTCGAGTTCCTCAAATTGTTTCGGATTCTCACTATCGCTCTCTGCCTTTCGTGGACCGGTTGCTCCCGAACTTCGACTCCGGAAGAGCCCAACCCCCTTCCGCCATCACCCGAATCAACCCCCGTCGTTGAGGGTATTCAAACCGCGCCAGGACTCGAACAAACCACCTTCATCGCGCCTCTCACGGATGCCTACAAGCGCATTGATCCGATTGAGGACGGCTGGGACA
>Ga0208879_1004937_pt1 | contig 10181 bp, 9 predicted proteins | sample Knorr_S15_td_Bot_FD_185605 | JGI IMG/M metagenome (GOLD analysis project Ga0208879, IMG submission 185605) | Marine microbial communities from Southern Atlantic Ocean transect - Knorr_S15_td_Bottom_ad_5009_LV_A (SPAdes) (version 2) | ecosystem: Environmental > Aquatic > Marine > Oceanic | place...
CTACAGCAGCTAAAATTCCTATAATTGCCACAACCACTAGCAATTCAATTAAAGTAAAACCTTTATTATTATTTTTCATATCCCATCCTTTTTTTATACGCACATTACTTAATAAAATATTATTAAATAAGTAAATATAATATAATACAATAAGTAAACACTATAAAATCATAAAAAATTAACAAATCTATAAGATTCAATGCCCATTATGGGGCTTTATTTCTTGATTTTAATAATAAATAATTAATGTTATCACTCTTAGAAATATGACATACAAAGTTACCGAAGAAGGCAATATCAGTACTGTTTTTCTGAATGGAGAAATAGACATGGATGTGGCTGATAAAGCAAAAGAAGTGATTTTGCCTTTAGTTGAAGCAGGTAAAGAAGTTCATTTAAATTTAAAAGATGTTTCTTATATGGATTCCTCAGGGATTTCTGTTCTTATTGAAAGTCATCAAAAAGCACAAGAAAAAAATACCAAAGTAATTGTAAAAGAAATTAGTAAATCTGTTTTAAAAGTAATCATGATGGCAAAACTGGAACAGATATTAAATCTTGGGTAATGAATCTATCAGAATCTAAAGACTTTGTAGTAGACAGTTCTAATCTTAAAGAAGTTAGAATATTTTCAAGAAATGTTTTTGAAAAAATAAATTTACCTCAGGAACAAAAAGATGAATTGGTTTTGGCTATAGCAGAAGCGGCACAAAATATAGTGAAACATGCTTATAAAGGTGTAGAAGAAACTACAGACACAATGCAAATTAAAATTTCTTTAAAAGATGAAGATCTAGAAATAGGATTTTTTGATAAAGGAAAACCTGTCGTACCTGAAAATATTCAACACCGAAAATTAGATGATATTAAACCTGGAGGGCTAGGTACTTTTTTTATTAAACAAATTATGGATGTTGCTGTTTTTAAAAAAGATCAAAAAGGTTGGGTCAATCACCTTATCTTAACAAAAAAAATTTAACCAATTAATGCTCCAACATTGAATATTGGAGAATACATTGCAATCATTAATCCGCCGATCATAACTCCCATGAAAACAATCATGATGGGTTCTATTAAACTCGACATATTGTCTACCGCTGTATCAAATTCTTCTTCATAATAATTTGCAACAGAAGTAAACATTTCATCCAATTGTCCTGTTTGCTCTCCAACAGAAATAAGCTGACTAAATGTTGGTGGAAATAAAGGTTCTTTTAAAAAAAGTTTTGTTAGTGTATCTCCAGAAAAAACTCCTTTTTTTACATTTTCTAAAGCTAAAGTAACACAATCATTATTGCTAACAGATTTAGCAATCTCAAGACTTTCTAACAAATTAACACCCGCGGCACTTAAATTTCCCATAATTAATGAAACTCTTGCAAGTAAAGATTTTAAAATCATGTCGCCAAAAACTGGTAATTTTAAAATTCTTCCGTGCCATTTATATCGAAACGTCGCACTCCTAGCTACTGCAAATTTAAATCCAGCAATAGTTCCTACAATAATAAGAAAGGTCATCAGACCGCCGGTGCCACGCATAAAATCACTAGCAGCCATAATTGCAGCCGTTGGTGCCGGTAATGCAATTCCCATTCCATCATACATTTTTGCAAAAACAGGAACGACCTTAATTAACATAAAAACCATTACGGTGATAGCTACAGTAAACATCACCATTGGGTACATTAAAGCACCTTTAATTTTTTTCTTAATTTTTTCTTTTTTTTCTAGTGAGATAACGAGCTTTAATAAAAAGACATCTAATTTACCACTCGCCTCTCCAGCTTTAATTAGGTTTACATAGATATTGTCAAAAATTTTTGGATAGCTTTCAAAACACTTTGATAAGGTTGTTCCTCCTTCAAGCTTTTTTTTTATATCTGCAACAACTTCTTTCATCGTAGGATTTTCAAGTTGGCCGGCTAACATATCCAATACTTGAAGAATTGGTAAACCTGCTTTTACCATTGTTGCAAACTGTTTTGTAAAAATTACAACATCTATAGGTTTAACCTTTTGCTTAAAAAAAGAAAATCCACCACCTTTTGCTTTTTCTTTTTTTTCACCTTTTTTTTTCTTGGATCTTTCTAGATTGGTAATAATTACTTTTTGTTCTTTTAATTTGTGAGAGGCTTCATCTTGATTTAAAGCTTCAATTTCACCTTCTATATATTTTCCAGCTGAAATACCCTTATATGTATAGAGTTCCATATTAATTATGAGCTAGATAAAACACGTTCATATTCTCTGAAGTTAAGATCTCCAGAAGCTATCATTCTTTTGCCCATTTCTTGCATAGTTTGAAAACCTTCCTTAATAGCAATTTCTTTTAACTCAGGTGTGGTTGCTTTTCTTAATATGGCTTCTTTAACAGGTTTTGAAATGTTTAAAATTTCATAAATTCCCATTCGACCTTTGTAACCTGAATCTTTACATTTTGGACAACCTTTACCTTTAAGAGCTTTAACTCTTGATGCTTGTTCAGGACTAAAACCAAGATCAGTTAAAACTTTTGGATTTACATCATCGTCTGGTACTCTACAATCTTTACAACTTTTTCTTGCAAGTCTTTGTGCCAAAACAAGTGAGCATGCAGCACTTATTAAATAATCTGGTGTTCCCATATTTTGTAATCTTGTAATTGTGCTTGGTGCATCATTAGTGTGAAGAGTACTAAACACTAAGTGCCCTGTAAGAGCGGCTTTTAAACCTATATCAACTGTTTCTTTATCTCGCATTTCTCCAATTAGGATAATTTCTGGGTCTTGACGTAAAAAAGATCTTAAAGCTGTAGCAAAACTTAAACCAATATCATCTTTAATTTGAACTTGAGCTACTCCATCTAATTCATACTCTACAGGATCCTCTGCTGTTAAAATATTTAAATGAGGTTTGCTCACTTCTTTTAAAATACTATAAAGCGTAGTTGTTTTACCCGAACCCGTTGGTCCTGTAACAAGTATTAAACCTTGTGTACCATGAATATGTTTTCTTAACATTTTTAAATCAATTTCATCAAAATTTAATTGTTCAAGTGTAATATCTCCAGCTTCTTTATTTAAAATACGCATTACAATTCTTTCATTATTTGCAGTTGGTAAAATTGATAAACGTAAATCAACTACTTTTCCTTCTATTTTAAAATTAATCGCTCCGTCTTGAGGCAATCTTCTTTCAGCGATATCAAGTTTACCCATTATTTTAAAACGAGTTACAACTGCTCCGTAATTATCATGAAGAAATCTTTTATATTGTTCTTGCTCTGCAAGCATTCCATCTAATCTATAACGAACTCTTGAATTAAATCGATAAGGTTCAATATGAATATCACTTACTCCTAATTTAATTGCTTCTGCCACAACTGCTGTACTAAATTTTATAACTTCTGATTCATTTTCTAGTGCTTCAATATCTTCTTCCGGAGCTTTTTCAAGAATTTCTCCAGCCTCACCTAAATCGGAATCAAATGTTTTTGTTTTTTCTTTATTTTCTTTTCTAATTGTTGCGGTAGTTACATCTCCACTTTCGCTAAGAATTTTTTCTATAAATTCAGAAATTTGAGATACTCTAGCCGCGTGTAATTCTATATTTTTTTTTGTTATAGCTTTTAAATTTCTCATTAAACCAAGTTTAGAACTATCTGATATTGCTATATGAAGTACTTTGCCGTCCATTTTAAATGGAGCAACAAAATTCATATTTATATAGTTAGATGGAAGTACAGTTTTAATATCATCAGTAATCTGAACTTTTGACAAATCAACTACTTCAAGATTTTGTTCTTTAACCAATACATCTAAAATTTTATTTTCATCAGTAAGTTTAAGTTCAAAGACAGCATCAATTTGAGATTTGTTTTTCTCAGTACTTACTTTTTTTATATTAGGTAAATCTTTACCCGATATGATGTCATGATCGATTAGAACATTAATGAGATTAATCTCACTTTCTCTACTTATTTTAAGCATGTTATAATATCCTTGGCGCTATAAATATTAAAAGTTCGTCCATGCTATCACTTTTAGTTTTGCCTTTAAATAAATTTCCTAGAATTGGAATATTTCCTATACCTGGTGTTTGATTTGTAGTGTTAAAAACTTTATTTTTCTTAATTCCACCAATCACAACAATATCTCCATCAGCTATCAAAAGCTTTGTTGAAATTTCCATTTTATTTATACCTGGATCTCCTGCAAATGCTCTATTAACTGTGTCATTGTTTATTTGAATTTCTAAAAGTATATTACCATCGCCAATGATACTAGGTGTAACCGTCAATTTTAATGCTGCTTCTTTAAATGAAGTGTCTGCTCCTTCAGATCCAGTAGATTGGTAAGCTATTTCCTCTCCTTGAATAATTATTGCAACTTGATTGTCTAAAGTAAAAACTTTTGGATTTGATATGGTTCTCCCCATGCCTAAAGATTCTAAAGCTGTAATTTCTGCTTTTAATACCGCTGATCCAGTTTGTCTTAAAATACCTATACCACTTGTTGCACCAATTGCTGAAAAATCTGCTATAGCATCAGATGAACTTCCTATGGCAGCAGTAGAAGTGGTCAATCCTGAGTTAGCGGTACTTGAGCCCGCAATACCTCCTATTCGTTTACCTTTTCTATTGTACGCTGCTCCTAATCTCATTCCTAATGCTCTTTCAAATTCTGAGTCAGCTTCTACTATAAATGCTTCAATTAAAACTTGTCTTGTTCTTACATCAATTTCTCTAATTACTTTGTCAACTACATCTAAATCTTTTTCTTTTCCTCTAACAATTATAGATCTTGTGGTTTTTTCTTCTGTAACTTGAATTGGAGAATAGGAAGTAGTTCCTCCTACTGAAGTAAATAATTCAGTTATGGTTGCTTTGGCCTCTGCAGGGCTAATATAATAAAGTCTAAAAATTTCTGAGACAATTGGTTCAACTGAATCTTCAAGTTCTACTTTTTTCTTAACTGCTGCGGCTCTTGTTGATTTATAAGTTTCTTGCGCAGTTAAAATTGATGGAGAATGTACTCTTATAAGATTGCTCGCTACATCAATATCAGCTGCAAAATTCTTCATATCTAATAAAGCATTAAATGCCTTGTCCCATGGAACATCAACTAATTCTGCTGAAATAGCACCTGCAACTTCTTCTCCCACTAAAACATTAATGTCTCCAATTTTACCCATTAAATTCAGAGCTTCTGCATAATCTAAATTTTTGAAATTAAGAGTTACCGATTGTTTTAAAAGTAAATATTCTTCAGGTATAAGTAAATAGTTTCTTGTTGTCTGAGAAGATATTTTTTTTCTTTTTCCTAATTTTGTAGTATCGCCTATTGTCGGTTTTGGTCCCATTTCAACCGTTTTATCAACTTCTAATTTTCCCATTTTTCTAATATCATCCTTTATTAAAGGTGTATCGTGTTTAAATGGTTTTGATTTTCCAGATTGACTGGATGCACACCCAGCTAAAATTAATATTAAAAAAGAAAACAAAACAAATTTTTTTATCAACTTAGTATTCATCTGTTTCCTTTATTTGATTTTTAAAATTAATTGTTATATATGTGTCATCTGCTTTTTCAAATATTGCTTCGTTAAGTCTTATATCGACTAACCTCACTCCTTCACTTAATTCTTCGTGCAATTGTAAAGTTATAACATCTCCCGAAGCATTAACTAAAGAAACATAACTTTCATAAACACCTGAAATAATTCCAACAAGTTTAAAATTATATAAACTCATTTCATCTCTTTCCTCAGTTTGACCTCCAGAAATAATACCTGTTCCACTTCCAAAAGAAGAATCTCCTGCGAAAGGATCGTTTAAAGGCAATGGTTCTTGATCACCAATTTCAGAATTAATATTTGCTTCAGTTGCTGCTTGTTTTTTTTTTATCTCTTTATTAATCTCTTTTGCTTGATCAACTATATTTTGCTCTGCGTCATGACTGTCGGCAAATAAATTGCTTGGACCAATGCTAATAAAAAACAACGCCAAAAATAAAGTTATAATTCTAAAAAAAATCATCTGCCAATCCCACAATAGTTAAAGTTCCATTTACTTTTATCGCCCCGGTTGCATTCCCTTTTACCACTTTTATTAATTCTCTGTCAAAATTAAGCATTTTGTTTGACATAGATATTGCCCTTTTAAACTTTATGTATCCTAAAAAATTACCCGTAATTTCAAAATCTACAGGAATTTTATAATAAGCTATATTTTTGATACTTTTCTTCTTAGTTGCTTTTTTCTTTTTCTTAGATTTCTTTTCACCTAAAGCATCTGATTTACTAACTGCCTCTGGTTTTTTCTTTTCTATTTTTGTAATAACTAAACCATTTTGTCCTGCAAATTCACTTAAGGTTTGGTAAAGTCCTTCCACCTCTGCGCTAGTATGAAATAATGAAGAATATTTCTCAAATTCAGGTCTAAGTTTTTTTATTTTATTTTTGTTTGCTTTTATTTCTTGGTTAAACTGAGTTATTTCTTCTTGTTTAAGAGTCATATCTTCAAGTTGAGCTTTTTTGGTATTTACAATTGGATTTAAAATTGAATAGTAAATAATTAGAAAAAAAATAATCGCTCCAAAAGTAATTCCACCTTTTATAAGAGTCTTTTTGTTAGCAAAAGCTAAAACTTTTGCTTTTAGATCATCCATATTTAAATTTTTTAAATCCATAATTTTTTATCCTGTTTTAACTTTAACAAGAATTTTAAAACCTTTTCGTATTACTCCTCCTGCACTTGATTTTGGTAATTTCATTGAAGACAATGACGCTTGGCCAATTAATTTTTGACTACTTAAATTACTGATTAACTTTAAAATATCTTGATCACTAGCAGCAACACCTTGGATTATTACTTGGTTTTTTCCATTATATTCTACAGAGTCAAATTTTACCCTCTTAGGAACGCTTGATGCAATTTGCGCTAAAATTCTATAACTAATTTTTTTGTTTGATTTTAAACTTTTGCTTAATTTTAAAGTTTTTGTAATTACACCTAATTCCTTAGCAATTTTTGTTTTTTCTTCTGTTTTGGTAATGTGCATAGAAAGAACATTGTTATAACCATCTAGTTTTTTGTTATAGGAATGAATATTCCAAAAAGATAATGTAAAAAGAATTAAATAAAGTCCTATTACTCCTGCTACTACCCCTGTAAATGCAAAGTTTGAAAAGGCTTTCATTTTCTTTTGCTTGATCATGCTTTGTCTATTAGGCAATAAATTTATATTTTTTACTGCAGTTACAAATTTATAATAACCAAAGACATCTAGCTTTCTAAAAGCAAGTCCAACAACTGTTGATAAATAAGATCTGTTTTTTAGGTTAACTGCTTGTTCCAGTTGTTGAGGAATTTTTAAACCATCAATTGGATCAAATAAATTAAATCCTGTGTTAACTAAATTTTTTCTAAAACTTGATAAAAAATCATCTACACTTGGTAAGTTTGAAACTACTTTGATATTTCTAATTCTTTTTTCATATTTTGTTTCAAAGTCCTGCACTGCTTGTTTTACTTGTGTAATAAATCTTCTGACTAAAGCTTCTTTTTCCTCTTGGTCTTTTGACTCCAATAAAGTTTTTCTGTCCTGACTTCTTAAAAAAATATCTGTTATAATTGGATTATTATTATATAAAATCATCAAATAATTTTCATCTAAACCAAATTCTAATACTGCTGTTAAATTAGCATCTTCTGTACTTCTGGAAATTTGATTAATTTGGTCTACTGCTGATTTTAATGCAAAACATTTAACATCAATAATTACAGGATTAAGACCACTTTTTTTAATTATGGAAGTATAATTATTTATGTCAGATAATTTTGATGCAACAAATAACATATCCATCGTATTTTCTTTTTGATTTCTATTTATTACTTGATGAAAAATTGAATAATCATCCAAATTATCAGTTAACTGAACCAAATTTTCCCAAAGTGAATTAGTATCAATTGCTTTTGCTAATTCTTCATCGTTCATTAACGGAGCCGTAATCACACGGATTATTGCGCTCGTTACAGGAATTGCAATTGCAGCATTTGGTGTTACAATTTTTGATTTTTGTAGAGCAATAGCTAATTCGTCGCTTACCTTATCAGCATTGTCTAATACCAAAGCATCATCTGGCAAATCAATAGAATGAATAAAAAATTTATCAAGAATCCACTGATTTGCTTTATTAGTTGAAATTTGAGCTAATCTAATTTCTTTATTAGTAAGTTCTACACCTACAATTTCTTCTCCCTGAACTGCTTTTTTTCCAAGCCTTGCTTTTAAAAAACTTACAATCTTTTGTTTAAATTTACTTTTTCCTGATGCAGAAACTTTTGGTGCTAAATCTTGTTTGCTAAAGGTTGTTTTTTTAAATTTAATGTTTTTTAATTTTTCAAGAATGCTTGAAGTGATTTTTGCCTCTGAAGCTTCTTTATTTTCCACTGGAACGTCAACATTTTGAGCTACAGCTGCAGGTTCTGTTTGTTTAGGTGTTTCTACGACCGGAGGTGTTGTTTGTTCTGGTGGTGTAGATGGTTGTTCTCTTATTGTCTCTGTTGTTTCTTGAGGAGCTTGTTCTTCTTTTCCTTTGTTTGCATGAATGTCATCGAACCATTTCTCTAATATTGTTATTGCTTCTTCGAGATTAGGCGTTCCTGATGAAGAAATCTTTTGTTTTCCATCAATATACAGTCTGCCAACCCAATTTTTTGATTTTAGCTCACCTTTATACTTATCTTGTCTTATATATATATGGAGCCTGCCGTCTTTTTTGTGAATTACTTCGTGTTGTTTCTTTTCTTCATTATTTCTTGCAACTTCTCCACTTTGCTCGTTAGATGATGGCGATTTTTGCCCTTCGTCAGGTGTTAATTCATCTTGAGATTGTTTTTCACCATTCTCAGTGCCATCCTCTTTATTATCCGTATTAATATTATCTTTATCTTCTTCGTTCATATATTATTTATTGCAAAGTAATTTTTTCTCTAACACAAAACAATTAAATCTCTAACACAAATAATAAAAATGTCTAACACATATCGCAAGTTGTATGCCCATTATAGGCGGTAATTTTGATAAATTTGTAAATTAATCAACAAAATCAATGATTTTCAAAGATTTATATAAAAACAAATTATTTACATTCTAAAATACTTTTATATCAAATTCTAACACAAAAAAACAAAAATTCTAACACAATTTGATTTTTCCAATTCATAACTTTGTGTTAGAGTCACAAAATTTAGACAATTAATGAAAAAGCTTGTAAAATCAACTTTCTTTAATTTCTTGATTTAAAGTAGTTATTTTGTGTTAGAGTATATTTTTTTTGTGTTAGAGTAATATAATTTATATTATTATATAATTTATAAACATAAAATCATAAAGTTTACTAAATTAGACCATCAAAATTGAGAAATCCTACAAATTATATGCCAAAACTACAATTTGTAGTAGAAATGTTTCTTAAAAATGAAATATTTTCTATCATCATCATTAATATAAAACCTAAAACTAAAAAGTAGACACTGATAGTAAACCAATTCTCTGAGAATAAAAATAAGTCACAGTTCAACCACCAGTAGTCCAGCTAAAGCAGTAACGCGTCCTGAAAAACTAAACAAACCAAAACCTTTTCCCAAATCTGTCGTATCCAATAACTTTGACATCATTACATGGCTTGCACTTTGAATAGAACCAATAAAAAATGATATAAACATAACATTATATAAGAATTTAGCTTTTGCTTGTGCAACAACAGATCCATAAAAAACGGTTACGGTTAATTAAGATAATAATTTTAGATGAAAACTTGTCATTTAAATATCCACCAAGTAAAACTCCTATGAATTCAACTATGTTTGCATAAATAACTAATTCTAATAATTATTCTTAGAGTAAAACCAAAAACTCTTGAGGCATATACGCTACCACCAACAATCGGTACAATTAATGCATCAGAATAAATCATTCTAGCTAAAAGAAATTTTACAATGGCTGTAAATTTATTTTTCCATACGAGTTAAATAAGTTTTTTAAAAACAGGAGATTTTGATTAACATTATCTTTAAATTGAACGTAACGTTTAAAATAATTAATCATGGGATATGAAAAAATTAAAAAGCAAACTGCAGCAATGATCGGAATGAATCTTATATTTCCAAATTTACTTTTATCTAAACCAAAAGGAAT
>Ga0208879_1004939_pt1 | contig 10178 bp, 10 predicted proteins | sample Knorr_S15_td_Bot_FD_185605 | JGI IMG/M metagenome (GOLD analysis project Ga0208879, IMG submission 185605) | Marine microbial communities from Southern Atlantic Ocean transect - Knorr_S15_td_Bottom_ad_5009_LV_A (SPAdes) (version 2) | ecosystem: Environmental > Aquatic > Marine > Oceanic | place...
CACTTGACTTTTCTCAAACCTCTGAAGTACGTTCTCAAAATATGCGGGTACCAATCATGAAAGTTGCCGCAAATCCATATGGGGATAAAGTATTATGGCCATGGTTAAAGAAAAACTGGAAAAAACTAAACAAAAAAGTAGGACATGGAAATCCATTATTTAACAGAATTGTAGCTAGCATCTCTTCTGTAGCTGATGATTCAATGGAAAAAGAAATTAAACAATTCTTCAAAAAGAATCCCACTCCGGGTACAGAACGTACTCAAACTCAAACTCTTGAAAGAATACGAATAAACTCAAAATTTCTTAGAAATATGAGAAAAGAGTTCAAAGATGGCTAGAAAACTTGGAGTTTCTATCTCCCTTGGGATAATTACTGTTTTAGCAATAGTCTTTCTAATGGGCGGTGGAACAGACGATAAAGATGTTCTTCGTCAAACATTTCACATAGATGCCGTATACTATGATTCTGGTCATGTTGAAATTTCTTATTTTGACAAATCTGATAAAACAAATTCTGTTGTCATGGAAATTCTTGGAATGGAAAAATCTTATCAAAAAACATTTTCTGATTCAAAATTTATTGAAATTGTCCCATTTCCAAATCTCCCAAAATATGGTTGGGCAATTCATCCAGTAGTATTGGAGATTTATCACGAAGAATTAGGTCATATCCAACTGAAAACTGAGATTCATGCACTTGATGAACCTATTCCTCCTGTAATCTACTCTAGACCTTAGATCGGACACAAGATTTTATTGCACCTGTGAAATCTTACTGTATATTGAGTTTGCTTAATGACATAAAGAAAGGAAAACGTGGCGCAATTGCAAAAGCAATCAGTATAGTTGAAAATGACCCAAAGGACGCAAAGAAACTCTTAAAGAAAATTTTCAAAGATTCTGGCAACTCTATTGTCATAGGCATTACCGGACCTGCCGGTTCTGGAAAAAGTTCCTTGATTAACAAAACTGTTATTGCATTGAAAAAATTAGGCACAAAACCTGCCGTATTGGCAATTGATCCAACTAGTCATATTACTGGTGGGGCCATATTGGGTGATAGAGTTAGAATGACTGAATCTACTGATTCAGGAACATACATTCGAAGTATTGCATCAAGAGGTGCAACTGGTGCAGTATCTAATTCACTACGAAATATTATTCGCGTTTTAGAATATTCTGGATTTAACCCAATAATTATTGAAAGCGTTGGAGCTGGACAAACTGACGTAGAAATTTCAAACATTGCAGACATCACTGTTGTTGTCTTTAATCCTAATACTGGTGATAGTATTCAAACTATCAAAGCTGGTTTGACTGAAATTGGAGATATCTATCTTGTAAACAAAAGTGACCTTAGTGGAACAAACCAACTATTCGATGCAGTATTAGACTATATTGGAGATACAGAACGAAATCCAATAATTCTAAAAACATCTGTAAAAAAGAATACTGGAATTACTAAATTTGCACAAACCCTTAAAGATTTGATGGTGTCCAAAAAGAAATCAAAGAAAGATAAAAATCAAGAACGACTTGAAGCAGAATTAAAAGATATTGTTTTAAACAACTTCAAAGAAAAGATTGGTGGCATGTTAGATTCTGACAAAACATTTTCAAAATATCTTAAAAAATTACAATCAAAAAGCATTGACCCTTTTGAAGCTGGAGATAAAATCACAAAATCTCTGTTAAAGTGATAATATGGCAACAAAAAAATCTATAGTACCTGAAAAGAAAATTTTTACTGATTCTGAATTTCTAGTAAAACGAATCTATCAAAAATCTTCTAAAAAGAAACCCACAGAAGATGCAGGAACATATCCCTTCACAAGAGGAATTCATCCTGGAATGTTCCGTGAAAGACTTTGGACCATGCGACAGTATTCTGGTTTCGGTGATGCCAAACTAACCAATCAGAGATTCAAATTCATGCTTGAAAAGGGTCAGACTGGTCTTAGTATGGCATTTGACTTACCAACTCAGATTGGTTATGATTCAGATTCTCCCCAAGCCGAAGGTGAAGTAGGAAAAGTTGGTGTATCAATTACATCAATCAAAGATATGATGACTGCCTTTGATGGAATACCTCTTGGAAAGGTCAGTTCCTCAATGACCATTAATTCAACGGCATCAACACTACTTGCATACTATATTGTAGTTGGTGAATCACAGGGATTCAAAAGTCACGAACTTCGTGGCACTACTCAAAATGATATTTTAAAAGAATACATTGCAAGGAATACCTACATTTATCCTCCACAGCCATCAATGCGGTTAATTGGTGACATGATAGAGTACTGTGCAGAAAAAGTACCATCTTGGTATCCTGTTTCAATATCTGGCTATCACATGCGAGAAGCTGGCTGTACTGCAACGCAAGAAGTTGCATTTACCTTGGCAAATGCTATTGCCTATATCCAAACTTGTTTGGATAAGGGATTAAAGATTGATGATTTTGCACCCCGTCTTTCATTCTTCTTTTGTTGTACTATTGAATTCTTTGAAGAAGTTGCAAAGTTTAGAGTTGCACGTAAAGTTTATGCTAAAATCATGAAAGAAATGTTTCATGCAAAAAATCCACGTTCTTTACAACTAAAATTCCATACTCAAACCAGTGGTGAATCACTAACTGCACAACAACCAAATAACAATATTGCACGCGTTACAATTCAGACCATGGCCGCAGTTGCTGGCGGTACCCAATCTCTTCACACAAATTCTAGAGATGAGGCACTTGCTCTTCCTACACAAGAATCTGCAAAAATTGCACTAAGAACACAACAAATTGTAGCCCATGAAAGTGGCATTACAAAGACTGCTGATCCCTTGGCAGGTTCCTATTATCTAGAAGAATTGTGTGATCAAATTGAGGCCGGCGTATGGAATTATCTTAAAAAAATTCAAAAAATGGGGGGCTCTGTAAAGGCAATAGAGAAAGGATTCTTTCAATCAGAAATCCGTCAAAATGCATATCGGTTAAAGAAAGAAATTGATGCTAATGAAAGAATTCTTGTTGGTGTAAACAAGTACTCTGAAGAAGAAGAACAACCAGACTTGCTTCGAGTTGGTGGTGAAATTGAGATTCAACAGAGAAAGGCATTAAAAAAATTACGTGCATCTAGAGACAAAAAGAAATGGGCGAAATCACTTTCTGCAATGAAGAGTGCTGCAGAGACAGAAAAAAATCTCATGCCTTACATAGTTACTGCTGCAAAAGCATTTGCTACAACTGGCGAAATCAGCAATACCTTGAGAGAAGTATTTGGTGAATATCGCCCAAAAGAGGTCTTTTAGATGAAGATTGATCACATTGCAATTGCAGTTAATGATGTAGAGGAATCTGCAAAGGTATACCAACAAGCACTAGGGGTTGATAATGTGGAATTTGAAACCATTGAAACAGAAGGTGTCAAAGTGGCAATCATTCATCTAGAAAATGGCAGAATTGAATTAATGCAACCAACAAATGATTCTAGTCCAATCAAAAAATTTCTAGACAAAAAAGGACAAGGTCTGCATCATTTGGCATTAGAGACAGATAACATTGAAGATGAAGTAGAAAGAATGGAAGGATGTGGGATTCAATTTCTAGGAAAAATAAGACCTGGTTCAGCAGGAACTAAAGTTACTTTCATTCATCCAAAATCACTTTATGGTGTATTGACAGAACTTTGTTCTCATCCTAAAGCGTAGCGTAACGTAACCACTCTTATCTACTTGAGTTTTTTGCAGAGAGATTTGAGTTAAATGATGATTTTAAATTGTAATTTTTTCAAAAGGAAAAAATTGAATATCAATCATCGATACAAATCAAATTTCTTTTTACAATTTCTACAAAATCGCTGTTTAGTTTTTTTACTTTCTTTGCCTAGATAGGAGCCACATCGTTTACATTTTTCTTTAATCATTATTTTCTAATTTCTAATAGAATGTTTTCACCCTTTATGAATGCAGTATAATTCCGTTAGATGGTGCTTGGTTCTTATAGATGATAAATTAATCAGAACTATGTCCGAAGACAGAAAGATGTACAAATGTATATGTGCAGATTGTGGTAAGGATTCTGAAGTTCCTTTCGAACCAAAACCAGACAGACCTGTATATTGTAAAGAATGTTTACCAAAACATAGAAAGTAGAAGATTTTAGATTAGTTTCGTTTGATTAATTTTAAACTTGATTATTTTTAGATATTTTCAAAACTTCCTTTCTTTTTTATTTTTAAAATCTAACAAACAAACTCTACATTATAACGTGGATTAGTAGGACTTTTTGTTCATGAAACGGTGAGATTCTTTTTTTTCTTAGATTAAGATAAGCTCGTTTTGCTTACCCATTTCTAAAGAATAAACTCTAGAATAGTATAAATCCCTGAATTTAAAATAAATAGTAATGGACTTGCAAAATATTGCAACTCATGAATTTGGTCATGCAGCTGGTCTAGGACACCCTGATAGTACATGTACTGGAGAAACAATGTATGCTTCTGCATCATTTGATGAAACCCAGAAAAGAACTCTTGAAGCAGGCGATATTGCTGGCATCAATGACCTATACTAAATTTCTCTAAATTTTTAATCATTCCATCATTTTCAAAGTATCTGAAGCTGTAATTATTCCTACAATCTTTGATTTCTTTGAAACTAGAATACACTTTGAGTATCTAATTAAAGGGACAAGAGCATTTGCTGGAGTATCATAGTCTACTATTGGTGGAACAGGATCCATCGTGTCTGCCAGTTTAGCTTTTTTCAATTCCAGTTCTCCTATGTCTGCCAAGTGTTTTACAATTCCATCTTCAGATATTACACCTACAATCTCTGAATTATCAAAAACAGGAATCTGACTAATTGATAATTGATGCATCTTTTTGATTGCGTCGTGAAGTGTATTTGTTGGCTTTAGTTTTACAATGTCCTTACTGCAAAAATCCCCTGCAATATATGGAGATGATTCTCCTTCCAACTTTGCAAGATTTTCAAAAATTTTCTTTGCTGTCTCATAGCTGGGTTGACTTCTTCCAGATTCTATCTGGTTTATCATTGAGGTACTAACCCCTGTCATAGTGGCAAGTTTTTTCTGAGTAATGCCTATTTTCTGTCTTATCTGCTTGATAGACTCTATTCTAGGTAACAATTCGTTTAGAAATAGGTTTGATTGGTTTTAAAATGTATTATTTTTTCTTTATTCTTGTCTTTTTTGGTTGCTCAATAGCTGCTTGGGCTGCTGCAACAATTGCAATTGGAATTCTATGTGGTGATGCACTTACATAACTGAGGCCTTCACCATGACAAAACTTGATAGAATTTGGGTCTCCTCCATGTTCTCCACATATTCCAATCTCCATGTTTGGTCTAACTTTCCGTCCAGCAGCAATACCTATTTTCATTAAACTACCTACACTGTTTTCATCAATTGACTGGAATGGGTTTCTCTCAAGCAGTTCTTTTTCCATGTATTCTGGAAGGAATTTTCCTTCTACATCTTCTCTACTGAAACTAAATGTCCCTTGTGTCAAGTCGTTTGTACCAAAACTAAAGAATTCAGCCGTATCTACAAGCTCATTGGCAGTCAACGCTGCTCGTACTACTTCAATCATAGTACCAAAGTTAACTGTTAGTTTCATTTTATGTTTGGTTTCCATCTCTTTTTCAATGGAATCAAAAATTTTCTTAATATGATTAAGTTCCTCAATACTACTAATCTGTGGAATCATAATTTGTGGATGGGCTTTTACTTTTTGCTTCGTTAATTCCACTAGTGCCTCAAAAACTGCACGAATTTGCATCTCATAAATTTCTGGATATGTAACTCCCACTCTTACTCCTCGGTGTCCCATCATCGGATTAATTTCTGCAAGATCTCTTGCCCTCTTTAGAATATTTTTTGCTTTTTTAATTTCGCTTGTGGCTTTCTTCAATTCTAATTTGCGAATCTTTTCTGCAAGTTCTTCAGGATTTGGTAAGAATTCGTGTAATGGCGGATCTAGTAATCTAATTGTAACTTCGTATCCTTTCATTGCCTTTAGAATTTCAATAAAGTCACTTTTTTGTAGATGTCCTAATTTTTTTAGAACTTTGGTCCTCTCTTCTATATTTTCAGCCATTATCATATCTACAAACAAACCAATTCTATCACTTCCATTGAACATTCTTTCTGTTCGACACAAACCAATTCCTTGGGCTCCGAACTTTCTCGCAAGTTTAGCGGCTTCTGGGGTATCTGCATTCGCTCTAATCCCTAATGTTTTTGTTTTTTGTGCCCATTCTAAAATTTGCTCAAAGTCTTTTGTAACTTTTGGTTCTACTGTTGGAACCATTCCAATAAAGACTGTACCTGTACTTCCGTCAATTGAAACTGTTTCTCCTTCTTTAATGGTTATTCTATTTGCAGTGCATGTGTTATCATCATAATTAATTTTTAATTCTGCACATCCTACTATGCATGGTTTTCCCATTCCTCTTGAAACAATTGCTGCATGAGATGATTTTCCTCCTAAACTGGTCAAAATTCCTTCTGCTGAGAAGAACGCGGGAACATCTTCTGGTTTTGTTTCTTTTCGTATTAGAATAATTTTTTTTCCTGCTTCTCCTAATTCTATTGCTTTTTTTACGTTAAATATTACAATTCCACTTGCAGCTCCTGGAGACGCTGCAATTCCTTTTGCTAATTGTTTATAATTTTTAATCTTTGATTCATCCATTGTTCTATGAAGTAATGCTTCTAATTGTTGTGCAGGAATTCTTGTAAGTGCTCTATTTTTATCAATTAATTTTTCTTTTACCATATCAACTGATGTTTTTACAAGTGCCACTGCACTCATCTTTGCAGTTCTTGTTTGTAATAGATAGAATTTACCTTGTTCAATAGTAAATTCAATGTCTTGTGGTTCTCTGAAATGTTTCTCTAATTTTACACATGCATTACTTAATTCTTTGTAAGATTTTGGCATATCTTTTTTTAATAAACTGATATTCTTTCCCGTTCTAACTCCTGCGACAACATCTTCTCCTTGGGCATTAATTAGATATTCACCTTCCATCTCCTTTTTGCCATTACTACCATTTCTTGTAAATACAACTCCTGTTGCACTATCATCTCCCATATTTCCAAACACCATTGTGACAACATTTACTGCAGTTCCATTAGCAATGTCTTTAGTTATGTTATTTTTTTCACGATAAACTATTGCTCTTTCCCCCATCCAGCTTTTGAAAACTGCCTCTATTGCTAATCCTAATTGTTCGTTAGGGGCATCTGGGAATTTTCTTTTTGCATGCATTTCGCAGATTTTTTTATATTCTGATACAATTTTTTTTAATGATTTAACATTTAGTTTACTGTCCTCTGTTACTCCTTGTTTGGCTTTTGCAGAATCCAATACATGATCAAATTTTTCATCATTTACTCCAAACACAACTTTACCAAATAACTGAATAAATCTCCTATACGAATCCCATGAGAAGCGTGGATTTTTTGTTTGTTCAGCAAACCCTTCAACTGTTTTCTCATTTAACCCTAAATTCAAAATTGTGTCCATCATTCCCGGCATTGAGATAGCTGCACCAGAACGCACTGAAACTAATAATGGGTTTTTTGTTGAATTCCATTTTTTACCTGTCTTTTTTTCCATTTTTGCAATATTTTTCATTACTAATGGCATCACATCTTTGGAAAGTTTTCTATTGTTGTCATAATACTTGTTACAAACTTCAGTTGTAATGATAAATCCTGATGGTACTGGAAGTTTTAGTTGAGTCATCTCACTTAATCCTGCACCTTTTCCGCCTAGAAGCATTCTATTTTTACTGTCTGCTTCTTCAAACGCATAAACTGGTTTCATTTTTACAATCAACCAATCCCAAAAAGGGGGTATTAAACCATTGACTTGGCAAATTCAGTTATTACCTTGTTCCAGTCCTTTGCCTTGATAATTCCACTTGCAACAAGAATTCCTTTAGATCCTAACTCTATTGCTTTTACTACATCTTCTCCTGAAACAATTCCTGCACCACAAAGTAGTTTGGTATTGTTTTTAGCACTCTTTACCGCATCTGCAGCTTTTATGATTAACCCTGGTTTTTCTTTAGATACTGCCTTTCCTGAACCGATTAGTTCCGGTGGCTCTATTGCAATATAATTTGGATTTAGTTTTGCATATTTTCTTGCTTCTGATACATTCTTGACACATAATACTGAAATCATTTTTAATTTTTTTAATTTTGAAACAAGTTTCACAATTTCTTTGCTTGAAATTCTATGCTCACTATGATTGATAAGCGAACCACTTACTTTAGATTTTTTTAGTAATTCTGGAATTACAAAGCCTGTGGTACTACCTACTTTGGAATCATCAATATGTTGAGCTAAAATTGGAATTGAACTGTTTGCAACTAGTGCAATAAGATGTTGTGGTGGCGCAATTGCAATTTTTACTTTATATTTTTTAGATACTTTTTCCGCTATTTTTACAAATTTTATAATTTTATCCCCTGAAATTTCTTCATAATTTTTACAATTTATTACAAACATCTTTCTTTGAACCTTTTTGCATTTATTTAATCCTTGATTAGGATTAGTTAATTTTTGATAACTTGTCGTATTTTTTCTTCATTGTTAGAACTATCATCATCAGAATTATTGCTGCAATATTTGTGCCTATGATATACACATCTGACACTACGATTCCATAAATTAACCATAAAATTGCTCCAGCAGATATAAAGATCATTAAAAATTTTGAAACGTCTTTGAGGCTCTTTGTTTTGTACCCCTTGTAAATTTGCTCTACCCATCCAGTAAGAATTAAAACTCCCGCAGCAGTTCCAAGCAGAGTCAGTAGAATTCCATCAACTTCCATATTTTACACTAACTCCAAAAGAACTCATCTAATCCAGTTTGTTTTGGCTTTCCTAAAATTGTATCAAAATCCATATCCATTGATGCTGTTATTTGTTCTAGTGTTGATTCTAAAAATTCCATATATTTTTTAGAATCAATCTCTTCTTTTTTTGCTAACTCTGCTGGCTTTACTCCTGGTTTATTTTGAATTTTGATGTATGAAATTATATCTCCTTTTTTTATCTCTCTTGTTCCTTCTAATTGTTTTGCAGCCCTGACGTGTTGAGGGATTGTTTTTACATATTCTGAAATAGCCTTACTAAGCATCACATTAAATGTCAAGTCTTCTATTGGAATTTCTTTGGCTTCTAGTCTTTTAGCACATACTTCAATCTTTTTTGTAATTTCGTTCTTTGCATTTTTGAAATCATCCATTGTTTGAACTTTGGATAATATTTCTAACAATTCATAAAATAGTTTTTTGATAAATGCTGGTGTGTGTGATTTCTTTCCTGTAAGCCCTTTGACATCTACCTTTCCATCCTTTGTTACGCCAAAATAGTTTTTCTTTCTATCACTTAACACACAATATCTATATGTTTTATCAATCTCTAAATCTACTCCATGATCTTTCTTTGCTTGTTCAATTACTTGTTGAATCTGCTCTTCAGTTGGCTTTTTAATAAATAATGAATCCGTATCTCCATAAAGAACTTCAATACCTGTCTCTTCACATTTTTTGATTGTCTCTAAAATTGTATGTCTACCAATTGCAGTTGTTGCTTCTGCCGCTGGAAGAAAATACAATGGGAAGATCTCTGCACCCATAACCCCATAACTTGCATTCAGAATTACTTTGAGTGCTTGACTTACTACCGTATATTGTTGTCTTTGTTCCTCAGTTAAGGTCTCTTTTTTGGATAGACTCTTGTAGTAATTTACTCTCAAGTCTCTTAATGAGCCAATAATCATTGATGCGAGTCCGTTTTTCTTTAAACATGCCCAATGATTTGTTTGTGGAATTGTATTTTTCTTACATTCCTCGTGAGGACATCTTACTGTCTCATATGATATGTTTCTAACTTTGATAATGCTAGGATATAGACTTGCAAAGTCCATGACAACTACATCAAAATGAATTCCTTTTTTAGGTTCAATAACAAGACCACCCCTGAATTTTTTATCTTTTATTACTGCATCTGATAGAACTCCTTCTGATCTTCTTTCAAGCTCTTCTCTTTTTGGAATTAAATAATTTCTTTTTCTGTGTTCATAATAGAACAAACTTCTAATCCATTGTGATACTCCCATCCTTGCAATATCGTCAATTGGC
>Ga0208879_1004943_pt1 | contig 10175 bp, 9 predicted proteins | sample Knorr_S15_td_Bot_FD_185605 | JGI IMG/M metagenome (GOLD analysis project Ga0208879, IMG submission 185605) | Marine microbial communities from Southern Atlantic Ocean transect - Knorr_S15_td_Bottom_ad_5009_LV_A (SPAdes) (version 2) | ecosystem: Environmental > Aquatic > Marine > Oceanic | place...
CCCACTAGGCGTGGGGCCAGTGTGTGTGATATTTTCCTCAGCCTTCATGCCCCGCATGGGGTAGAATGGGGTAGCTGGGGTGATTTACAACCTCCTCTCATGCAATACGCAGGCTAGTGGGCGGTATTACTTCAAATACTCTGGCGAATTTATGGTTCATTTGATTGAAGATTTAGCCGTATTGCTTCTGGTTTCCCTTCCGATCAACCTTTTTTTCCATAAAATTAAACTGCCCTCGGTCATGGGTTACCTCATTGCTGGAGTCTTGATCGGGCCGTATGGATTGAAACTGATCTCCGATGTCCATTCAGTTAAGGAACTGGCCGAAATAGGAGTGATCCTGCTTCTGTTTGTGATTGGTTTGGAGTTTTCTCTTGGACGCCTGCTCAAAAATTTGGCTTCGGTTTTGGGAGTTGGTGGTCTGCAACTGAGCTTAACAACGGCTTTCGTCTGGTTCGTTTTCAATGAGATGGGGTTTCAGCAAAACCAGAGCATTGCTTTGGGGCTGATCGTTGCTTTGAGCAGTACAGCGATCGTCATGAAAATGATTACTGATCGCGCCGAAATTGATACGTTGCACGGAAAGCTTTGTATCGGCACCCTCCTCTTTCAGGATTTATGTGTGGTTCCCATCATGCTTCTTCTGCCACTTCTTGCGCAGTCTGAGGCTACCTCCGCTACTGATTTTATATTTGCAATGGTCAAATCGCTGACAGCAGTGATCGCGATTTTTTTTCTATCCCGGTTGATCGTTCCAAAAGCTTTGGTATGGGTTGCGCGTTTTGGCAATAAGGAACACCTTACGTTATCCGTGCTTTTTATCATTCTTGCTACCGGATGGGCATCGCAGAAAATGGGTTTGACCCTTGCTATGGGAGCCTTGATTGCCGGAATGATTATTTCGGAGTCCGAGTACAATCACCAGATCATTCTCGATATTCTTCCACTGCGGGATTATTTCAGCAGTATCTTCTTTATTTCGGTCGGCATGCTTTTGCAAACGCAGGTGTTTGTGGACTCAGTTTGGGTCTGCCTGGCACTTTCTGCCTTGGTGGTTCTGGTTAAAGGAGGGCTGGCAGGGCTGGCCTGTTTGCTCGTTAAGGTGCCTTTGCGGATTTCTTTTGTGGTGGGGATGCGATTGGCGCAAGTGGGAGAGTTTTCCTTGATCCTTTCTGCGATGGCATTGGACCAGGGGTTGTTCGATTCCCATCAATACCAGGTTTTGCTTATTGTTTCGATTCTTTCCATGCTTTTTGCGCCCCTGTTGATCCAGGCATCCACGGCACTTTCCATCAGAATATTTTCCAAGTGGAAATCCGAAGAAGCCGACTTGAGCCAGAAACAGGCGCTTAAAGGCCATGTCATCATAGTGGGGTACAGCCTTGGGGGCAGAACGCTTGCCCAAGTACTGCTTGAAACACAGATTCCTTTCCTGGTCCTGGATCTGGATGGTGAGCAGGTGAAGCGCGCTTTGACGGAAGGGATCAATACTCATTATGGCGATTGCGCTCAGGAAGAAACTTTAAGCCGGGTGGGTCTGCGGGAGGCACGCATGATCGTATTTTCGATCCCGGATTATGCGGTTACGGAAAAAGCGGTGCGTCTTGCCCGCAAGATAAATCCTAAAGTTAAGATCATGGTGCGAACCCGGCTGACTGCCCAGGTTGATGAACTTAAAACTGCGGGGGCGGATGAAGTTATCCCGGAAGAATTTGAAACTTCCATAGAAATCTTTTCACGGGTGTTGCGCGACTACCGTATTCCCAATAACATCATTGAGCAGCAGGTAGAGTTGATCCGACTGGAAGGGTATAGTATGTTCCGGGGGTTGTCTTTAAACACCGAGAGCCTGAAAAAGTTTTCCACCTATCTCACGGCCACCCTCACCGAGTCATATCTGGTTTTGGAAAACAGCTGGGCACGTGAAAAAGTACTGGGGGATATGAATGTTACCGAGCGAACGGGAGCTGTTGTCATCGCGGTGGTGCGAAAAAACAAGCCCCATCCCAACCCAGAGGCCGAATTTGCTGTCCTGTCCGGAGATATTCTTGTTCTTTTCGGCAGTCATATGCAATTGGACCGGGCGATTACCTATTTGGAGTCCGGTCAGGAACCCAATCTGAAAATCGGCTTGATACCCTAAAATAAAATCATATGAGTCGTATCACTAAGGCGGTCATTCTCGCCGCAGGAATGGGATTGAGAATGAAAGAGATGGGCGAGGAAATCCCCAAGGGTTTCATCCGTCTTGGCGGGAGTCCCATCATTGAACATTCACTAAGAGCCTTGATCTCGTGTGGTATCAAGGAAATCATGATCGTTACCGGGCACAAGGGCGGGTATTATGAGAACTTGAAGGCGACATATCCCGAAATCAGAACCATTGAAAATACAAAATTTGCAGACACCGGCACCATGTACTCCCTCTGCTGCGCCCGGGATTTTGTCGATGCGGATTTTATTCTGCTGGAATCGGATTTGATTTTTGATCCGGGAGCGATCACCAGTATTTTAAACGTGCCTTACAGCGATTGCCTTTTATTGTCGGGAACAACGAATGGGGGGGACGAGGTTTATGTGGGAGCCGTTGAAAACCGCGTGGCCCAGATCTCAAAAGACCGGATCCAAGTCAAGGATCCTGTCGGGGAATATATCGGGATCGCCAAAATTTCAAAGCAACTGTATAGCAGGCTACAGCAAATTACCTTGTCGGACTCAAACCCCAAACTCAGTTACGACATGGACTGCCTCGTTCGGATCGCAAGCGAACATCCACTTCATTTTTTAAGGATGGATGGATTGGATTGGGCCGAAATCGACGACCTCAAGCAATTGGAACGGGCTCAGGAAGTGTGGGAGAGAATAAAAGACAAGTGACCCTATCTGCTTCCGAACTCGTATTCCGTATCTGAAATCCATACGATGGGTATGGTATCGGGGAAAAGGGTTTCCCTGTTGATGAATGTGGTTTCTATTTGGTCCGGTGTGAGATTTCTAGCTTTCTGGAGGTTTGCTCCTGAAAGATCAGCGTGGTTCAAATAAGCATTTTCGAAATTGGCGCCGGTGAGGTCGGAGTCTGATAGATCAGCGGCAATGAGGTAAGAGTTAGTAAAATCGGCACCCGAAAGATCGGCGTTGGATAAATAAGCTCCTGTCATATTGGTGTCGATGAGGTTAGCGTTTTTTAATTGGGCGTTTTTCAAATCTGCTCCTTCCATATCCGACTCGCTCAGGTTAGCATGGCCAAAGTCTGCAGAAACCAAATTAGCCTCAACCAAATTGGCCTGAGTCAGGATAGCTCGTGAGAAGTTAGTGTTTCGGCCACGAGACCGGTATAGAAGGGTTCGGTGGAGCCGGGCTCCCTCAAAGTTGGCAGAACTGATATCGGCTTCACTGAGGTCGGCCTCGGTAAGGTCCGCATTTTTTAAACACGCTTCAATCAGAACCCCTGAACTCAGATCCGCTCCCTTTAAATCAGCTCCTGTAAAGTCTGCTTTTTGTAGGGCTTTTTTTGAGTTTTCCGCTCTGGTTTTTTCTGAGCTCATATAGAGGCCTTAATAGAGAAAAAATTGATTCAAGGGACCTAGGCTAATTGCTGTTTTGGGTTTCGTCAAGGTGCGAAGTCCAAAAAATCAGGTGCCAGCAGTACGTGTCCGTGATAGTCTGTGTTTTTTGAATCTGGGGGGTTCCCCATGTCCGAAAATGATTTTCTCAAACTACCCGTGCCGAAAGAATCGGGGCCGGAAATGGATTTGCTCATGGCTATGCATATGGGTTGGAAGCACTGGTCTGGCAATGAGTTGAGCGCAAAGCTACTTTTAGAAGAAGGAGATGGAAAATATCCAGCCGTCAGTATTCCCAAGTTCTCGACGGACCATAATGCTTTTTTCGAGCACGTGGCCACCTATTTTGTAAACCTGGATATGGGTTTTGATGTCAGTTACCTGATAGAGGATCAAATGTGGCAGGTTGTGATCAAAATTAGAAATGAAAGTTTTACCGGCAAGGACTATGAGTTGCCTCATGCCGGTTCGCTGGCCGCAATTTCCGCACTACGAAGGAACAGGCAAAGCTGAGGGTTGAATGAGATTGTTTGATATGAGGAAAATAACAACCGTATTTTTGCTTGTCCTGTTATGCGGATCTGTCAATCCGGTTTATTCAGAAACGGAAAAGACCGAGGACATCAGGAAACTGCTTAAAGTTTCCGGTATTTTGGACCGGTTGAGCTATATGCAGGAATCCCTCCTGAACAATGTTTCCATGATGGTGACTGCGCCCTTTGCTAAAGTTCCCGATGCGTTCTGGGGAGAATTCAGTCAATTGATCGGAAAGAAGGAAATGGATGATTTGATAGACCGGGTGCTTCCGGTTTATGACAAACATATGTCGCACGAGACGGTAAAAAAACTCATCACCATGTTTGAGACTCCCTTTTGGAATGAATGGAAAGAAAAGATGCCCCAGATCAGCCGGGAAGCAGGGCTGATTGGCAGTGAATGGGGCAGGGAGTATACCCAATCGGAAGCGTTTAATAAAAAACTGCAAGACCTGATCAAAAAATATGAACTGGAAAAACTCAATCCTCCGCCGGATAAAAAATAAAAACCAGGGTTCATAGATCTACCCCACAAAACAAGGGCTCGCCCCCTTGACAGTGGACGAACCCTCTGTTTAAAACAAACCCCCTCAGTCCCCCTTGTCAGGGGGAATTATTGAAAAACTGCTACGGCTTATTTAAGCCGAGTTGACTCTTTGCTAGCCAGTAAAAGCTATTGCCCACTGGGTCCAGCGTCACGCTGGCGCCTAGCGGACCCAGCTTTGACGGATGTATTTCACCACATCCCAGATCTCCTTGTCCTTCAATGTTTTTTTGTGGGCGACCATTCCGGTTCCCGGTGAGCCATTTTTGATGATCCAGAACATTTGTCCGGCAGAAACATCTTTCATGGTATCGCTACAGGTGAAGTTGCGAGGGATAGGTTTTAGCGCCTTTCCCAACTTCCCCATTCCGTCACCTTTTTTTCCATGGCACATTTTGCAAGCCAGGGGTTTTGCTCCTTGAGCATAGATTTTTTTGCCATTTTCTGCGCTTGCCTTGGTGGTCTTGTCCAGAGAGGCGATGTTGGAAGGGGCCGATTTGGTTTTCCTGGGTTGCGGGCAGTTGCTGCCTGCCCAGGTGGAAGTCGCAAACAACAGGATGCTGATTGCGGTTAAGAGTCCGGTTAATTTGAGATCTCGTTTCATTTTGTTTTCTCCTCTATATAAATCAGGGTTGTTTAGCTTTGTGGAAACTATTTGGCTGTCAATTCAAAGTCGGCTTTTGTTTCTCCCGCCACCGTGATCTCCTGAGTCACTTTGCCAACATAGGGGTGCCATGCTGTGACTTTGTATGTGCCTGCGGGAATATTATCCAATGTGAATGAACCATCTGCTGCACTCACGGTGTAGTAAGGATTCCAGACAATTCGCGCGTCTGCTTCCATATAGTTGTGCTGGTCACATTGCAGGAAGAAATGGGAATCTTTTTTCCGTTTCAGCCGTTTAAGAGATTTAGTGACATCGGCAACAGACCCTTTAGAAGGAAGCGGTTTGTTGAACAGTGTTTTCCGGTTGGCCCCTTTGACGGAATAACCGTGCGGGTTGTGCAGAGTATTCTCGTCCTGGTTGGTTATTTGCACTAAACCCTTCTTCATACCTTTTGGGGTTTTGCGGATGACCGTTACCTTGGGGAAAATATCGCATTGGCGGAATTCGATATTCACGGTCTTTTTATCCCAGGCTTTTCCCTTGTTGATGTTTTCGATCAATATCACTGCGTTTTTAAGTTTGCCGTCTTGTACGACGACCTTTTGCCGTGGCCGGATTCCCCCCTCCTGGGTATCCGGATGGGTGGCACAGAACTCGGCATTTTTGCCTTTGCTCAAATCTTCCATGATGGGGGCAGGGACATTGCCTTTAAACATTATGTTTCCTGAAATGGACCCGCCATTAGAAACCTGCGTTTCTTCATAGCTGGATTTTTTTGCCTGAACATTGCTGGCCAGAGCCAAAGCAACAACGGTGGTGATTGCCATTAAGCGGATCTTTTTCATGATGTTTTCTCCTCTCTCTCGATGTGATTTCTGGTTCAACTTGTCATAATTAAGGTGGGGAGTGGAACCGGGATGAGGAGGCCCATCCCGGTTCCAACTACATCCAACGGGGCAAGCTCCACTGGATGCATGCACGCCTCTGTTTGCATTCAACGAAGTTTGAACGCCATTCGAGGTTCCCTCCGGGCATTGTCCTGCACCGCTAGGTTGTGCCAGGGTGCCCTTTGAGATTGAGTTTTTCATTTGCGCCTCCCTTTTCGGTAATTCAACCCTATAGAGAGCAAGGCCCGTGCCGGAAGGGGTGGCGAAAAAATAAAATCGTTAACGGGTGGTTTAACTGGGGGTTTAAAGGAATTTGTTGCGCGGAAGAGAAAAGCGACGATGCATTTCGAGGTGGGAGCGTCCCATTATGGGATCGCACCGGTGCCAGAATGGGATGATGTCAGTCTAACTGGTATTTTTTTAGCATGCGATAAAACGTGCTGCGGCTGATTCCCAATGCTTTAGCCGCGTTGGGAATATGTCCATCGCTTTGTTCCAGTGCCTGTTTCAGGGTTTGCTTCACCACATCATGATAAGGCGTGAGGCTTGTGGAAAGAGAGGAGGATATTTTATTTTCATTATTCGAGGGTGGGGAATTGAAAACCTCTTCCGGTAGACAGTCGGTATCTATCGTGTCGTAGGATGTGACGATCATCGCCCTATAAAGGGTGTTTTCCAATTGGCGGATGTTTCCGGGCCAGGAATATTCCTGCAAAACCTGCATAGCTTCATCGCTGACCGACAGGATTTCCTTGCCAATATCCTCCTGATATTTTTTGAGGAAGTGGGTGCAAAGCAGGGGAATATCTTCCGGGCGATCGCGAAGGGCGGGGACTTCTATAGGAAAGACGGCCAGCCGGTAATAAAGGTCTTCACGAAAGGTTTCTTTTGCAATTAAAGTCTTGAGATCCTTATTAGTTGCGCAAACTACCCGGGTGTCGACTTGTATTTTTTTTGTGTCTCCCACGCGTTCTAAACATTTTTCCTGTAGAAAACGCAGAAGTTTTGCCTGGGTGGCAAGGCTCATTTCCGCCACTTCATCGAGAAACAGGGTGCCTCCATCCGCCAGTTCCAGTTTGCCAGGGCGAGACTCGATGGCGCCAGTGAAAGCGCCTTTTTTATGGCCGAACAATTCGCTTTCCTGAAGTGTTTCGGGAATGGTGGCGCAATTGACATCCACAAAAGGCCCGGTGGCGTAGGAACTGTTGCGGTGAACAGCGCGGGCAATGAGCTCTTTGCCGGTTCCGGTTTCCCCGAGGATGAGGACACTGGCTTTACTGGGTGCGACCTGATGAACTTTTTTCAGCGTTTCATTCAGTGCCTTGCTTTTGCCGATGATGCCATCTTTCCCCGATAGACGATCCACTTCATTTTGCAGTTGTCCGACCTTGCGGACAAGGTTTCTTTGCTCAAAGGCTTTATCCAGGCAGGTGAACAGGCGGGGTTCATCGACAGGTTTCAGCAGGTAATCGTAAGCGCCCAGTTTAATGACTTCCACGGCGGTATCTACCTTGTCAACGCTGGTCAACATAATGACGGGCAGGTCTGAGCGTGAGGCCTTGACTCGTTTCAAGGTTTCCACTCCGTTCAGCCCAGGCATCATCACATCGAGCAAGATCAAAGAAGGATTGTCGTCCAGCGCCTCAAGTAAGGCATCGCCACTTTCAAAATCCTGCACCGCGTAACCTTTATCTTCCAGAAGGGCTCTCATTAGGCCTCGCAGAGGGGCATCATCATCCACTACAAATATCAATTCATTTACCATAATGCTTTTTCAGCCGAGACAACTCTTTGTTCGCTCAATAAAGCTATTGTCCACTGGGTCCAGCGTCACGCTGGCATCGTTTGCCTGATTGTAGCCCAGTCCGCTAATTTTAAGAAAAAAATGATAAACTGAATGCATTAACAATAGAAGGAAAGATAAAATTTTTTATATGAGAATGTTGGCAAATCAAACCAGAGGTGTATTGATAGCGGGATTGATTCTGGCTGTGGTGAGCTGGAGCATTGTCCGGGATCGAGCCGAGAAAGCCTGGTTTGATGAGCTGGAACAGGAGGTGCTGGAAGACACTCTTATTTTAACGGGTGAGTTGGAAGTGGTGAAGAGGGAATTGTGGGGCATCATTTCTTTTTACAATTCTTCGGAGTTTGTCACTCGGGGTGAGTTTGGAGTTTATGTAAAGCCTCTTCTCAAAAACCATCCTTTCATCCAGGCGTTTGAGTGGGTTCCGCGTATTGATTACTCTGAAAGGGAAGGATTTGAAAACATCACCCGTGCTTTGGGATATGCGGAGTTTCATATTTTTGCATCCTCCGGTCCTTCCGATATGAAGCAGGAATATTTCCCGGTGCATTACTCGGAACCGCTTCCCGGCAATGAACAGGCGTTGGGATTTGACCTGACCTCCGACCCACAACTATTAAGGCTTACCAATACGGCCAGAGATACGGGAAGAGCGGTTTCGGCCTCACGGTTTGGACCGGTTCCCAATGCCCGCTCGCAATCAGATCTGATTATTCTGGCTCCCTTCTACAATGGAGGAAAGAACCCGGAACGCACTGAAGAGAGGCGGGAGCATTTAAAAGGTTTTGTGCTGGGCATATATCGGGTACAAGACATGATCGATGAAATGCTCAGTCCTTATATTCCTAAAGGGATGAATTTAACTGTTTATGAAGAGGGCGAACTGGTTGCGGAAAATCTGCTTTATGGTAATCCTTTAAAGAACCCGAGCATGGAGATTACTAACGTGGTCACTGTTTCCAATCGTCGTTGGTTCCTGGTTTGGCAGGCCACCGGGGAATTTCGCAGCGGGCCTAAAACATCAAACGCGTTCTGGGCGGGCACGGCCATCTTTTCGGTAGCCCTGTTCCTTGCAATCATTTTCGAGATGATGGCATCGCGAACCCGTATTGTGGAGAGTGAGGTCCAGATGCGGACGGAAGAACTGACCCAGGCGAACCAAAAGCTTGTTGAGTTGAACGAATTGAAAAATAAATTTTTGGGTATCGCGTCGCACGACCTTAGGAATCCCCTTGCATCCATTCGTGGATATTCCAAGTTTCTTCTGGATAAAGGAAGGCAAGTCAAAGAGGATACCCGGCAGGAGTTTCTAACAACCATCAAAAATGTTAGCGGAAATATGCTGGAGTTGATCAGCAACCTTCTGGATATTTCGGTGATCGAAAGCGGCCAGTTGCAACTGAACCCTGAAAAGTCTTCCATAAAAAAACTTGCTGAAGAAAAAATTCATTTGCAACAGATTTTGGCGGACAAGAAAAATATTGTCCTGCATGCGGATTTGGAGGAGGTCCCTGAATTTTATTTTGACGCAAACCGAATGGGGCAGGTGGTGGACAACCTTCTCAGCAATGCAGTTAAATATTCACCGCCCGATAAAGAGATTTTTATCAAGCTGGTGTCCAATGAAGAAACCATGACTTTAAGTGTCAAGGATGAAGGGCCGGGGATTTCCCTCGATGAGCAGGGACAGCTATTCCAGCATTTTAAAAAACTAAGTGCCCGGCCCACGGGGGGTGAAAGCAGTTCCGGGTTAGGACTGGCTATTGCCCAGAGAATTGTGGAAGAACATCAGGGCGACATCGGAGTTGATAGTCAACTCGGTCATGGCGCCACATTCCACTTCAGCCTCCCCACCCGGCGCCAGCGTGCCGCTGGACTCAACTTGCAATAGCCCTTTTTGCCAGCAAAGAGTTGTCTCGGCTTTACGAGTCTCTGTCTCCCCTACCAAGAAAGAGGCTAGCAATTATTCAGCTTATAGGATTATTCCTACAAAATTACAGGCATATGCCCTGCTCTTTTGGCGGCGTATCGCTGATATTCGCGGTTTCCCTCTCTAGTTATACTTGTTGGGCTGTTTTAATGGAGAGGTCGAAATATGCGTGTTATCGTTTTTTGTTTTCTGCTGCTGTTTAATGTTTGTGTGGTGCAGGCAGGACCCCGAGTAATGTCTTTGAACCTTTCGGGCCAGGGATCAAATCCGTTGAAGATTTATCAAAATGTCCCCCTTAAAGTGT
>Ga0208879_1004945_pt1 | contig 10174 bp, 6 predicted proteins | sample Knorr_S15_td_Bot_FD_185605 | JGI IMG/M metagenome (GOLD analysis project Ga0208879, IMG submission 185605) | Marine microbial communities from Southern Atlantic Ocean transect - Knorr_S15_td_Bottom_ad_5009_LV_A (SPAdes) (version 2) | ecosystem: Environmental > Aquatic > Marine > Oceanic | place...
CCGTCTGGTTTTTCGGCATCCGATAAATGCCATTTCCCGGACATGAAGGTGCAATAGCCCGCTGCAGCCAACGCCTGAGGCAATGTGACGGCACTCGGATGAAGACCCCCGCTGGCCGACCCTTTATAAGGCAATGCTGTTTTCGGATAGAGACTCGTCATTAAGCTAGCGCGTGTTGGCCAGCACATATTGTTGACATAGTAATTAGTGAATCGCAGACCGTCAGCGGCGATCGCGTCCAGTGCCGGAGTTTCTATTTCACCCCCATAGCACCCTAGGTCGGAATACCCCATATCATCGGAAATAATCAGAATAATGTTAGGACGGGAAGCTCCTAGCGCAGAGCTCGCGCAATATATTGTCACGAGCATGTACAGGCATAAACGGCTAAATTTCATCGCACTGTATTCTTTCATAATCGGAGGTTACCAGAGACGTTCTTTTTGACATGGTCAGCGCCACGGGTCAACCGGGAGTCACGGCTCTGACGCCTATAAAGACCGAGATCGTAAAAAACAGAAACTCGGTACTCACTCGAATCCATTCGTCTTTTAAAGGTCTAACCACCTGTTGATTTTAGGGCGGATTTACTCTTTCTATTTTAAGGGAAGCGAATGTGCAGATGTATCTGCACATTCAGGTTCGTCGTTTGGAGGAAAATGGCTGAGAAATCGGTTATAATTGGAGTCAGATAAACATCGTTTGTAAGCCACCTTGACTGGGGAATTCTAACCATCAAATACTGCCCGCTCCTTTTACTACTCGTGGCGATCGCTTCGCCAGTTCTGGCTCAACCGCAGGACAAACTTGATCCGGCGCATGCTGCACGGATGGCCAAGAGTCTACATCTATTCAAATCCACTATACGTCAAGCGTTGACATCGCATTGCGTTAAATGTCATGGCGGTGAAAAGACAGAAGGTGAATTCAATATTACGACTCGCCAGCTCTTTTTACTGGGAGGAGCAAGCGGAGAGACGTTTACAGTGGGTAAAGCTCAGGAGAGTTACCTAGCCGATATGCTCTCTCACCGTGTCGAGCCCGCCATGCCGATGAATAGCGGTAAGCTGAGTGGCACCTTGGTCACCTCAATCCTCAAGTGGATTGATTTGGGTGCTGCTTTTGATCGTCCGCTGTTGGATACCAATGAACCGGCGGATGCCTGGACGCAGCGGCGAATCAGTCAGGAACAAAAAGACTATTGGGCATTTAAGTCTTTGCAGCAAACTCAGTTCCGCCAAGACCTTCATCCGAATCCACAAAACCCCATCGACCATTTCATTGCGGCTGGAATTGACTCCCAGCAATTACGTTTTTCACAACCGGCAAAGATCAATACACTGGTAAGGCGAATTTTTCTGGACACATTGGGAATGCCGCCCACTCACAGTCAGCTGACGGAGTTGTTGAGTCATCCGCAAGACCAAATCATCATCCGTACTATTGAACTCGTATTGGCCAGCCCGCATTATGGCGAACGCTGGGCTCGGCATTGGCTGGATGTTGCCCGCTTTGCAGAAAGCCATGGGTTTGAGCAAGACTATGACCGACCCTTTGCCTTTCATTATCGCGACTTTGTCATTAAGGCACTTAATCAGGACATGTCCTATGACCAGTTCACACGCTGGCAACTGGCTGGCGACGAGCTCGCGCCGGAAAATCCACTGGCAATGATGGCAACGGGGTTTCTCGGAGCGGGTGTCTTTCCCACTCAAATCACCGCCAACGAAGTGGAATCTTCCCGCTATGATGCGCTGGACGATATGGCCGCCACGACTGGTACGGCCATGCTCGCCCTGACCATTGGTTGTGCACGCTGCCATGATCACAAATTTGATCCGATTCCCGCAGCAGACTACTATCGATTTACGTCCACCTTTACAACCGCCGTGCGTTCCAACCAGCCCGTCGTTATGAACGCTGCAAATCTGGTAGCGCAACAAGCTCGTTTTAAAGCGGAACATCAACCCTATCTTGACGCTTTAAAGAACTACGAACAGACAAAGCTGCGATCCGCATTGGATGTATGGCTCCAGACTCCGCAAGCCAAAGAACCACCGGGTTGGTTCACGCTGAAGTTTTTCGATGTCCAGTCTGAAAAGGGATCTAACATTCAACGTCAGGCCGATCAGTCGTTTAAAGTTCAAGCCGACACCGCTCCTGCGCAGGATGTCTTCACATTTGAATTCCACAGTCATCAACGAAACCTGCAGGCATTGCGAATTGAAGCCTTTGCCGATTCGACTCTCAAAGCCGGAGGACCCGGTCTAGCGGTAAACGGTAATTTTCAATTAACGGATATTCACGTGGCGAAAGCCCCATTGAGCACACCCAACGAGCTCACCGATCTTGCCTTCAGCAGTGCTCGGGCTACCTTCAACCAGAATGAAGATTCCCTGCATGTTAGAACCGTTATCGACAAGGATAAGAAATCCGGCTGGGCAGTGGATCCACAGTTTGGCAAAGACCATGCCGTTATTGTGACGTTTGCCGAACCACTGGATGACCCGCAGGGACACCGCTTAAGGATAACGATCGCCTTTAACGGGAATACTAAGCACATCATGGGCCGCTTTCGTATCTCCGTTTCTTCCGATCCGGATAATCCGCTGCTGGGTGATACTATCTCCGAAGAAGTTCTTGTTGCACTCGCAAAATCACCGGCGGACCGAACCGCCGAGGATCTCCAGGCCGCTCTGGATTGGTACCGCACAAAAGATGAGGGCTGGAAGGCACTGGAAGCTAAACGGCAGGAACATCTCAAGTCCGCTCCCACAGCGAAAACAGAAACCGTCATGATTGTCAGTGAAGGAGTCACACCCATCCGACATCATACTCAGGGTAAAGATTTCTTCGATGAATTTCATTTTCTGAAACGCGGCGACGTACAACAGAAAGTGGGACAGGCCTCCCAGGGATTCCTGCAAGTCTTATCACCAGAGCAAGACAGCATCGATCGCTGGGCACAAACACCGCCGAGTGACAGTACGACGTCGAATCGACGAACAGCATTGGCGAACTGGATGGTTGATACCGAGCACGGAGCAGGGGACTTATTAGCCCGCGTGATGGTCAATCGGCTATGGCATCACCACTTTGGTCGCGGCTTGGTGGCCTCGACAAATGACTTTGGTAAGCAGGGTCAACCACCCAGTCACCCCGACCTGCTGGATTGGTTGGCAAATCAACTCATCAAGAACGATTGGAAATTGAAAACTATCCACCAATTGATCCTCTCCAGCTATACCTATCAACAATCTTCGGATTACCGTAAAGCAGATGCGGCGCAGGATCCTGACAATCAATATCTCTGGCGTTTTAGCCCCAGACGACTCGAAGGGGAGGCGTTACGGGATTCCATTCTCAACGTTACCGGACAACTGGACTCCAGAATGTTCGGCGCCGGTACGCTGGATGAGTCCATGCGGAGACGAAGTATCTATTTTACAATCAAACGCAGTAAACTCATTCCCATGCTGCAGGTTTTTGATGTTCCGGAACCCCTAGTCAGTCAGGGTCAACGACCTACAACGACCGTTGCCCCTCAGGCGCTGTTGTTGCTCAACAACACCCATATCCGTAAATACTGTGAAGACGGGGCTAAACAAGTTCTCAAGGATTCTCAGGATCAAACAAGTTTTGTCACACAACTATATCAACGTACGTTAAGCCGGCAACCGACCCTCTCCGAGACAGAGAAAAGTCTAGCATTCCTGAATCAACAAACCCAATCGTACACTGACAGCGGATCAAACACCCCCAAGGAGGATGCCTTCGCTGACCTCTTCCAACTGGTGATCTGCCTTAACGAATTCTGTTACATTTACTAGCCCTTTGAATCAACGGAACCCTACGGACGATGACTGAATTCATCACAAGACGACAACTTCTACGCGACTGCGGGGGTGGTATGGGATCGGTCGCCCTGAGCGCACTACTCGCTGATCAGGGTTTACTATCCAATCCCGCAATGGCAGAGGGCAATCCATTTTCCTCAAAAAAACAACATTTTCCAGCTAAGGCTAAGAGTGTTATTTGGTTGTTCATGAATGGCGGGCCCAGCCAGGTTGATACATGGGACTATAAGCCGGAGTTGGCAAAACACGATGGTCAGGAACTGGAAGGCTTTGATAAGAATACCGGTTTCTTTACAGGCAATGTGGGGCCCATTATGAAATCCCCCTTTAAATTTCGCCAATATGGTGAAAGTGGATCGTGGGTTTCGGAGATCTTTCCCCAGATGGCCCAGCACGTGGATAAAATGGCGTTCATTCATTCTGGTTACACCGAATCCAATAACCACAGTCCCGCGCTGTTCATGATTAACACTGGAATGAAACGCATGGGATTCCCCAGCCTCGGCTCATGGGTGACCTATGGGCTGGGAACCGAAAATCAGGATCTACCCGCTTTTGTTACCATGTCTGACCCTTTGAATCGAGGCCTCCCCAAAGGCTATGCTCAGAATTGGGGCGCGGGGTTTTTGCCAAGTATTTATCAGGGGACATGGTTCAAACCTCAGGGTGATCCCATCGATAATCTAAAGATTTCTGGAAACAAAAGCCTGGCGCAGCAACGCACCCTATTGGATACACTCAAAGATCTTAATCAGGATCATCAGAAAACCCGCCCCGAACAACGCGATTTAGAAACACGCATCAATAGTTTCGAACTCGCCTACCGCATGCAGCAGGCCGCCCCGGAAGCGCTCGATATTCAGAGAGAAACAAGTGAAACGCTGAAGGCTTACGGAGTGGGTGACAAAAAATGTGAACACTTTGCCAAACAATGTCTGGTCGCTCGGCGAATGGTGGAACGTGGCGTACGATTTATCCAAATCTATAGCGGTGGAACGGAAAATGCCCGTAGCTGGGATGGGCATACCTCCATCTCTAAGAATCATGGGCAATTCGCTGGAGAAACCGACCAACCCATCGGAGCCTTACTGCAGGATCTGGATCAGCGGGGGTTACTCGATAGTACTCTCGTCATTTGGGGCGGAGAATTTGGACGGCTTTCCATCGTGCAAAAAGGAGGAACTGGTCGAGATCACAATCCTCACGCGATGACCTATTGGATGGCGGGCGGAGGTGTAAAAGCAGGTGTTCATTATGGCGCCACCGATGAAATCGGCAATGTCGCGGTGGAAAACCGTGTGAGCGTTAATGATCTGCATGCAACCATTCTGCATCTTTGTGGGCTGGACCATTTGCAGCTGACCTACCGTCTTAACGGTCGTGATTTCCGCTTAACTGACGTTGCCGGGAAAGTGATCAAAGAAATAATTGCCTGAATTCAGACAATCTGTGGGGAAAGGATATGCCGCAAGATTCGTAAACACAACTGGACGGTTTTGTGTAAAGATGTACCCTATTTCCTGACGGGCTCTTCTATCCACCGCGTTGTTCCCGCTGCCATTGCTCCGGTTTTTCAGAGATATCGCTGTCATCCTGATAGTACTCCTGCAGATCTCTAAGCTGAGTCTTCAATGCATTTGTACGCTTGGCGTACTTTGGCTTGCCGTAAAGATTGTGCAGTTCGTCGGGGTCTTTTTCCAGATCATATAGTTCCCATTCTTCCCCAAATTCGTAAAAGTGCATCAACTTGAATCGTTCGGTTCGAATCCCGTAATGCCGGGGAACCATGTGCACACTTGGGTATTCATAGTAGTGATAGTATATCGAAGTTCGCCACTGGTCTGCCTCTTCCCCTTTAAGTAGCGGCAGGAGTGAATGTCCCTGCATATCTTCAGGAATCTCCGCCCCGGCCATATCCAGGAAGGTCGCCGCATAGTCAATATTCTGAATAAGATGTTCGTCCACAGAACCTGGTTTAATCACACCTGGCCATTTAATCACAAAGGGCATTTTAAGCGATTCATCATACATCCAGCGTTTGTCATACCAGCCATGGTCGCCAATGTAGAACCCCTGATCGGAGCAATAGATCACAACCGTATTATCTGTCAGACCTTGTTCTTCAAGTGTCTTCACCAGGCGTCCGACACTTTCGTCTACACCTTTGACGCAACGCAGGTAGTTTTTCGCATATCGCTGAAATTTCCAGCGCACCAGATCGTCACCCTCCAAGTTTGCCTGATGGAATGCATTGTCTTTGGGATCCCAAGCATCCCGCCAGACTTTAAGCTGTTCAGGGGTAAAACGTTTTAAATTCATCCATGCGGAACGATCCTGGCGTTTTTGGATTGCCTCGGGTTGTACATCCGGAACAAGATCCAGAAACAGATCATAGTGTGGATCCATGTGCCGATCGATTTCCAGTTCCTGGAAACGCGCCGGCGGTGCATTGTCCTCATATTTATCAAATAAGGTTGCCGGTTCCGGAATCTCAATATCATCATAAAGATGAAGATGACGTAGTGCCGGCATCCAATTGCGGTGCGGAGCCTTGTGCTGAACCATCAACAAAAAAGGTTTATCCTTGTCGCGGCCGCTTTCGAGGAATTCAACTCCCATGTCCGTCACGATGTCAGTGCAATAACCTGGGATCGTAGTGCGACCCTCAGGTGTGATGAAATCTGGGTTGTAATACAACCCCTGCCCGGGCAAAACGGTCCAGGCATCGTATCCCTGCGGTTTGCCCGCTAGGTGAGATTTTCCGAAGATCGCTGTCTGATACCCAACCGCCTGCAGTAGCTTGGGAAACGTCTGCTGGGTCCAGTCAAACTTATCTCCGTTGTTCATGAAGCCATTTTTATGGCTGTGCTTTCCTGTTTGAATCACCGCTCGACTGGGACCACAGATCGAATTGGTACAAAAGCTGTTACGAAACAGCATCCCCTGACTGGCTAACTGATCAATACTTGGAGTCGGGTTCACTCCTTTGAGCCAACCGTCATACGCTCCGATCGCATGGGGTGCATGATCATCTGAAAAGATAAATACAATATTAGGTCGTTTGTCAGCGGCTAGGATGCTGCCGGTTATCAGAATAAAAAATAGAGTCCTGATCGCTAATCGATTCACGGTATTCACTTTCTTGTATAAATGTTTTCCAATAGTTCTCCAGCCTGCAAGCATGGCAGGCTACAGGCTCATGGTAAAACGGCAAGAAAGGCACCGCAAGCGGTACTAGCCAATAAACAACTTGATGACTGTGCAATCATAAGTAAAGCCGCTTGTTTAAATGTAGGCTCCTAGCAGCTAGTCCTCAAAGCCTAATTCTCGGGCTCGGGAAAAATCAGCATCGATTTTAGCTTGCTCCACATTTCCCAAAGCGTCGTATGCTAAAGCTCGATTATAGTAAGCCACCCCACTGGCGGGATTGAGGCGGATCGCTGCGTTGTAATCCGCAATCGCTTTGTCAAACTCACGCTGGAAGGCATAAGCAAAACCGCGCATAACATAGGTTCCATCGTCCGGTTTGAGGCGAATGGACACGGTGAAATCTGCGACCGCCTTGCCGGGCGCGCTCTTATAATAGTGAGCGTAACCACGGTACTCATGCGCCTTGGCAAAGTCTGGGTCTAACTCGATCGCCTTGGTAAAATCAGCGACCGCCATCTCATACTCGTCTTGCGGGCTATATCCGGATTCTAGGTGCGTTTTGTAGTAGTGGGATTTTCTATCATGGACGCGGCCTCGGTAGAAGTAGGCCACCGGATGGGTCGGGTTTTGTCGGATGTCGTCGCTGAATTCCTCCAGCAATTTGTTCAGATCTGTATCCGTTTTGGCCAAAATGATCCGTTGTTCCACAGCGTGAATCGGTTTGTCTTGCGTAGGGGCACTGGCTGTTTGGGGATTTTCCGTTACTTCCGCTGTTTCACATCCGGTCATTCCCATTATCGAAAACAACAGGATTCTTAGGCAGTATTTCATCTTGATCTTCCTGAGGTAGCGCAGATAGCCAGCTAGATTCTGCATCGGTGCCGCTGGGTTTCCAAACTGGGCGGATGGGGCTTTGAGGGGGTGTTGGGAAATTGTGCGTTCACCTGATCTTCTCATAATTTTATTATTAACACTTCACGACTGCACGTCAAAATCATTTGGAAAAAAAGACAGCATCCGGTGTGCTGCAGGGTTGTTTCATTCCGCGTTCTTAGGATTGTCGATCCGGCTGGCCAGCTTATCGGCAGGTTCTTTTTTCTGTTTACGTCTGGTATGCGGCAGTGAGAATGGTACAAGTAAATAAGACTAAGAATGTCCTATAAACTGAGTAAAAGGAAATCGCTGAATGGAGTCCACCAGTCCCTATCGAATCCCGGGCATGGAGCTGATTGATCACCGCTTTACTCTGCCGCTGGATTATAACGAACCAGCAGCGCGGAAGATCAAGGTGTTCGTTCGTGAAGTCCGCGATTTGGATCCGAAGAGCGAGGAGAAGCCGTTGTTGCTTTTTCTACAGGGCGGTCCCGGCTTTCGCGCGCCGCTGCCGATTAAAAAAGAGGGTTGGCTAAAACGTGCACTGACCGAATTTCGGGTACTCATGTACGATACGCGTGGTAACGGGTTAAGCACGCCGGTCAGCCATCAGACCCTGGCAGCTGAAGGAGACGCCGCCCAGCAGGCGGATTACCTTAAGCATTTCCGCGCCGATAACATCGTCCGCGATGCGGAAGCGATTCGGGCTCACATGAGCCCTAGCGAACCCTGGTCGACGATTGGTCAAAGTTATGGTGGTTGGTGTACCACCACGTATTTGAGTCTGCACCCAGAAGGTCTGAAAGAGTGTTTTATTTTCGGGGGCGTTCCTGGGCTGGATCGGACAGCCAGAGAAATCTACGAAGGCACCTTTCCCTTCATGGAGGAGCGTAACCGACAGTATTTCGAAAAGTTCCCGATGGACAAACAACGTCTTGTTAAGCTGTGCCAGCACCTGCAGCAGCACGACGTACGTCTACCAAACGGGGATCGTCTGACGCCCCGTCTTGTGCAGTTGCTGGGTATGAAACTTGGGTTTGCCGGTACTGCCGAAGAGCTTCACTATCTGGTTGAGGAGGCATTTGTCCAGGTTGGCGAGGAAGAAGAGGTCAGTCATACCTTTCTAAAAGGTGTGCAGACGAGCCTGCGTTTTGACAGCAATCCCATCTTCGCCATACTGCATGAAGCGATTTACGCCCAGCGTGCTGCGACCGGTTGGGCGTGTGATGCCGTCCAGAAGGAGAATTATAGCCATTACGATGATTACGAGGATTTCCTTTTTTATGGCGAGATGATCTTTCCCTGGATGTTTGAGGAAATTGGGGAACTCAGGGAAATGAAAGCAGCTGCTGATATTCTGGCTGAATTCGATGACTGGCCGGAGCTTTACGATAAAGATGTATTGAGTCGAAACAAGGTTCCGGTGGCTTGTGCCGTTTACTACAACGATATGTTCGTGAACACGCGATTCACCCGTGAGACGATTGATTTCATACCCAACATGCAGGGCTGGTATACGAGTGAATATGAGCACTGTGGCCTGCGAACCGGTGGTGAAAAAGTGTTCTCGCGACTGATCGATCTCGCACGTGGTGAAATTGAGCGTTGAGTGGAGCAAACGCTCAGGACGGCCACGCCGTTGGGCGGCGATTCAGAGTTTGCCAAGAACGTGTTTGCCCAACGGGCAACGGCAATCTAAAGTCCGTTTCTTTCATGGAAAGGTGAAATTACTGGGCAGTCAATTTGTCGCAGGGTACAATAATAGCGTCCGACCAACCTTGAGCTAAAACACAATGCAGGCTGTCGCCAAAAAATTTGCCATCATCGCTTTGCTACTGATTTCCCCTGTGGTGCAGGGGCAAATTGAACCGATCGGTGAAACTCCGGAGGATCAAGCTGACGCGATTACGGCACTCAAGGGTATTTCCTCAAATCTTCAGAAGAACCGGAGCGGAACTGTCAGGTTTGTGCGATTCAGCAAAGCGATCGTCGAAGACAAGCATCTTGTTCAGATCCGCGCTTTTAAAGAACTTGACTACCTGTCAGTCATTACGGAAAAAGTTACCGATGTCGGCCTGGCAAACATTGCCCAACTCACGAATCTGGACTCGCTGATCCTGACCAACACGCAAGCGACCGATACAACAGCGGCGTTGATTGGCAAGCTTGCCAAACTGGAAGTCCTCTATCTGGACAATACGCAAGTCACAGATGCCGGCCTTGCCCATCTCAGTATGCTGCACGAACTAAAAATACTATCGCTGAGCAAAACACAAATCACTGGTGCGGGTCTG
>Ga0208879_1004949_pt1 | contig 10171 bp, 12 predicted proteins | sample Knorr_S15_td_Bot_FD_185605 | JGI IMG/M metagenome (GOLD analysis project Ga0208879, IMG submission 185605) | Marine microbial communities from Southern Atlantic Ocean transect - Knorr_S15_td_Bottom_ad_5009_LV_A (SPAdes) (version 2) | ecosystem: Environmental > Aquatic > Marine > Oceanic | place...
ATGACCGCATTGGGAATTACCCTGCCGCGTGTAGCGCTTGGAAAGGACAGCACATTGCCCATTGCCCTCACGGATTACCAGCAACGCCTGCAACTGACGCTTACGCGAGTCAGCACATCGCAGCAAATCGTGAAGGTATCGCTACCCAACGGGTATCGTGCGGTACCGCTGGCCCTTATCGCACACTAATTGAACGAACCCCTGGCCTTTCAACTGGCCAGTTCAGGCCGATCCCTAAAATAATCCAGTGCCTCAGGGTTAGCCAACGCATTCAGATTCTTGATCGCCTCCCCATGGAGCACGCGTTGTACCGCCAACTCAACGATCTTGCCGCTCTTGGTGCGCGGAATATCCGGCACATCTAGAATGATCTCCGGCACATGCCTTGGCGTCGTGTTGGAGCGAATACGCTTTCGGATTTTGTCACGCAAATCATCGGTCAATGCAATCCCCTCGCGCAACCGGACAAAAAGGACTACCCGCACATCGCCCGCGCGCTGCTGCCCGACAACCAGGCTTTCGATCACCTCATCGACCTGCTCCGCCTCACGATAAATCTCGGCCGTACCGATCCGCACACCACCGGGATTGAGTACCGCATCAGACCGACCATAAATGACGAGACCCCCGTGATCGGTCTCGGCAACATAGTCCCCGTGACACCACAACCCGGGGAATTTGTCGAAATAAGCCGCGTGGTACTTATCCCCAGTGGGATCATTCCAGAATCTGATGGGCATGGAGGGAAACGACTTGCTGCAAGTCAGTTCCCCTTTTTCCCCCGGCCCAAGTACGTTTCCTTGATCGTCACGCACCTCGACTTTCATACCCAAACCCTTAGCTTGAATCTCGCCTCGCCAAACCGGCTGTCCGGGGTGACCGCCCACAAAGCAGGACACAATGTCGGTGCCCCCGGCAATGGAAGAAAGGCAAACATCCGCCTTGATCGCATCGTAAACATAATCAAAACTCTCCGGCATCAGTGGAGACCCGGTGGAAAGTATGGTCTTTAACGTAGAAAGATCATGGGTGTCTCGAGGTCTGATACCGGCTTTCGCGGCCGCATCGATAAACTTGGCCGACGTGCCAAAAATAGTCATCTTTTCTTCTGTCGCAAAGTCGAACAACACATTGCCATCGGGATAAAATGGTGACCCGTCGTAGAGCAACAGCGTTGCCTCCGTGGCAAGCCCCGACACCAACCAGTTCCACATCATCCAACCACAAGTGGTGAAATAAAAAAATCGGTCACCGGACTTCAGATCACAATGCAGGCGATGCTCCTTCAAGTGCTGCAGTAACGTTCCGCCCGTACCGTGAACGATGCATTTCGGCACGCCGGTCGTACCCGATGAATACATGATGTAAAGCGGCTGGTTGAAAGGCAATTGAGCAAAATCAATATCCGCTGCTGTGGGCACTGCGTAGTCGTCCCATAACAAGGCGCTATCAACCGAACTGACCTCTGGTACCGATTCGAGTAAAGGCACCACCACGACACGCCGTAGAGTCGGTAATCCGGCCTGAATCTGGACCAGCCTGTCGATCGATTGATGCGCCTGCCCACTATAAAAATAACCATCGGCACTGAAAAGCACCGTGGGTTCAATCTGCCCAAAACGGTCCAACACCCCTCGCACACCAAAGTCGGGTGAACACGATGACCACACCGCGCCGACCGCAGCGGTTGCCAAGGTGGCGATGATGGTCTCCGGCATGTTCGGCAAGTAACCACACACTCGATCCCCGGGGCCAATGCCCTCGCGACGAAACGCGGCTGCGATGGCAGCCACCTGCGCGTAGAGTTGCGCGTAGGTTAGTTGCCGTTTCACCTGATCTTCTGCGCGAAAAACGATTGCCGGACGGTCGTCGCGACGTCGGAGCAAATTCTCTGCGAAATTTAATCTGGCATCGGGAAACCATTGGGCACCGGGCATACGTTCAAGGTCGTCAACGATGCGCTCGCCACCGATATCACCACACACATCGCAGAACGACCACAGTGACTGCCAAAACTGGGCCGGTTGGTCGATCGACCAACGGTGCAACTGCCTGTAATCGTCAATTTGGATGTTCCAGGACTGACGCACAACGTCAGTAAAACGAGTGATGTTCGCCGCCTGAATCCGTTCGGGCGCGGGGCGCCACAGAGGTTCTGTCACGTCTACCATTGTTCCTCTTCACTGTCCCCGCTTTATTTGCATGACAGGGAATTCTGATTAATCCAACAACTTCTTTCGTATCATATACTCAGGTCCCGTACTGTTGGCCGTTTCGCGCTCAGCAAGTCCACCAAAGCTCAAATCACGATCCCTGGCATGCGCACTTCTCAATTCCTCCTCGCCACACTCAAGGAAACACCGGCTGACGCAGAGATCGTCAGCCATCAGTTGATGCTGCGAGCCGGCTTGATCCGCCAGGTTGCGGCGGGAATCTATAACTGGTTACCCACGGGCTTTCGCGTACTGCGAAAAATTGAGCGTATCGTGCGCGAAGAAATGGACGCCAGCGGTGCGCAGGAAATGCTCATGCCGGCCGTGCAACCGGCTGAACTTTGGCAAGAATCAGGGCGCTGGGAAGACTACGGACCCGAATTACTGCGCCTGACCGATCGACACGATCGGGGTTTTTGCATTGGCCCTACCCATGAAGAAGTGATTAGCGTCCTCGCTCGCAGCGAAATTCGCAGCTATCGACAGTTGCCGCTCAACTTCTATCAAATACAGACCAAGTTCCGTGATGAGGTTCGGCCTCGTTTTGGGGTCATGCGGGCGCGAGAATTCATCATGAAGGATGCGTACACCTTCGATATCAGTGCGCAGGGTATGCAACACAGTTACGACATTATGTATGACGCCTACGCGCGAATATTTCAGCGCCTGGGCTTGAATGCCACCGCCGTCGAGGCAGACAGCGGCACTATTGGCGGCTCTCACTCCCATGAGTTTCATGTCATAGCCAACTCTGGTGAGGATGCTATCGCGCAATGCCTGGAAGCTGGTTACTCGGCTAATGTGGAAAAAGTGCCGCTGCCCATACCGAAGCGCACGCGTCCTAGCGCAACAGCGGAATTGAAAACGGTGGCGACCCCTGGCGTCCACACCATACAAGCCTTGTGCAAATTACTGGCAGCCCCCCCTGAGTCAACGCTCAAAACATTACTCGTTAAGGGCGTCGAGGGGCCTGTGGCCCTGGTGCTTCGCGGTGATCATGAACTGAACCAGATCAAGGCCGAAGCGCTCGACCGAGTCGCTACCCCCCTGCAATTCACCAACGCTGAGGAAGTGCAAAAAGCCACTGGTGCGGAACCAGGTTCTATTGGGCCGGTCGAGTTATCAATACCTGTCATTGCCGATTATGATGCCGTGACGCTGGCCAATTTCGTCTGTGGCGCCAATGTCGATGGACACCACCTGGTTGGCGTGAACTGGGGCCGTGATCTTCCGGAACCGCAACAGGCCGATCTTCGGCGGGCCGTCGACGGCGACCCGTGTCCACTGGACTCATCAAAATCACTGACGATTCGCAGAGGAATCGAAGTCGGCCATGTCTTTCAGTTGGGCACTAAATACAGCGAGGCATTAGATGTCACCTGCCTGGATGCGTCCGGAAAAACACAAACCCTTTATATGGGCTGTTACGGCATTGGCATTACCCGCATTGTCGCTGCCGCGATCGAACAGAGCCACGATGCAAACGGCATCATCTGGCCTGACCCGATTGCACCGTTCGATGTCTGCATCGTCCCGATTGGGTTAAAAAAATCAGTCAAAGTACAAGAAGCCGTCGAGAGCCTCTACCATCAACTCCACGCTGCTGGGTTTGACGTGCTGCTGGATGACCGCGATGAACGGCCCGGCGTGATGTTCTCCGAGATGGACCTGATCGGAATACCCCACCGACTGGTGATTGGTGAACGCGGGCTTAAATCCGGGACAGTCGAGTATCGAAATCGCCGCGACCAAGCAGCGCAGGACTACCCGCTGGAGACACTCGTCGAGACCCTAAAGACGCTGAGCAACATCTAACGGATCTCGATGTGAATACCTATCGAATCACGAAAGCCTCGCGCCCGCTATGATCATCACAAGCCGAGTCTGTCTCCTGCACAGTGTGCACCTTCGCCGTGGGAGGGCCCTGCCAAAGCCATGCAATGAGTTGATCAACCGATTGGGACGGACCACGGGCCCTCACTTCAACACTGCCATCCGCAAGGTTACGTACCCAACCGAGCACACCGAGAGAGCGAGCCTTTTCCCGAGTTGCCAGCCGAAATCCAACCCCTTGCACACAACCAATCACCCGCAACTCGCAAACCTTCAAGGGACTAACACTCGGCACGAAGTTCCAACACGAAGCACCTGTCCTTCGCTTTGGAATTGAACGTGGACAGCGTAAAGAGCAGGAGTGCCCGTGGTTTGAGCAACGCTCGGCTCAAGGGCTTTCCAAACCACTGTCCCCTCTCTAGGACCATCGTGAGTAACCACCTTCAGGCGCTGACCCAGATTCAGATCACCCAGGCGCACGACCGGTAATGCCAACACCGCGACATAGCGATCGACCGCCGCCAGAGTCAGCAACGGGCGCCGAAAGACTTTCGGATTGACGTACTGCCCTAGATCGATGTGCAGATCGATGACGATCGCATCAAAAGGCGCACGCACTTCAGTCAATGCCAGGCGATGCCCAATACGCTCGCGCTTGAGAACAACTCTCCGGTGTGCCAGCTCAGATTGACGTGCCGCTGCTACAGCTTCGGCGAGCGCAACCCCGGACAAGGACCCCTCTGCATAGAGTTGCTGACTGCGCACCAACGCTGCGTGGCGATCTGCCACCTGAGCCGCCAATGCCTCTTCCTTTGCGTTGACCCGTTTCATCGCCAGTTGCAAAGGCACAGGATCCAGTGTGACCAGCACTGCGCCTTTCGCTACCCGTTGACTCAAAATAACCTTTACCGCTGATACCGATCCAGCAACCGCTGCATCGAGCGCTATTCGGCGCTGCCATTCGACTGTGCAGTCAAGCGGCGCCGCCATTGCAATGACCGCACTCATCCACAGCACGCCACCCGTCCACCCTACTATCTGCCCTCTCATCATCCAGTGCCTCCCTTTGCACTTAGCAACATCGGCCTACCCAACAGCGCGTCGAGTTTCGACCACAGAATGGCGTTTTCGAATTCCACCTTTGCGCTTTTCCACAAAGCTTCAGCAACCTGCGCCTGTGCGTCGCCCAGATCCGCCTTCACCTCCATCTCGTACAAAGAGCGACTGCGATCCTGGTAGGCGCTACGATAAGTCTCCTCAACGCCAGCAGCTATCCGGGCCACCTGGTTGACCCGAAGCCTGTCGATAAGCGTCATCAGCTCCAGTTGAACTCGGTGGGTTTCTTCAAGCAGCTTCGAGCGAAGCGAGATGGGCAGCGCGCTCGATGTGAGCCAAGCGCTCGTGAGATTCTCGAGACACCAGGGGCACACGTAACTGCAGCAGAGCGCGCACTCGATCACGACTAAAACCGGTAAACTGATCATAGTGTTGAAGCAACAATTCGCCCGTCAGGCGCGGGCGGTTAACGCGTTGACTCAGTAGCAACGACTGTGTTGCTGTCTCGACGCGGGCCCTCGCGGCCTTCAGCATCGGATTGGTGTGCAAAGCCTCTGACAGCAACACTTGATAGTCAGGAACGGGACGGTCGTTGTAATCGGCCAGATTTGGACAAACCAGATCACGCGAACGTGAATTCGGCCATCCCATAGCCACCGCTAAATGATGTCGTGTACGCCGTCTTGCCAAATCGCTTTGTAAACGGCGAACACGCTGCGCCTGATAATCACTTTCTCTCGCCTGCACTTCGACCATCGAGTAAGTCTGAAAACGCTCGCGCCGTTCCCGCGCGCGTTTGAAACGCAGAAAAGCCATCGTCATCTTCTCATCCTGGGCATAGAAGTGCAGGTCCGCCAGCAGGACAGAAAAAAATGTTCCATTACAACAATGTGGCGAGTGTCTTGCAACGCATGAAACTTCGCTTTCTCACTCGCGAGTTGCGCACTCGCCACCAGGTGTCGACTCTCGCTCTGGCCAAAATCGCTGAGCGTAGTGGTCAATGAAAGACCGTAACGTCCATCACTCACTAAACTGCTCGTCAGCGCACTACCCTTGTCGACCGTCCGGGGTTCCAGAACTAAACCAATGCGGTAGTCAAAGCCCACCTGTGTGGCAGCCACACGCGCCTCGGCCAGTCCAATCGTCGCACGATGGTGGAGTTGTAACAGGGGCTGTTGTCGCGCGATGGTCATGGCGTCGACCAGCGTTAGCGGTTCCGGAATCGCGGGGCTTTGTGCATTGGCCTGAGATACCAGCAACACCAGTGCACTGAAGATCGCGACCCGATGTGAAATGCCACTCAGTCGCCGGCCGTAAGGCGCGTCGGCAGATCCGCTTAGGCCATCAACCCGCCGCGAGGCGTCGGCGCTTGTATTGGGGAAATCGCTCATTCAGATAATGGCCATCGACTACAAACTCGCCCAGCCACAGAAACTCCTGTGCATTGCGCGTCGTCCCGGTGTACTTCAGCAACAAACGACCGCGCGTATCGAAAAATGCAAAAAGTGGGGTTGCTCGAACTCGATGCGCTTCCAGAGCAAATGGTTTTTCAGTCATGTCTTTGCCCTGAAAATCGCTCATCGGTGCATCGCCCTCGGCATTCAGTACCAACACGCGGAAATAGCGTCGGTAGTACCGTTGGACCTCGGTATTGTTTAGTACGGTCTCCTTCATGCGTCGACACCACGGACAGTCCGCCGTCTCAAACATGATCATGACACCGAATAGACCAGATGCCTTCGCTGCTTCAGCCTCTTCCGCCAAATCACCAAAACTGTCCTGGAAAAAGTATTCTGACGGATCTCGAGGTGCGCCCGCATCAATCTTAGCAACGGCCGCAACGATCAAAACGAGCGAGAGCAGGACTTGCCAAACCTGTTGCTGGTATTTCCCCTGTCTTGTCATCTATAGGGGCAACGATACCGCAAAACTGCAAACCAAAAAAGAAGGCCCCGTTTCCGGGGCCTTCTTCAGTAATTTATCGGATTAATCAACAGATCGAATGGCCTCTCCAATCGAGCTCCGTTACCAACTGAGGGCTTTACGCAAGTACTGAATATCTGTGGCCTCGATTTCACCCAGCACCCAAGCCCCACGGGTTTTCGCGTGATTAACTGCAATATTGATCTGGGTCTGCGACAGATCCCGCTCTATCTGCAACACCTGACCAGGATAGATCAAGTCGGGGTCGTAAATCTCGTCGCGGTTACGCTTGTATAAAAGGGGCCACTGGTAGGGATCACCATAGACGGCGGGTTTGGCGGAAATGCCCCAAAGGTGATCACCTTTTTGCACCCAATATCGAACGATCCCCTTTGGTGCTGGGGTGACTGCCGCTGTCGTGGTAGTGGTCGCAGGTGCTGGCGTGACTGCCGCTGTCGTGGTGGCTGTTGCTGTTGCTGTTGCTGTTGCTGTGGTGGTGGTCGCAGGTGCCGGGGTCGCCTGCGTCCCTTCTGACGCGGCCTGCGAGGCCTGCTTCGCCGTGACACAACCTGTCGCAAAAAGGCCCATGGCTGCGAGTATCATAAGAGTGCGGATAGCCTTTCCGGTATTCATAAGTGAGGTCCTTTTAAAGGGAGGTGTATGTCGGAAAAACAGACCACTTGGCTGAGTATGTTAAAGCGCTGAATTAATTGAGCGGACGGTACCATTGGCCCATTTCACTGTCAACAAGGAGCCCGATTTGTCCATACAGATCTACCACAATCCCCGCTGTTCAAAGTCCAGAGCGACCCTTGCTCTGCTGAAAGCGAACGGCTATGCCCCAGAAGTCATTGAATACCTCACAACTCCACCCAATACCCGGACAATCCGTGAGTTGGTGGAAAAACTCGGTATGAAGAGCCACGAATTGCTTCGCAAAGGGGAAAGCGAATACCAATCGCTGGGGCTTCAAGACCCAACAGACGAGCAGGTGGTCGACGCCATTGTAAAGCACCCCATTTTGCTGCAACGCCCCATTGTGGTGGCCGGAGACCGTGCCGCCATTGGGCGCCCGCCCGAAGCAGTGCTCGACATGCTCTCGTGAATACCATCTTAGTGTTGTACTACAGTCGTTACGGCGCCGTCGCCGAAATGGCGCGTCTAGTCGCCCGTGGCATCGACTCGGTAGCAGGGTGCGAAGCGCGCTTGCGGAGCGTACCGTCCGTGTCGACAGTAACAGAGGCGAGCGAACCCGATCCGCCTCTTTCAGGTCCACCCTATGCGACGATAGAAGACTTCAAAACCTGCCAAGGCTTGGCGCTGGGCAGCCCGACTCGACTCGGCAACATGGCCGCTCCGCTCAAGCACTTTCTCGACCAAACCGGCATGGAATGGCTGGGCGGGGCCATGACCGGTAAACCCGCAGCAGTTTTCACCTCGTCATCAAGCCACCATGGCGGGCAAGAATCAACGCTGCTTAGCATGATGCTGCCGTTGCTGCACCATGGCATGGTCGTGGTTGGGCTCCCATATACCGAAAATGCCCTCAATACGACTCGAACGGGTGGCACCCCCTATGGGGCGAGTCACGTTGCCGGCATCGACAATGCCGAACCCATCAGTGCTGACGAAGGAACCTTGTGCGTGGCGCTTGGAAGGCGAGTGGCGCAGGCGGCTGCCGCCCTTGCGCAAGCCTTCTAAGCCACCAGACCAGAAGAGCGCGCCTAACGCCCCAAATCCTTTTCTATTTCCTTGACAAAAGGCACCGTCAAACGTCGCTGGTACTGCCATGCCGCCTCGTCAACCTGATCGAGTATCGAGAATACGCTGGTGCTGTCTCGCCTGAAGCGTCGCAGCAGATATTCAATCGTGTTATCAGGCAACGCCAATCCCCGCGTTTGCGCCCGTAGCCGCATTGCAGCGGGCAATTGCTGCTCGGTGAGACCTTTGAGCGCGTAAACAGAACCCGCGCCAAGTCGCGATGACAAATCCGCTAAATAAAAACCCAACTGGCGCGGAGGCAGATCGGCTGCCACCACCAGCGCACCCACCCCACCCAACAGCCGTTCATAAAGCTCGAGCAGCGCCTCTTCCCAGTCCGGGAGACCCGCAATTCGATGTACATCATCAATACACACCAGACTAGCGTCGCTCAACTCGCTCACCAGGGCTGGGGCCACCCCACTTTGTGACAACGGCACATACAGCGCGTCACCTCCCGCTTCAATGGCCTGCCGGCTCAGCGCTTGAAGAAGATGAGTCTTTCCCGCACCCGGCGGGCCGTGCACAAACAGGTTTCCATTTACGCCGGGCCCACCCAAATGCGCTAAGGATGCCAACAATTCATCATTGTCACCGACAAAAAAATTGGCAAACGACGCACTGTCGCGTAAGGCAATCGGTAACTTGAGTTGTGTAGTCACGACGTTGTGGCCCTTTCCTGAGGACGATGCCTCGCAGCCAATGGTTCAGGCCGTCGGTTCGGCCCGAATCACTCCATGGTAGATATAGTGCAAACCACTTGCGACGGTGGTGATCGTCACCGCAATAATCAAAACATCAACCAAAATCGCACCGCCAGCCCATACCCCATGGACCAGCAAGACCCCACTGACCAGCGCGATCTGCAAGACGGTGTTGATTTTACTGAGCAAGGTAGGCTGGATGACCATCTCATCACCGAGTAATTGCAAAATCACGTAACCGCCGACAATGCCCACATCCCGACAAACAACCATCAACACCAACCAGAACGGGATGTCGCCTAGCAGGACTAACATCACGAAGGTACTAGAAATCAATAGTTTGTCCGCCACTGGGTCCAATATGGTGCCCAGTTGGCTGACACAATCAAAACGCTTGGCTATCCATCCATCGAGACCGTCGGTGATGCCCGCAAGCAAAAACAACACCAGCGCAGAAACATATTGTCCTTCGCGCAACGACAAAATGACCACGGGCACCAGAAGGATCCGAAGCAGGGTCAATATGTTGGGCAGGTTTCGCAACAAAGTGGTAAGTCCCGGTGCTGGAACGCAATAGGCAACCCCGCCAATCGGAGCGCCTAAGATACCATAGCGTAACTTTATCCTGAGCACATTTCCTCATCACCCGATTCCAACAACCATGACTTCTTCCCGCAAACC
>Ga0208879_1004954_pt1 | contig 10164 bp, 5 predicted proteins | sample Knorr_S15_td_Bot_FD_185605 | JGI IMG/M metagenome (GOLD analysis project Ga0208879, IMG submission 185605) | Marine microbial communities from Southern Atlantic Ocean transect - Knorr_S15_td_Bottom_ad_5009_LV_A (SPAdes) (version 2) | ecosystem: Environmental > Aquatic > Marine > Oceanic | place...
CATAATATATACCATGAAAAAAATTGTGATATTCCTTCTTTTAGTATTCTTTTTAACTTTCACAACAACTAGTGCACAAGTAGATCAAACAATAGTTGTTCAAAATTACTATTGGGCAAAAGAAGGAAAAATTGATGAGGTTTATGCACATCGTTTGTATGCGAGTAAGGTGAGAGATAGTTTGGGATTAGCAGTTGGAAGAGTTTTAAAACGAATTGGAGAAAATGGAGAATTATCTCATGTAATTTGGGAATGTGAATACAATAGCGAAGCAGCACGAATAGAAGATGTAAGATTACTTACAGAATCAAGAGCTTTTGAAAAGGTTACCAAAAAAATGGGAATGTTAATATATAAATTTGAAAGAGGTGTTTATAAAGTAAACTAATATAAATAAGCCTTTAATTTTTCTCTTTTTTCCTCTGGGATAGTATCGTTATTTATTGCTAAATTTAGTAACTCTTGATTTTTGACTTTTACAAATAACAAATTAAAAAACTGCGATGTTGTTAAACTGTTTTTTGCTTGTTCAATTAATTCAAGAGGGTCTCCAGTTTTCACATAACCTTCTTCTAAAACGCGAACATAAGTTCCAGAATGGTTGTGCTCAATAAATTGCTTGAGTACTTTTTGTGTGCCGAACTTTATACCAAATTTAAAACAAGGTTCACGTGGTTGTGTAATTTGTATTAATGAAGAACCAATTTTATAAATATCACCAATACAAATTTTGGTTTCATCTAATCCTGAAACCGTAAGGTTTTCTCCAAACATTCCCCAATTCCATTCTAAATTTGGGTGCAATTTTTTCCAATAGTCATAGTTATCTGCCGAAAATAAGTAGCAGGCTTTGTATAGACCTCCATGATACCTTCTATCTGACACTTCATCATCTTTTACTACTTCTTTTCCTAAAAAAATAGGTTGTTTAGTTGGGGTTTTATAAATGCCAGTAGTGACTTTTTTTCCTCTCCATAAAATGGTTGTTGGCTTTGCGATATTGGTCGAGATTATTTGCATATTTTTTAAGAGTCGCATGTATGAGTAGTGGTGGATTGCTACTTACTGACCCTTCATTTTTGTTAATTATTTGTTTTTAGTACTGTTTCCGCTATTGCATATAAATGTTGCCAACAGTTCATATTATGCCAAATATGGCTAAGGTAATTGTTTACCCACAGAGGCAATATATATATTCAACCATTGTTCAATACTCATGTCAATATTTAAAGCTTCTACAGCATTTTTTATTCTCGATATTTTTCCGCTACCAATAATCGGAATTATATGAGCAGGATGTTTTAGTAACCAACTATAGATAATCTTATCAATACTGTCAACATCAAGTTCGTTGGCAACTTCAGTTAAACTATTAAATATTCTTTGTTCTTTTTCTCCTTCAGGACTTATTATTTTACCTCCGGCTAAAGGAGACCATGCCAAAGGTTTTATTCTTTTTTTAAGAAAAAAGTCCATATTTCCATTGTCGAAATTTTCTAAACAAAAAGGAGATATTTCTACCTGATTAGTCACCAAATCATCATTTAAGTAAGAATTTAGCATTTCATACTGCTGAGGGTTAAAATTTGAAACTCCGAAATGCAATACTTTCCCGCTTTGTTTCAAAATGGAAAAAGCCTTAGCCACCTCTTCTGGGTTAAAAAATGGGGAAGGACGATGAAGTAAAAGTAGGTCTATATAGTCAGTTCCAAAATTTGCTAAAGAGTTATTTACTGAAGAAATAATATGTTCAAAATTATAATCATAATAGCCAATTTGTCTTTCAGGAAATTTATCCGAAACAGGCTTAATACCACATTTAGTAATAATTTGGATATCATATCGGAGTCCTTTTTTTATAGTTAAAGCATTTCCAAATAATTCCTCATTGTTATAATTCCCGTAGATATCTGCATGATCAAAAGTTGTTATTCCAAGTTCAATTAACTTTTGAATTAATTCTAGTAATTCTTGATTTGACATATTCCAGTCAAGTAACCTCCAGTGTCCGTGAACTAAAGGTGAAATTTTCAAATTGTCTGAAAGCTTTATTTTATCCATTTTAAATGTTTAAACTGATAATTGGTGGTAATTTTATAATCAGTTTTAATTGTTTTCTTCCTGTCGACAAGTAGGAACGAATGTAGTAGATTTTTCTCACTATGTCAATAAAAAACCACTTTGCTTTTACAAAGTGGTTTTGGGTTTTATGAGTTTCCATTTTTCAAGGGAATGACAATGAGTTTCCCACTTTCGGGAATACGCTTCGCTTATTTTATCATCTCATAACTACGTTTAATAAAGTTTGTCAATTCTTCACCTTTTAACAAACCTTGCGAAAGTCTCGCTAAATCTAAACTTTGGTTTATAAGCCGTTCCTGTTTCTTTTTGGTCTTTGTGCCTAGAATTTGACCAACTAATTCATGATTTGTGTTTACCACGAGGTTGTACATTTCGGGCATATTATTCATGCCAAACATACTGCCTCCACCAGTTTGTTGCATTTCTTTCATACGGCGCATAAATTCTGGTTGCGTAATTATAAACGGAGCAGCGTTGCTATCCATAGGCTCTAATTGTACCATAAATTTTTCTGAAGAAATTACTTCTTTTAACAAGTCGTCTAACTTGTTTTTTTCTTCATCACTTAATTTAGAAATTTTAGTATCTTCTTTTTTGATGAGGTTGTCAATATGATCTGCATCTACTCTAACAAAAGATATATTTTCTTTAGAAGTTTCTAGCTTCTGAATTAAATGTGATATAATCTGAGAATCCAACAACAATACTTCGTAACCTTTGGCTTTTACAGCTTCAATATATGAGTGTTGTTCATCTTTATTAGAAGCGTAAAGAATCACTAACTTATCATCTTTATCGGTTTGATTTGCTTTTATCTTGTTGTATAATTCGTCGTAGGTATAATATTTACCATCTACAGTTGGATACAATGCAAAAGCATCAGCTTTTTCAAAGAATTTTTCTTCTGAAAGCATTCCATATTCAATTACAATTTTAATATCGTCCCATTTCTTTTCGAAATCTTCACGATTGTCATTAAATAGCGATTTTAATTTATCGGCAACTTTACGAGTAATATAAGAAGCAATCTTTTTCACGGCACCATCTGCTTGTAAATAGGAACGAGAAATGTTTAACGGAATATCAGGAGAATCTATAACACCACGAAGCATTGTTAAAAATTCGGGAACAATGTTTTCTACATTATCGGTTACAAACACCTGATTTTGGTACAGTTGAATTTTATCTTTCTGAATATTCAAATCGTTCGTAATCTTCGGGAAATACAGAATTCCTGTCAGGTTAAACGGATAATCCACATTAAGATGGATATGAAACAAGGGCTCTTCAAATTGCATTGGATACAGTTCACGATAAAAACTTTTATAATCCTCGTCTTTTAAATCGGCAGGTTGTTTTGTCCACGCTGGATTTGGATTGTTGATAATGTTATCTATGGTTTTCTTTTCTGGTTTTGCATCTTTGTCAGCATCATCAGGAAGAGGAATTGTTGCTTCTTTGGTTCCAAATTTAATTGGAATAGGCATAAATTTGTTATACTTGTTAAGTAACTCGTTGATACGAGATTCTTCAAGAAACTCTGTGGAGTCTTCAGCAATATGAAGAATAATCTCGGTGCCTCTGTCTTTTTTCTTTCCTTTTACCAAAGTGTATTCTGTAGAGCCATCACAAGTCCAATGTGCAGCATCTTCGTTTTCTTTAAATGATTTAGTAAGAATTTCTACTTTTTCAGCCACCATAAAAGCGGAATAAAAACCAAGACCAAAATGTCCGATAATTCCAGTTTCTTCGGCTTTTCCAGCCTTGTCTTTGTATTGATCTAAAAATTCTTCAGCACCCGAAAAAGCGATTTCATTAATATATTTTTTCACTTCTTCGGAAGTCATTCCTAACCCTTGGTCAATAATGTGAAGTCTTTTCTTCTTTTTATCAATTTTAACTTCAATTTGCGGATTGCCATATTCAACTTTAGCATCACTAACGTTTGCAATATGTTTCAATTTTAAAGTCGCATCTGTCGCATTACTTATTAGCTCACGTAAAAAGATTTCGTGATCGCTGTACAAGAATTTTTTAATTAAAGGGAAAATGTTTTCTACTGCAACATTAATATTTCCTTTTGCCATAATATGTTTGTTTTATTTGTCATTTCCACCTTTCGACTATCGCTCAAGATAAACTCAAGAGGAAATCTTATTAATTTTAGCTTTATTTTTCTTTTAAAGTATTGGCAACAAAAATGCCAATTCGTTAAATGTGACAAACTGGCATTACATAAAAAAAGCCATTCTTAAAGGAATGGTCTTTTTTGAAGCCTTTTTCTGCATTTTTTTATGCCTTTAATACGATTAATCTTTAAAAGTTTTATTAGCTAAATTTAGCGAGGGAGTAGTATCTGGTTTGTTTTTCACATATTTTTCAAGCCACTGGTCCTGTTCCCATAGTAAATGTAAAACAGATTCTCTTGCTCTGTACCCATGACTTTCTTTTGGTAGCATAACCAATCGAACCGGAGCTCCAAGTCCTTTTAAAGCGTTAAAATAACGCTCGCTTTGTAAAGGATAGGTTCCGGAATTATTATCTGCTTCACCATGAATTAATAATAAAGGTGTTTTCATTTTGTCAGCATGCATAAAAGGAGACATATTATAATATACTTCGGGAGCTTCCCAATAACTCCGTTCTTCACTTTGAAATCCAAAAGGTGTTAATGTTCTATTATATGCACCACTTCTTGCTATTCCGGCAGCAAATAAATTTGAATGAGCTAATAAATTGGCGACCATAAATGCACCATAAGAATGCCCACCTACAGCTACTCTATTTCTATCTATATATCCTAATGCATCTACGGCATCAATTGCTGCTTTGGCATTTGCCACAAGCTGGGTTCTAAAAGAATCATTTGGTTGTTCTTCGCCCTCACCAACAATAGGGAAAGATACATTATTTAAAACCACGTAGCCTTTTGTTACCCAAAAAATTGGTGAACCATAGGAAGGATAAGTAAATTGATTTGAATTGGAAGTACTTTGCCCAGCAGTATTTTTATCTTTATATTCTCTTGGATATGCCCACATTATCATTGGATATTTTTTGCCTTCTTTATAATTGGTAGGTAGATATAGGATTCCTGATAATTCTAATCCATCTTCGCGATTGTATTTAATGACCTCTTTATGGACATCTTGAATACTTTTAAAAGGATTCTCAAATTGGGTTAGAGGTACAAGTCCTTTTTTGTTCTTAATATTTCTTACATAATAATTCGGATATTCATTTTTAGATTCGATTCTGACTAATACTTCGCCTTTATTCATATCTAAAGCAAAAGAAATGTCTTCAACTTTATCGGTTAAATTTGATTGGTATAAACGTTTTGTTTCTTTGGTAGATAAATTTATTTCATCAATAAAAGGAAATTTCCCTTTTTTACTAAAGCCGTCTCCAATTAAATATGCATTATTATCTACTAAATCTAAAGTGTTCACACCGAATTTATTTCGTTTTGTAACAAAGTTTCCGGGATCACTATAATGGTCTTGATAGTTTCTATCCCAAATAATATCTGGTTCAATATTTGTGTTTGAAGGGTTAAATACATAGGCTTTTGTGTTTCTGGTATTCCACCAATAATCATAAGCAATTGCTGTATTATTATTTCCCCAATCAATTCGGGAAAAACGACCAACTGTCTTAACTAAAGGTGTACCATTCCCTTTAAAAGGTACATCAAATTGAAAAATCTGATCTCTATAAGGTACTTCTTTAGCAGCATCGCCTTCATCTAAAGCTTCAGCCCAAACAATAGTAGCCGCTTTATCTCCTCTCCATGAAAGATTTCTTTTTCCTTTTCTAACAGACATAAATCCTTTTGGTAAGTCTTCAATTAAGGGTACTTGTAATACAGTACTTATTAAATCTGCGTTGGTGTTATAAATATTGGTTTTTGATGGAAATCTTCTATAAGTAACTAAATAAGAAAATGGTTTTTCAATAGTAGAAACCATAATATAATTGCCATCTGGAGAAAATGAAATACTTCTATACATATCACTTTTCATCCATGATGTTTTATTCCCATTTAAATCTACTTTATATAATTCTGAAAGTGTCAATTGTTCAAAATTGTGTTCATCAGCTTTGTTTTTTAATAGATCTTGATAAGTCCTGTTTTGTGCTTTTTTACCAGCTTGGCTTACAGATATAGTTGGGCCTGTCGGAATCGCAGTTTTTGTATCAATAAGTGCTTGTCTATCTTTTGATATTGTTTTTATTAACAACGAATTATTGTCTTTAAACCAAGAGAATGGTCTTCCAGTATTTGCATTTAGATTGGCTTCGGTTAACTTTCTTGCAGATTTAAAACCAATATCTAAAACCCAAAGTTCTACACCATTATTAACTGTATTCGTAAATGCCATCATTTTTTGGTTTGGCGACCATAAAAAGTTTGCATAACGACCATTAGTCGGTAAACCACTTACTACAGTTTCGTTTCCGTTTCTGCCAATACGCACTTTTACATTTATATAGTAACTCTGTCTGCTATTGATATTGGTTTTCGAATTTATTCTTAATCCCCCTAATCGCATTTCTATTTCAGAAAGTTCATCAATACTTTTAAATCTGCTTCTATAAAGGAAAACAATGTTTACGCCTTTACTGTCTATTCTAATAGAAGGAGCCAAAGGAGCTTCGGCCAATTCCAAAATTTCTTGAGATGGTTTTTGGTAAGTAACATTTTCTTGAGAATATGTTAATGTGCTCAAGAACAAAACAATTAAAAAGATACAGTTTTTCATTTTTGGTTATGTTTAATTATAAGAGTTGTAAAGCTACTAAAATGATGGTATTAGTCTTATTAAAAGTAAGTTAAAAATGAAGATTCGTTAATCCATTAAGTATAATATATTTCCGAAGTGTTAAAAATGCTTATTTGGCAACCCTCTATTTTATTAATTCACTAAATTTGAGCTTTCAACATTTAAAAGAGAAGCAAAAAACTACTATGTATAATTCTAGAATAATTGGTTTAGGTAAATATCTTCCGGAAAATGTGGTTACTAACAATGATTTATCGAAGTTAATGGATACAACCGACGAGTGGATACAAGAACGAACTGGAATACTGGAACGTCGATGGATTGAAAAAGGGAGTGAAGATACTTCTGCAATTATGGGAGCAAAGGCAGCAAGAATTGCTATAGAACGTGCCGGTTTAACCAAAGATGACATCGACTTTATTGTATTTGCAACTTTAAGTCCAGATTATTATTTTCCTGGCTGTGGCGTGCAAATCCAAGAGATGCTTGAAATGGATACTATTGGAGCTTTAGATGTGCGCAATCAATGTTCGGGTTTTGTATATGCTATTTCGGTGGCTGATCAATTTATTAAAACAGGAATGTATAAAAATGTTTTGGTTATTGGTGCCGAATACCATTCAAACGGATTAGATAAAACAACACGAGGTAGAGGAGTAGCAATAATTTTTGGCGATGGCGCAGGTGCTTGTGTATTGACAAGAGAAGAGGATGACACTAAAGGCATTTTATCGACACATTTGCATAGTGAAGGTAAAAATGCAGATAAACTCATAGTTTCTTCACCAAGTATTGCAAATTGGGTTCCTGAAATTATTGCCACTAATGGAGAAGACATTTCTTATTATCCTTATATGGATGGCACTTTTGTTTTTAAAAATGCAGTAGTACGTTTTAGTGAAGTTATTATAGAAGGATTAACAAAGAATGATTTAACAAAAGAAGATATTGATTTATTTATTCCGCATCAAGCGAATTTGCGTATTTCTCAGTTTGTACAAAAAAGGTTTGGTTTGAGAGATGACCAAGTGTTTAATAATATTATGAAATACGGAAATACAACAGCTGCATCTATAATTATTGCACTTACAGAGGCTTGGGAACAAGGTAAAGTAAAAGATGGAGATACTGTTGTGTTAGCAGCTTTTGGTAGCGGATTTACTTGGGGAAGTGTGATTATTAAGTGGTAGAATTCCTGCGAAGGCAAGAATCTCTTAAAAAAGGAACAGAATCAATGTCATTAAATCAACCAAAAATAAAGTACTCATAAAAAGATTCCCTCGTTTGCGGGAATACATAAAAAAACCGAAACAAAAGATTGTTCCGGTTTTCTTGCTATTAACCAACATTAACACTTACTAATAATGCTCTATATATAAGATGTAGAAAATTGATTTTTATTTCATCAATTGTAAACTTTAACCATTTTTAACATTTTTATTATAATTGAAAACCCAAAGTATGCACTTCGGGTTTTCTTATTAATAACCAAACATTAACACTAACCATCAACTATTATGCAGGTTATTAATCGTTTATTTTTTTTAGAAGAGTCCACCACCAGATTTTTCATCGTTATCTCTGCGTTTACGAGATTTAGCTTTGTATTTTCCTCCACCAAAACGATAAGACAAACTCCCTGATATGGTATGGCTTTCCCAGTTAAAAAATATCTCCTGCTTAAATGGACTGGTTCCATCTCCTGAAAAATGCATGGTATTAAATATGTCACTAAAGTTTAAGCTAAATGACCCTTTTCCTTCAGCAAAACTTACACGTGCTCCAACATTTACAAAGAACATTGGATCAATATCAAATTGTATAGTCTGGTTAGCTCCTCTATAGAATGCGAAAGCGGTAAAACTTAAAGACTTACTTACTTTAAAATTGTTAAACATTCTAAAGTTCCAAGCTACATTCTCTACTTCGACTACTTCTGTTACTATATCGTCAATAGTAGCAGTTTCAATTGGTACTGTCAAGGTTTCTGAAATACCTTTTTGAGTTTGAGAATAGATATCGAAACTTCCGTTAATATTCCACCATTTTGTTGGTCTATAATTTGTAGAAAATTCAAAACCATAGGCTGAAGTATCATCAAAATTATCATGCGTTATAATAACTCTTCCAGAATTAACATCGCTTCTGTCTATAAATAAAGCTCGGTTAATCTCATCTGAAATTGCACGATAAAATACACCAGTTGTAATACTTCCCTTTTTTAGTTTTCTAGTATAATTTAATTCGAATGAATTTGTAAATTGAGGCTCAAGATATATATTTCCATAAGAAGAAATTAATGGTGTACTCCATTCTTTAATTGGGGTTACTTGCCCAATCCCAGGACGATCTACTCTTTTACTATAACTCAATTGATAATTGTTCTTTTCAGAAGGTGTATAAGTTAAGAAAGCCGATGGATACAATTTTACATAGTCAGTATTAAATGCGATTGGATTGGTAACATTTGTTACAACATCTGTTTCTAGTGCCAAGGCATCTACAGTTACACTTTCTAGCCTTGCACCAATTTGATAGGTCCATTTATCGAACTTCTTACTATAAGTTGCGTAAGCTGAATATATATCTCTGGTATAGTCAAAATCTGTATCAGGGGTTGGTGCTAAAACACCAAATTCATTTAAAGATTGACCTGTTGAAGAGTATAAAATCTTTGTGTTAAACAATCTTACTTCAGCACCTAACTCTAATTTAGTAGTTTCAGAAAGAGGATTTACATAATCTAAATTAATAGTTGTTCTCTCTCTATCTGTGTCGTTCATATCTTTATAATCATCAAGATCTCCTAGTAAATATACATATTCAACAGGGTTTTCACCTTCATAGATATTATAATCCACTTCTAATTCTAGATTATGTCCATCTTTTTCAAAATCTAATTTATAATCAAAATTGTATTGATGTGATGAGTTTTTATTATCTGAAATGAATGTTTGACTTTGATTAAACGAGCTATCATTAAAAAAAGTAGCATCTGTTCCACCTTTAAAAATACTGTGGGATAAACTTTGATTAGAAAAGAATGAGATGGTGTTTTTGTCGTTTAGATAGAAATCAAGACCTATTTTAAATAAATGATTTTTTCGGTTATTTAAGAATATAAAAAGTTGTTCGGAATTATTATCAGGTCTAAATATCCTTCCATTAGTTTTATTTTTCGCAATATTATTGCTATAGCTACCATATAAATTGAACTTACCATTACGATAATTCATATCTAAAGAACTATTGAATTTAGCTTCTTTTTCATAACTTAAGCCAGCAGTTGCACTAC
>Ga0208879_1004955_pt1 | contig 10163 bp, 10 predicted proteins | sample Knorr_S15_td_Bot_FD_185605 | JGI IMG/M metagenome (GOLD analysis project Ga0208879, IMG submission 185605) | Marine microbial communities from Southern Atlantic Ocean transect - Knorr_S15_td_Bottom_ad_5009_LV_A (SPAdes) (version 2) | ecosystem: Environmental > Aquatic > Marine > Oceanic | place...
CACACAAGCGCCAATCACCTTGTTGGCTTTTTGATTTACAAAGTCAGTAAACGAAGTCTGTTGAACCGAGGAGTGCATTAAAGAGACCTTTGCCTAATTATGGATGACTGGAAAAATGATAGATTTTGCCGAATTGATAATTTGATTGCTGTAAGCGGGGCTACGCTCACAGTCCTTAAATTTTGTTCTAGGATGGCTAGGGCTGAACTTAAAAAATTATCAAGCGGATGAGTGATAGTGCTTTGACGATTTTTCATAATTAGGCAAAGGTCTCTATACAAAGACTCCGTAAGGATCAAAGATTTGTTTTAATTTCTGGGTTAACGACATATGTAGCGCAGAAGTGCTTTGTTGAGGCCTTGGTTTTTTCTGATGACTCAGAGCCGCAGCTGCTGGTAATATCTTAAAACTCATTTGCGTGATAAGTGCCAGTTGCCCTTTCGAGCCAACCAACAACCTGGAGACATCGTAACCGGCAACATTTTTCATTACTTGCCCGCCAAAATTCATCAGCTCGCCTTTGCCATTAATAATCTGCACACCCAAGACAGCGTCGGCAAAGTCAGCACCTGCGCTCGCGTACAATGCACCAATGGTTTGCTCGGGATTATCTGTAAAAAAAGTAAGTGCTTGATTATTTTTCTTTAGGATTTGTTCGATTTGTGCAATTGAGGTACCGGCTTTGATGGTAATCACAAGTTCTTCAGGATAGTATTCCACAACACCCGAATAAGTGCTCATGTCAATATTCTTTTTCAACTCCGAGCTCGTTCCACCAATGTGAATTTGTTCGCTTTCTTTAATCAGCTGTTGAAGCTCTGCAATCGATTTCATTAAAGAGGCCTTTTCGTAATTATGGTTGATTGGAAAAATGATAGATTTTGCCGAATTGATAATTTATTAAATCTTGTCCTAGCACGGCTAAGGCTGGATTTAATAAATTATCAAGTGGGTGAAAGGTGGTGTTTTGGCGATTATTCATCATTATTCAAAGGTCTCTTAAAAACGCTCTAATTCTGGATGTGGTAACTCGCCGTGATGCACGTGCATATTGCCCAGTTCTGCACAACGATGAAGTTCTGGCACTGCTTTGCCTGGATTAAGTAGTGAATCTGGATCGAAGGCCGCTTTAATTTGATGAAAAACCTCAAGCTCTTTGACGCTGTATTGGATACACATCGCGTCCAATTTTTCAATACCAACACCGTGCTCTCCTGTAATCGAACCACCTACAGAAACACAATGTTTGAGAATATCCATACCAAAAGCTTCTGTTTTTTCTAACTCACCAGGGACACCAGCATCGTATAGAATCAGTGGATGAAGGTTACCATCCCCCGCGTGAAAAACATTGGCAACACGGAGCTGATAATGTTTTGATAATTCGTTAATTTTTTCCAGCACACCAGCCAAATGACGCTTTGGAATAGTACCATCCATACAATAATAATCTGGCGAAAGACGCCCGACTGCTGGGAATGACGACTTACGCCCCTGCCATAACAATAAGCGCTCTGCTTCATTCTCGGAAACTTTAATGGTTGATGCGCCTACAAGAATTTTCAGGGCCGACTCAAGCTCGGCCTCCACCAATTCCACTTCGCCGTCCAGTTCACACAACAATAACGCTTCTACGTCTAACGGATAACCTGCATGAACAAAGGCTTCAGAAGCCTCAATAGCAAATTTGTCCATCATCTCCAAACCTGCTGGGACAATACCAGCCTTGATAATATCTGCTACAGCATGTGCGCATTCTCTAACTGTATCAAAACCCGCCATGACCAACTTAGCAAGCGCTGGCTTTTTGGTGAGCTTGACGGTAATTTCAGTAATAACGCCTAGTAGTCCTTCAGAACCATTCATTAACGCTAACAAACCCAAGCCTTCATCACTACGACTCAAAATCAATTCTTCACCGTCCATAGTGAGCATTTTAATGGCTTCAACATTATGCACAGTTAAACCGTATTTAAGACAGTGCACGCCACCAGAATTCTCAGCAACATTACCACCAATTGTGCATGCTATTTGCGAAGAAGGATCCGGTGCATAATACAATCCATACTCGGCAACCGCTTCGCTTATAGCTAGATTCCTTACTCCGGGCTCAACAACAGCCAATTGGCTCTGTGCATCAATTGAGACAACTCGAGTCATTTTAGAGAGGCCTAGAACAACACAACCCTCAAGTGGTGTTGCACCACCCGAAAGGCCTGTACCAGCTCCTCGAGTTACTATCGGCGTTTTAGTCTTACGGCAAATTTTGAGTACCGCTTTGATTTGCTCAATATTTGTAGGCAGCGCAACCGCCATTGGTTTTTGTTTGTAAACACTGAGTCCATCACATTCAAAGGCGCGCGTATTCTCACTTCCACAAATGATACTGCCCTTTGGTAAGGCGCGGGATAATTGACTGCTAACTGACATGCTGGTCATTATCCAGTGATTTGAATTCATGCAGTTATGAATTTTTTTACAATTACCCAAGTTCAATTGTAAGATAATACGCACCAGATCTTTATTGTCTCCTTTTTTTTAATTATCCAATCATTTATTATGCAATCATTTAATCCACCCGTAAGAACACTCATGGGTCCCGGCCCGTCAAATGTTCACCCTAGAATCCTTAGCGCAATGGCTAGACCAACTATTGGTCACTTAGATCCTGCCTTTGTTGGCATGATGGACGAAGTTAAAGAAATGTTGAAAATTGCATTTAAAACTGAAAATGAATTAACAATGCCTGTGTCTGCACCAGGTTCTGCGGGTATGGAGGCATGTTTTGCAAACTTAGTCGAGCCAGGAGATAAAGTAATTGTTTGTAGTAACGGTGTTTTCGGCGGCCGTATGAAGGAAAACGTTATTCGTTTTAGTGGTGAAGCTGTGATGGTTGAAGACGACTGGGGTACAGCAGTGAGCGCAAACAAATTAGAGCAAGCTCTAAGTGAAAACAAAGATACAAAAATCGTTGCTTTTGTTCACGCTGAAACTTCAACGGGCGCTATGTCTGATGCCAAAACACTTTGCGAGATTGCTCATAAATATGGCTGTCTTACAATTGTTGACGCGGTTACATCACTTGCAGGTTCTGAGCTACGTGTAGACGAATGGGAAATTGATGCTATTTATTCTGGCTCACAAAAATGTCTTTCGGCAATGCCGGGCATTTCACCAATCAGCTTGAACGATCGTGCAATTCACAAACTAACCAATAGAAAAACACATGTTGCAAGTTGGTTCCTTGACCTTAACCTGGTCATGGGCTACTGGGGCGAAGGCGCAAAACGTACTTATCACCATACAGCGCCTGTTAATACCCTTTATGGTATGCATGAATCGCTTGTGATGATGTGCGAAGAAGGCGTGGAGAATGCATGGACAAGACACCAAACAAACCATGAGTTACTTAGAGATGGTCTTGAGGCTATGGGTATGAACTACCTTGTGAAGAAAGAAGACCGCCTACCACAACTGAACAGTGTATTTATTCCTGAAGGCGTTGACGAGGCAGCAGTGCGTTCAACTCTTTTGAATGATTACAATCTTGAAATTGGTGCAGGCCTTGGCACATTGGCAGGTCAGGTTTGGCGTATTGGGTTGATGGGTCACACTTCTCGAAAAGAGAACATTGTTCTTTGTTTAGCTGCTTTGAAAGCGACACTATAAGCAACAAATGCAAGACATAAAAAAGGCGACCCAAGGGTCGCCTTTTTTTTATACCTAAAATTATTTAATCAATAATTTTAGCCAACAATTCTTCCTCTGTTTCAACGCGCTCAAGGTCAGGCAAGCAGCAATCTACTGGACAAACTTCAACACATTGCGGTGTATCAAAATGACCAACACACTCTGTGCATTTATCGCCATCGATTTCATATATCTCGTCACCCATATAAATCGCTTCATTTGGGCATTCTGGCTCACACACATCGCAATTGATGCATTCATCGGTAATTAATAATGACATAGTCCATCCAACTTAATAAAATCTAATTAGCGCTACCAACCTCAATCGCGCCTTCCTCATTGCTGAGCCTGCATATTTTAACTTATCAAGACTAATATATTAATGATTTTGGGTATCATTAATGGTTTTTATTTCAGGGTTATTCATGAGAGTCCTACTACTTACATTTTCGCTTCTTTTCTCCTCACTCTCAATTGCAACAGCAGACGAAGGAATTTTTGCTCATATTCAAACCAACAAAGGTGAAATTGTTGTTGAACTTGCCTATGAAAAAGCACCGCTTACGGTTATTAACTTTATCTCACTTGCAGAGGGTACTAAAGTGAGCAATAAAGAGCTTGGTACACCTTTTTACGACGGCGTTGTTTTCCATCGAGTAATTAAAGACTTTATGATTCAAAGCGGCGACCCTGAGGGAACAGGCATGGGTGGCCCAGGCTACTTATTTATGGATGAATTTAGTGACTTAAAGCACGACAAACCTGGCATTTTATCGATGGCAAACTCCGGTCCTACAACCAACGGCTCTCAATTTTTCATTACCCACATCCCAACCCCTTGGCTGGATGGAAAACACAGTGTTTTTGGCTCTGTTACTGCGGGAATGGGTGTTGTCAACTCTATTGAACAAGGCGATACTATTGAGCACGTTACAATCAAAAGAGTGGGTGAGAATGCAAATAACTTTGCCACTGGCGAAGAGTCTTTTAACGCCGTGCTTGACATCAAATCTTTAGCAATAAAAGCAGCAGTAGCAGAAAAACAACAAGCCTTTGAGGAAATGGTTGCGGCAATATTCCCAGCTGCTCAAAAAAATGACTCGGGATATTTTTCTCTTATTACTCAGGTAGGCACTGGAGAAGAAGCCAAAATTGGCACCAACATTTCTCTTGAAATATCAATTGAATTGATTGATGGCACTGTGCTTCAAGCATCTGACAAACCCGCTCGATTCAGATTAGGTTACGGTGAAATTTTGGGCGTTATCGACACCGCTGTCTTAAACATGATGATTGGCGAAGAGCGACTCGCTATCGCTACATATCAGCAAGCATTCGGCGATAAAGACATGGGAATTCCCATGGATTCTATTTTAATCTTCAAACTGAAACGACTCTTAATCGGAGAATAAACCTCTATGTTTCTTGAACTAATTAGTTTTCTAGCCTCTCTTGATACCGGCTTTAACGTACTTAATTATTTAACTGTCAGGGCGGTCTTCTCGATGATGAGTGCCCTGCTTATTAGTCTTTTCTTGGGCAAGACTATTATTGCCAAACTGCAACACTACCAAATAGGCCAGGTGATTAGGGGTGATGGTCCTGAAACACACCATGCCAAAGCTGGCACACCAACAATGGGTGGCGTATTAATTTTATCCTCCTTTATGGTTAGTATGATTATTTGGGGAGATTGGCATAATATCTATTTATGGATAGTTTTTTTTACTGCACTCTCTTTTGGTGGCATTGGTTTTTTTGACGATTATCTTAAATTAAAACACCAATCTTCAAACGGCTTAAGTAGTCGATACAAACTCATCTCCCAGTCCATTGCGGCAATCATTATTGCTTGTTTATTGATCTACAATACTTCTGCCCCTATAGATACTCAACTGCTGATACCTTTTTTTAAAAATGCCGGCTTTGAACTCGGTGTAATCGGCTTTTTAATTTTGAGTTATTTTGTTATAGTCGGCAGCTCCAATGCGGTAAATCTCACCGATGGTTTGGACGGTTTGGCCGTTATGCCAGTGATATTAATCAGTGGTGCCTTGGCAATTTTTGCTTACATCGGAGGCAACTACAACTTTTCTAACTATCTCAATATGCCCTTCATGCCAGGCACAGGAGAGTTGTTTGTGGTTTGTGCAGCCTTGATTGGCGCTGGTTTTGGATTTTTGTGGTTTAACACCTACCCGGCCGAAATTTTTATGGGCGACGTCGGCTCGCTTGCTCTTGGTGCGATTTTGGCTGTAATCGCCATTATTGTTCGTCAAGAGTTGTTGTTTTTCTTAATGGGCGGTGTTTTTGTTGCTGAGACTCTCTCGGTCATTCTCCAAGTAGGCTATTACAAACGAACTCAAAAACGGCTATTTTTAATGGCGCCACTACACCACCACTTTGAAAAGATGGGACTGTCTGAACCCAAAATTATTGTGCGCTTCTGGATGATTACTTTGATCCTCATCCTGATTAGTTTGGCCAGCATTAAAATACGTTAAAACAATAAATAACGCCAGATCATTTACTCAGTAAAATGCTCGACTTATGAATACATTAGACAAATGGGATAATCGTTACTTAGCACTCGCAAAAGAGGTGGCCACTTGGTCCAAGGACCCATCAACCCAAGTTGGTGCAGTTACTGTTGGCGCCAAGAAAGAAGTACTTTCACAGGGCTTTAATGGCTTCCCGAGAGGGATTAAAGATACTCCAGAGCGTTATAATCACAGAGAGACCAAGTACAAGTTTGTCGTCCATGCGGAAATGAATGCCATTTATAATGCCACTTATTCGGGCACTTCGCTTGACGGTGCTACACTCTATACATACGGACTGCCTATTTGCTCGGAGTGCGCCAAAGGTATTATCCAAGTTGGTATCAAAAAAGTTGTTATTGAAAAATCCAAAGAACTTGATAACTGGAATGAAAGTCTGCGACTCTCGCGAGAAATGTTTGCTGAAGCCGGTGTTAAATTAATCATTAAAGGCGAAAACTAGTCAATGAGCGAAGTATCCAAACGTCGCACCTTTGCGATTATCTCTCATCCTGACGCCGGTAAAACCACAGTAACAGAAAAACTACTACTCTACGCTGGCGCAATTAAATCTGCAGGTAGTGTCAAGGCTAGAAAAGCGAGTACTCATGCGACGTCGGACTGGATGGAGATGGAAAAAGAAAGGGGTATCTCGATTACCTCATCCATCATGCAGTTTTCTTACGATCATCATATGATCAACCTGCTGGACACACCGGGTCATGAGGACTTTTCTGAAGACACATATCGTACTTTAACTGCAGTCGATTCAGCATTGATGGTGATAGACGTTGCTAAAGGCGTTGAGCAGCGCACAATTAAATTAATGGAAGTTTGTCGACTGCGTGACACCCCAATTTTGACATTCATTAACAAATTAGACCGAGAAGGAAAAGAGCCTATTGACTTACTCGACGAGGTGGAGTCCGTGCTAAATATTGAATGCGCACCTATTACTTGGCCGATTGGCATGGGTAAACGTTTCAAGGGTGTTGTGCATTTACTGGAGGATAAGATCTACCTTTACGAATCAGGAAAGAACTCCGAAATTGGCGAAAACACCATCATTGAAGGTATCAACAATCCAGAGCTAGATACAATTCTTGGCCCAGAGTTGGCTAAAGAAGTAAGAGAGGAAGTTGAGTTGATTGTTGGCACAAGTACGCCTTTTGATTTAGACGAGTTCTTAGCTGGCAAACAAACGCCAGTTTTTTTCGGTTCTGCTATTAGTAATTTTGGCATCCAAAACTTGCTTGATGGTTTTATTGAATACGCCCCAATCCCACAATCTCGTGAGAGCGACACAAGAATGGTCAGCCCAGACGAAAACAAGCTTACAGGCTTTGTCTTCAAAATTCAGGCAAATATGGACCCCAAGCACCACGATAGGCTTGCCTTTATGCGCATTGTTAGTGGCGAGTACACCAAGGGCATGAAAGTGCTGCAAGTTTCAACCGGCAAACAAATCAAAATCGCCAATGCGGTCACCTTTATGTCACGTGAGAGAAGTTCCGCAGACATTGCTTTTGCTGGCGATGTGATTGGCATTCACAACCATGGTGGCATTAGTATTGGTGACACCTTTACTCAGGGCGAAAAGCTTAACTTTCAAGGCATACCGAATTTTGCCCCGGAACTTTTTCGACGCGCCCAATTAAAAGACCCTCTTAAAGCAAAAGCCCTACAAAAAGGCCTAAATCAGCTCTCTGAAGAAGGCGCTACACAAGTATTTCGCCCCATTATTAACAGCTCTCAAATATTAGGCGCTGTCGGTGTTCTTCAGTTTGACGTGGTTGCTCATAGGCTCAAACACGAATACGGTGTTGATTGTCAATTTGAGGCAATTGGTATTGCCACTGCACGTTGGGTTACAGGCAGCGACAAGGATATTGAGCAACTCAAAATCAAGGCAGGTAATAATGTGGCTATTGACAGCGCGGGCATGTTGTCTTATCTAGCCCCTAGCTTGGTGAATTTACAACTGACTATAGAGCGTCACCCCAATTTGGTATTCAGCGCTACTAGAGAGCATTAAACGCACACAATAAAAAACCCAGCTATTGCCAGGTTTTTTATTAAATGACTACAAAAAGATTACTGCCACGCTTAGCTTTTAAGCATCTACGTGAGCAGGTCTAACTATTTCAGCAATATCTAACTTGTTAAGATAACCGACTTCAGCACCGCTGTCGTCTTTAACAACTGCACAATCGGCGTGCGAGCGTAAGACCTCACCAAGGACAATGTCAATCGTGTCGTTGGCCTTAACAACCACTTTTTTGTCGGATTCCGCAGGCTTAACATCCGTCATTACCGACTCGGCGTGTAACACATGTGAACGATTGACTTTTTTGACAAAGTCGGTCACATATTGATCAGCAGGATGCATTAGGATTTCCTGTGGTGTACCGTGTTGAATCAATTGACCACCATTAAGAATGGCGATACGGTCACCAATCTTAAGTGCTTCGTCCAAATCGTGGGTAATAAAGATAACCGTTTTGTGCAGCTCACTTTGAAGCTCTAAAAGAAGGTCTTGCATATCACTGCGAATGAGTGGATCAAGCGCACTGAAAGCTTCGTCCATCATTAAGATTTCAGTATCGCAAGTCAGCGCACGTGCCAAGCCCACACGCTGCTGCATACCTCCCGACAATTGCGAAGGATAGCGATCTTCGTAACCATCCAGCCCAACACGGTCAATCCATCTCTGTGCACGCTTCTCAGCCTCTTCACCAGCAACGCCCTGCAAATGAATGCCGTAACAGACGTTGTCCATCACAGTTTTATGAGGCAGCAAGGCAAAACTCTGAAAAACCATCGCAGTTTTTTGCTGCCTAAACTGGCGCAACTGTTCAGGTGCCATTTGAATCACATCCTCACCACCAATCATAATCGAGCCAGTGGTTGGCTCAATTAATCGATTGATGTGGCGAATCAAAGTTGACTTACCAGAGCCCGATAGGCCCATGATCACTTCAATATTTTTATTTTTCAGATTAAGATTGATATTACTTAAACCCAACACATGTTTATGCTTTTTAAGTAAATCATCTTTACTCATGCCATTTTCGACATGCTTCAATACCGATTTGGCATTTGGACCAAAAATTTTTGTCAGATTTGAGATTTTAATTTTTATATCTTCATTCATAATACATCTCCAGAACGATGTTTCTGAATTCGAGTTCCGAATGCCTGCGAAACTCTGTCAAATATAATTGCTAGGGCCACAATCGCAAGACCGTATAGCATACCAAGTGAAAGGTATTGGTTTTGAACAGCCTGAAGTACCGGCAAACCTAAACCGGTCACACCAATCATTGAGGCAATGACCACCATCGCTAGCGCCATCATAATGGTTTGGTTCACACCAGCAAAAATATTTGGCAAAGCGAGTGGGATCTGCACAGTAAATAAGCGCTGCCTATAGGTCGCACCAAACGCATCTGCAGCCTCCATCGCTTCTTTATCTACAAGGCGAATACCAAGGTTCGTCAAGCGAACAATCGGTGGCATAGCGTAAATACATACCGCAATCAAACCAGGAACCTTACCTATACCTAGCAACATAACGACGGGTATTAGATAGACAAAAGAAGGAATCGTCTGCATGATGTCAAGCACCGGTGTAATTATTGCCTGAGCTCTGTCAGACCGTGACATCCACACTCCAACGGGTACCCCAATTGTGAAACATAACAGAGTGGCAGTCGCTATCATAGTTACAGTAGAGATCATTGGAGTCCACATGTCAAGGAATCCAATAGCAAAGAAACCTAGTATTACTCCCACTGTCACTTTCCAGCTTCTGGAACCAAGCCAGGCTAGTGCACCTGCACCTAATAAAAAAACAGGCCAAGGTGTGGCAAGCAATAGCTGTTCAAATCGAGCTAAAAAGAATAATAGTGGGTCAAATATTTTTTCAATAAT
>Ga0208879_1004959_pt1 | contig 10150 bp, 10 predicted proteins | sample Knorr_S15_td_Bot_FD_185605 | JGI IMG/M metagenome (GOLD analysis project Ga0208879, IMG submission 185605) | Marine microbial communities from Southern Atlantic Ocean transect - Knorr_S15_td_Bottom_ad_5009_LV_A (SPAdes) (version 2) | ecosystem: Environmental > Aquatic > Marine > Oceanic | place...
TATTAGATTTACCAAAATATAATTTAAAAAAAAAAAAGGGACCTCCACATAACCCTAGTTTTGAAATAGAAGTAAGTTTAAAAGGGATAAGACAATTTTCAGCAACCGCAAAAACTATTAAAGATGCCGAGATTAATGCTGCAAAAAAAATGGTAGATTACATATTAAAAAATAAATTACTCCAATAAAATGAAAATAAATGATGAAGGAATTATTTTAAATAAAAAAAAATATAGAGAAAGCTCATTATTAGTTACTTTTTTTTCGTTAAATCACGGTATTAATTCTGGCCTTGTTAAAGGAGTATTAAAAAAAGATTTTGGAACATATGAAATAGGAAATAAAGTTTATATAAAATCAACTTTTAGATTAGTTGAACAATTATGGAATTGTAGATTTGAATTAATTAAAAATAATAGCGTCAATTATTTTAATAATCAAAGCAAATTAAGTACTTTGCTAACTATTTGTTCAATAATAGAGCTTAGTTTACCGAAAGATAATCCACAAATTAAAATATATAATAAAACAATTAATTTGATTGAAAATTTGTTGTCTAGAGACTGGGTAAAAAAATATATTTATTGGGAATTATTTTTATTATCAGAATTAGGATATGGCCTTGACTTAGAAAAATGTGTAGTTTCTGGAAAAAAAGAAAACCTTATATATATTTCTCCAAAAACTGGTAAGGCAGTATCAAAAACTGAAGGTGAAAAATACAAAAACAATTTATTATATTTACCAAAATTCTTAATAAATAAAAATGTAGAACCAACAAAAGATTCATTGAAACAAGGTATATCATTAACAGGATTTTTTATAAATAAATTCTTAAAAAAAAATAATAAAAAAATACCATTTTATAGAAAAAATATTTTAACTTAAAAGTTAATGATTAATTTAAAAAAAATAATTTTTGTTATTGAGAATATTACTTTAAAAGTTGGAAGAACAACCTCTTGGTTAATTTTGTTCATGACTTTAATAGCTTTTTCAGTTGCTCTACTTAGATACTTTTTTAATATTGGATTTGTTTGGATGCAAGAGTCATATATTTGGATGCATGGTTTAGTTTTTTTATTTGGATCAGCATACACTTTGCTTGAAGATAAACATGTAAGAGTAGATATTTTTTATAGAAACTTTAATGAAAAATATAAAGCATTTGTAAACATTTTCTTTTCTATTTTTTTTATTTTTCCTTTTATTTTTATAATTAGCAAGTATTCCATTCCCTATATTCTAAAATCTTGGGCTAGTTTAGAAAAGTCAAGAGAAGCCGGGGGTTTACAATTTTTATATCTTTATAAGACTTCTATAATTTTATTTTGTTTTTTTTTATTTATTCAATCAATAGCATTAATTTTAAGATGTGTTTTAGTAATATGTAAAAAAGAAGTAAAAATATTTTCCAAGTTTTAAAAAAAAAAAATGACAGCTCAAATATTAAGTATTTGTATGTTTGCAACCACATTCATTTTTTTGTTATTTGGTTTTCCAGTTGCATTTACTTTAGCAGGCACTGCTATTTTATTTGCTTTAACAGCATCATTTTTTGATTTTTTGAGTCTAGATTTTTTAGCTTTAATTCCGTCTAGAATTTTTGGAACTATGACTAATGAATTATTAGTTGCTGTCCCATTGTTTATCTTTATGGGTTTAATTTTAGAAAAATCTAAAATTGCTGAAGAATTATTAGAAACTATAGCAAATTTATTTGGAAAGTTTAAGGGCGGATTAGGTTTTACAGTTATTATTGTTGGAGCTTTATTATCAGCATCAACTGGTATTGTTGGAGCAACTGTTGTCACAATGGGTTTGTTAACATTGCCAACAATGCTTAAATGGGGATATGACAAAAAATTAGCTTCAGGGTTAATATGTGCTTCTGGCACATTAGGACAAATTATACCACCATCTATAGTGTTAATTTTGTTAAGTGATGCGCTCCAAGGTGCTTATAGTCAATCACAATTACTTCAAGGTAAAATCCCATCAAATCCAATTTCAACAATTGATTTATTTGCTGGAGCAATATTACCTGGAATTTTACTTGTTATTTTTTACTGTTTGTGGCAATTAATTATGATTTATTTAAAACCACAATCCTCGCCAGCTTTAATCAATAGAGGAAAAAAATATAGTATAAAAAAAACATTAAGCATAATTTTTTTACCAATAATTCTTATTATCCTTGTCTTAGGATCAATTTTAATGGGTGTAGCAACGCCCACTGAAGCAGCCTCTTTTGGAGCTGTTGGCGCTATTGTTTTAAGTTTTATTAAAAAAAGTTTTTCTTCAAAAGTTTTAAGTGAATCAATTCTTGATACTACAAAAATTAGTTCAATGATTTTTCTAATACTTATCGGAGCTAAAATTTTTTCTTTAGTTTTTATAGGTCTTGAAGGTAGAGAAATTTTAACTTCATTTATTAATCAAATACCAGGAGGAAGTATAGGAGCGATGTTATTTGTTATGATTTTGATTTTTGTTCTTGGATTTTTTTTAGACTTTATACAAATTGTTTTTACTATAATACCAATTGTCGGTCCTATAATATTACAAATGGATATAAACCCTCTATGGTTTGGTATTATGATTGCAGTTAATCTTCAAACAAGTTTTCTAACACCACCTTTTGGTTTTGCTTTATTTTATTTTAGGGGCATTGCTCCAAATTCTATAAAAACAATTGATATATATAAGGGAGTTTTACCTTTTGTAATAATTCAAATAATTGTACTTTTATTAATCGCCGCATTTCCAGAAATAGCTTTATGGTTGCCAGAAAAATTATATTAAGGAGCTTACACAATATTTTGATAATCGATGGATAATATACCTGTATAAATTAAAAACAGTAATATAATATTTAAAACTACTATCACTCTTGACAAATCTCCCCAAATTTTTTTTTTAACATTATATGCGCAATTCCAAATAGAAACCAAAATCCAAATTGTATAAATATTCGATATTAGAAAAACAGTAATTTTAATTGACCAAGTTAACCCAATAAATTGACCAACATATAATAGAAATAATAAAAAATAAAAGATTAAAATCTGAAAAACAAAACCCATAACCCAAAACGCTTTCCAAAGTTTTTTTTCACCCTTCCAGTAGCTTAATAAAAAATCTTCTATTTTATTTAAGGATTTATTATTTTTCATAATTTACATATTTTAATCTTGAATCTAAAAACTTTTTTTCTGAAATTTCAGATCTTTTTATTGAAGCATTCCTAAAATTAATAATACTTTGATAGACTTTTTTACTTAAATTATCCGATGATGTTAATTTAGACATTACTTTTTCAGACAATACTGCAAGTTTTTTTAAAACCTCATCAGGAAAAGGTTTTAAATTAATATTATGTTTTTTTAAAAGTGTTTGAAGTGCTAAATTATTACCAGCTATCATTTCATTAGCGATTTTTTGCGTAGCTGCTTGTGATGATATTTCAATAATTTTTTTTAGGTCTGTTGGTAAAGAGTTCCATTTTTTTAAATTTATAAAACAATCTAATACCCCGCCTGGTTCATGCCAACCTGGATAATAATAATATTTTGCAGCTTTATAAATTCCAAAAGCTAAATCGTTATAAGGCCCAACCCATTCTAAAGCATCAATAGCACCTGATTGTATTGAAGTTAGTAATTCACCTCCATGTAAGTTGACAACTGTGCCGCCTGCAGCTTTAATTACTTCTCCTCCCAAACCAGGAATCCTCATCTTTAAACCTTTAAAATCCTCTATTGTATTTATTTTTTTATTAAACCATCCACCCATTTGCGGCCCTGTATTACCGCAAACAAAAAACTTACATCCCATTTTTTTATATATTTGATCTGCTAATTTTTGTCCACCACCTTTCTCAAACCAAGAGTTTTGTTCTTGCGGAGTAAGTCCAAATGGTATAGCTGATAAGTATTGGGCAGCTGCAACTTTACCTTTCCAATAATAAGGTCCACCATGTCCCATTTCAATAGCTCCACTAGAAACTGCATCCATAGCTTCAAAAGCAGGTACTATTTCACCTGCACCAAAAACTGTAATATTTATTCTTCCTCCAGACGCCTCGTTAATCATATTTGCAAAAATTTCAGCTCCAGTTCCAAGACCAGGAAAATTTTTTGGCCATGTTGTGACCATTTTCCAGTTATATGTTTTTTTTGCTGATAATGTTTGTGGAATAAAAGTAGATATTGCAGCTGCAGCAGATAGTAGCGCAGTTTTTTTTAAAAATTTTCTTCTATTATTTTTTTTTTTCAAAAAGTTTCCCAATTTTTATTTTTAAGAATCTCTATTGGTTTGAAGTTTATTTTATATGACATTTTTTTACATTCTTTTATATAATATCCAAGGTACAAATACTTTATTTTTTCTATTTTTGCTTGTTCAATAATTTTTAAAATTAAAAAAGTTCCTAAACTTCTACTTTTAAATTTTGGATTATAAAATGAATAATTAGCAGAGTAAGAATTTTCATATATATCATAAAGCATTGCTCCAAAAAATTTATTATTTTTATAAAGATGAAGGATTTTTGTATCAACAGGAGATATTTCTAGCATTGTTCTAAAATCTAAATAAGTCATGTCAGTCATATCGCCTTTGGAATGTCGTAATTTTAAATAATTTTTAAATAATTTATAATGATCGCGATTGGTTTTCGGTTTTACTATTTTGAATTTTAAATCCTGATTTTTTCTTAAAATTCTTTTAAAATTCTTCGAAAATAAAAAATTATTCACAACAACTCTAGATGACATACATGCTTTGCAATGTTCACAGCTAGGTTTGTAGAAAATATTTTCACTTCTTCTAAAACCTTCAGACACTAATTTTTCCAGTGTTTTTTTACTTACAAATTTTGTTAAATCTGTAAATAGCAAATGTTCTTTTTTTCCTGGAAGATAAGGACAAGGCCTTGGCAACGATCTATGAAAATTAAGATTATTATATATTTTTGTTGGTTTATTCATTTTTTAAATTTTTAGCAATATCAATTGCTCCGTAACAAAAAATTGCAGATGCCCCAGATCTTTTTATACAAATTAAGCTTTCATACAAACATTTCTCGTAATCTATTATTTTTTCTTTTTCTCCAAATTTTAGCATTGAAAATTCACCACTTACTTGGTATGCAAAAATCGGAATATTGAATTTTTTTTTAATTTTACTAATTACATCTAAATAAGGTAATGCAGGTTTAATCATTATCATATCTGCTCCTTCATTTATATCCATTGCCACCTCTCTAATTGCTTCATCAGAGTTTTTATAATCCATTTGGTATGTTTTTTTATCAGTTTTATTTAGTGCTTTTGATGAACCAACTGCATCTCTAAAAGGTCCATAGAAATTTGAAGCAAATTTTGCTGCGTAAGATAAAATAATTGTTTTATTAAAACCCTCATTATCCAACCTATCTCTTATAACTCCAATTCTTCCATCCATCATATCTGATGGCGCTATAATATCTGCCCCTGCCTCTGCTTGTATAAGCGCTTGTTGTGATAAAACTTCTATAGTTTCGTCATTTTCAATATAATTATTTTTTAATATTCCATCATGACCGTGTGTAGTGTATGGATCAAGAGCAACATCACAAATCAAGCCAATATCAGGAAAATTCTTTTTAATTTCTCTAATTGCTTTGCAAAGTAAATTATTTTTGTTAAGCCCTTCTTTACCGTCAAATGTTTTCAATCTTTTTTCTACACAAGGGAAAAGTGCAATGGCAGGAATATTTAGATTTTTTACTTCCTCAATTTTCTTTAATACTGTATCTATGCTATATCTTTTAACAGAAGGAAACGAGTTTATATTTTCAATAACTTTTTTACCTTCTGTAATAAATAAAGGCAATATAAGATCATTTGTACTTAATTTTGTTTCAGAAATTAAACTTCTGCACCAAGTGGATTGTCTATTTCTTCGTAACCTAGTTCGAGGAAATTTACCTATAGTAAACCTTTTATTCATATTCCCAAATTTGATCCCTAAAAATTTTTTTTTATAGTTAAAATAAAGTATAAAAAAAATTACACAGTTTAATAGAATATATATTGTAAAAAATCAAAGAAATTAAATGAAAAAGATTAATTATGATCAATTTTTTTTTAATTCATTAAACGAGTTAAAAAAAAAAGGACTTGATAGATATTTAAAAACTTTAATTAAAATAGATCCAATTAAAGTTAAATATAAAAATAGAGTTTTACTTAATTTTTCTTCTAATGATTATTTAGGATTATCTCAAAACAATATTATTAAACGAGATACAATTAAAATAATTAAGAAATATGGTATAGGAAGTGGTTCGTCAAGATTAGTATCAGGCAATTTTGATTTTCATGAAAAAATAGAGAGCGATTTAGCAAAAAAGAAAAAATCAGAAGCAGCTATAATTTTTAGTACGGGCTATTTAGCTAATTATTCTATTTTATCTACAATCTTTAGTTCAAATATTTTCAAAAAAAATCCGATAGTATTTTCAGATAGATTAAACCATCAATGTATATATGAAGGATGTAAAAATAAAAAAATTAATTTTTTTCGTTTCCGTCATAATGACATGAACCACTTAGAATATTTATTAAAAAAAAACAAATTTAAACAAAATCCTAAATTTATTTTGTCAGAGTCAGTTTTTAGCATGGATGGTGATTTTGCTGATATAGCAGGTCTTGTTAATTTAAAAAAAAAATATAATTCATTTTTGTTTCTAGATGAAGCTCATGCAACTGGGATATACGGTGATAATGGATTTGGTTTATCTACAAAGTTTAGCAATGATATTGATTGTGTTACAGGTACCTTTAGTAAAGCATTTGGAAGTTTTGGCGCTTATGTTAGTTGTAGTAAAAATTTAAAATCTTTTTTAATAAATAAATGTTCAAGTTTTATATATTCAACTTCACTTCCATTTAGTTTATTAGCTTCAATTTATTCTGGAATTAAGATTATACCAAAGTTAAAAAATGAGAGAAAAAAATTGATTAAAAATTCGTACTTTTTAAGAAAAATTCTTAAAAAAGATAATTTTGATATTGGTAATTCTCAAACTAATATAATACCAATAATTATTGGCGATTCAAAAAAAACAATTTTAATTTCAAAAAAATTAGAAAAAAAAGGTTTTTATGTTGTTCCTATAAGGCCGCCGTCAGTTCCACCAAATAGTTCTAGATTAAGGATATCTATTTCGAGTTGTCATAGTCAAAACAATATAAAAAAATTATTTAATTCCTTAAAAATGTTTAAAAATAGAATTTAATATTATGAGTAAAAAAGGTTTTTTTATTGCTGGAACTGGTACAGGTGTTGGAAAAACATTTTTCGCGTCTATACTAATGAAAAAATATGATTTTCATTATTGGAAACCGATACAAACTGGAAAATTTACTGAAAATGATACTTTATATATTAAACAAAATATAGGAATTGAAAAAAATAGATTTCATGAACCAATTTATTCATTTAAAAAACCTTTATCTCCTCATTTAGCTTCAAGTTACGAAAAAATTTCAATTAATATTAAAAAAATAAAGAAACCAAACTCTAACAAACCATTAATTATTGAAGGAGTAGGGGGAATACTTGTTCCTTTGAATAAAAAAAACCTACTTATTGATTTGATTAAAAAATTTAAATTTCCTGTAATTGTTGTTTCAAGATCTATTTTAGGAACAATTAATCATACATTAATGACTTTAGAAATATTAAAAAAGAATAAAATAAATATATTTGGAGTTATTTTAAATAATATAAAAAATAAAAAAGAAGGTTGTGAAAATGCAAAATCAATTGAGGACTTTGGAAATATAAAAGTTTTAGCGCAAATTTCATCAATTAATCATATAACTAAGAGAAAAATCGAAACATTGTCTAAAAAAAGATTTATTAATGTATTCAAACTATGAAAAATTCAAAATCAATAAAACAAGACAAAAAATATATTTGGCATCCGTTTACACAACATAAAATTTCTAGCGAACCAATAAAAATAGTTTCTGGAAGAATGACAAAATTAAAAGATGATAAAGGTAAATCTTATCTTGATTTAATATCTTCTTGGTGGGTAAATACTCATGGACATTCTCATCCTTATATAGCTAAAGCTATTTATAAACAGTCAAAAAAATTAGAACATGTAATATTTGGTGGCTTTACCCATGATCCGGCAATAGAGTTAGCTAAAAGAATTACTAATATTCTGCCAGGAAATCTAAAAAAAGTTTTTTTTTCAGATAATGGCTCAACTGCAGTAGAAGTAGCATTGAAGATAGCTTATCAGTATTGGTTTAATAAAAATAAAAAAAGAAAAACTTTTATAGCTTTTAAGAACGCATACCACGGAGATACAGTTGGTGCTATGAGTCTGGGAAGCGGTTCTGATTTATTCTCGGTTTTTAAAGAATTATTTTTTAAAGTAAAATTATTTGATTACCCTTCTACATGGTATGAGGATAAAAACATAGAAGAAAAAGAAAACAAAATTTTGATTAAAATTGAAAATGAATTTAAAAAAAATAATGATATAGCAGGTTTAATAATAGAGCCTTTAGTTCAAGGATCTGGCGGGATGAATATTTGTAGAAGTATTTTTATGAAAAAATTATCTAAGCTAGTAAAGAAATATAATAATCTTTTGATTTATGATGAAGTAATGACTGGTTTTGGAAGAACAGGAGAGATTTTTGCATGTAAAAAAACTAAAACTCAGCCGGATATTATATGTCTTTCAAAAGGCTTAACTGGAGGTTTTCTACCGTTATCACTTACGATAACTACAAATAAAATTTATAATAATTTTCTGGGAGATAATTTTGATAAAGCCTTAGCCCATGGTCATTCCTTTACAGCTAATCCTCTTGGTTGTGCAGCTTCTATTGCTTCACTAAATTTATTTAAATCAAAGAAAATTTTTAAAAAAATAAAAACTATTGAAAAACAGCATCATATTTTTTTAAAAAAATTATTAAAATTAAACTCAATAGAAAAAACTAGAATTTGTGGGACTATTCTTGCTTTTAATATTAAGGGATTTGGAAATGGATATAAAGCAATGATTCCAGATAAAATAAAAAAATTTTTTTTAGACAAAGGATTATTACTAAGACCATTAGGAAATGTTTTTTATATTATGCCTCCTTATTGTATTTTAAAAAATGAATTAAAATATGCTTATAAAATAATTTATGAAGGATTAAAAAAAATTTAAATGAGATTAGATTATGTAATAAATGAAAAATTTGAACCAGTATCAGAATTTATTTCTAATATAATTTTTTATAGCGTTCAATACGGTGAAGCACAAATAAAGTTAATAGTTTTATGGCTTTTTTTTGCAGCATTATTTTTTAGTTTTTATTTAAAGTTTGTAAATATCTGGGGATTTAAACATTCGATAGATCTTATTTCTGGAAAATTTAAAAATAGATTTAAAAATGCAAAAGGAGAAGTAACACATTTCCAAGCGCTGACCGCTGCACTTTCTGGGACAGTCGGTCTAGGAAACATTGCAGGGGTAGCAGTTGCAATATCTTTAGGTGGGCCAGGAGCAACACTTTGGATGATTTTTGCTGGTTTTTTAGCTATGGCTGCTAAATTTGTTGAATGTTCTTTGGGATTAAAATATAGAATTTTTAACAGCGACGGAACAGTTTCAGGTGGCCCTATGTATTACTTAAGTAGTGGTCTTAGTAAAATTGGATACGCAGGATTAGGAAAAATTTTGGCTGTTTTTTTTGCTGTATCTGCAGTGTTTGGTTCTTTCGGTGGTGGCAATATGTTTCAAGCCAATCAGTCCTTTAAACAACTACTTATCGCAACTGGTGGAGAAGCAAGTATTTTGAATGGTTATGGCTGGTTGTTTGGTTTTTTTCTGGCGTTTACCGTAGGTATTGTGATTATTGGTGGCATAAAAGGTATCGCAAGAGTCACAGAAAAAGTTGTTCCATTTATGGGAGGGATTTATTCTTTAGCGGCACTAGTTATAATTTTCATAAATTATGAAATGCTGCCTAGTGCTTTAACCAGTATATTTACAACAGCTTTTACTCCAGAAGCAGGAATGGGTGGAGTTTTAGGTGTGCTTATCGTTGGTTTTCAAAGAGCTACTTTTTCTAATGAAGCT
>Ga0208879_1004962_pt1 | contig 10146 bp, 8 predicted proteins | sample Knorr_S15_td_Bot_FD_185605 | JGI IMG/M metagenome (GOLD analysis project Ga0208879, IMG submission 185605) | Marine microbial communities from Southern Atlantic Ocean transect - Knorr_S15_td_Bottom_ad_5009_LV_A (SPAdes) (version 2) | ecosystem: Environmental > Aquatic > Marine > Oceanic | place...
TTACTTACGCACAGGTTAAAGAATTTGTCGAAGTGAGAGAGCTAGATCTTATTCGCGTTGTTGGGAAAACAGAACCGGTAAAAATATTTGAGCTTCTGGCAAAAAAAGGTGACATTGGTGCGAATCAAGAACAGGTTCTGAAGTGTTACAATAAAGGTTATAGCCTTTATAGGGTTAGGAAATGGAACGAGGCGGCAGAGTGGTTTGAAAAGGCTTTGACTTTTAATGAAGGTGATGGGCCTTCGTTGACCTTTTTTGAGCGTTGTATAACTTTTCAAATCCACCCACCCAGAGAAGATTGGGATGGGGTGTTTTCGTTTGGTGTTAAATAATCGGATGAAAGAATAAGATGCATTTTTCCACCTATCTTTTAGACAATGAATTTGTAACCGCTGAAGAACTGGAAAATGCTCTGCGGGAGCAACAAACCCTTAGGCCGACATTGGGCGGATTGGCAATGGAAAGAGGGTGGGTCTCTCGAAAAGATATTTTTAAAATATTGATGAATCAAAATGAGACAAGTCAAAAAGGTAAGAGATTTAGAGATGTTGCCGTAGGTTTGGATTTGTTAACGGATTTGCAGGTGGCTGAACTGGTGCTTGCGCAGAATAATCCGAGTAATTTCATTGGGGAAATTCTGGTTTCACAGGATGTGCTTTCTGTTTCCAGTCTAATAAAAGCGTTGTCTGGATTTAATAAAATTTTAAAAACACAGAAAACTTCCTGAGGGTTATTACCGAAAATTTTTATAGCCTCCTGTTATGTATAGGGGAGAGGAGAACGTTGTGAAAAATAAGAAACAAGTGGGAAAGGCATTGGGCAGGGTTGCCAGTGGTCTCTTTGTAGTTACCGCTAAATGTGAAGACAAAGAGGATGCGGTTCTGGCAAGCTGGGTCAACCAGTGTTCATTTGACCCTCCCGCTGTAACCATAGCCTTGGGGGTAATGCGCGCCGCCCGGCTTCTGGTTGAAGGATCGGGTGCTTTCATCGTAAATGTTTTGCCTAAAGATGATATGACCCTTTTAAAGCATTTCAGCCGTCCCCCTGAAGATATTTTCAAGGGTGTAAAAACCCGTAAAGGGTTAGAGGGTATTCGTATTCTTAGTGATGCAGTGTCTTACCTGGAATGCGAGGTGGTTCAGGCGATACAATCTGGAGACCATGTTCTATACGTTGGCGAAATTGTGGGGGGAAAAACCCTGAAAGGGGGAGACCCTTATACCCATGTCCGGGATAACGGATTTAATTATTGATCGAGACCGATCATTTTCAGAAAGCCGGTTCTGGTGATTGCCCAATACGTGCCGGTGGTGAGAAACGCGATTGCGCCGAGAATCAAAGCGCTCAGTTTGACCATGCGTTTTGGATCATTATCGTAAAGTTCTTTCAGGTCTCCAGCCATGCTTTCCACAACTCCCTCGTTGGCGGATTTGCGAAATGTTTTGTCGATGGCATCGCGGCCGTAAATGATCCCGAAGATCACTGCGATAATCAGTATTTCAATAGCGCCTATCATGTCGTTTTGGTAAAGGGGGTTTATCCGTTGTTTCGGGGTACCACCCGGCTCGTTAGTTTTTTCTCTCCGGAGGCCGGGGCGGCATTTTTAGCGCAACGGAACCCATAGTCATCCATGCGGCTATTCGGGTTCCCACTATTGCGGAATGTTGAGTAAATAAAACCTTTCAAATCCCGCCATGACCCGCCACGGACAACCTTAAATTCCCCTCCAATGGGTCCTCTGGGGTTTGCGTATTCTGATTGCTCATTATAATACTCGCGATCATACCAGTCGTCCACCCATTCTTTAACGTTTCCCGCCATGTTATGTAATCCATAAGGACTTTGTCCCTCTGCCAAGGCCTGCACCGGCACCATGACGTTGTGCTTTTCTTCCTTGGTCCAGGTCTGGAAATAGCGAGCCAGAGTATTGGATGGAGAAATGTTGCCCCAAGGATAAGCTTGAGCAGAGGTGCCCCGGGCGGCTTTTTCCCACTCGGCTTCTGTGGGCAGGCGGTTTTTTCCCCATTTGCAATACGCGTCCGCCGCCTTCCAGGTGATATTATTGATAGGATAGTTCTCAAGGCCGGGGCGGGGGTGGAAGCGACTGTCATAGTAAAGTGTTCCAAACTTGTTATCGAGATAATATCCTTTTACATTGTCCACCGTATTCAAAAATTCAGCGAATTTCCCGGCGGATACCTCGTATTTATCAATCCAATATGAGTCCAGATAAACGCGATGCTCGGGAGCTTCATCCTTCAGGGACCTGTTGGACCCCATTATAAAAAATCCGGGAGAAACGAGGACCATATCCTTGGGGCTTTCTTTTTCAACCGAGCTTTTCCCGTTTCGGGAAAGGATTCCTTTTATTTTCCCGCTTTCCGGAATGAGTATTTTTAAAATACTCCTGGCCTCCTCGCTGAAAGGACCATTTTTTTCCATCTGCAGATAGGTTTGCAGACTGCGTTGTGATTTTTCGGGTTGGCGGGATTTAAAATAAATCCATCCTTTAAAAAACTGCAAGTCCGCTCTACGGGAATAGCCAATGGGTACCTCATCTATATCCTGGATCATGCCTTGGGCAATTTCCGGAGGGTTTTCCGAAAGAACCTTTTCATACCATTTCTTTGCCGGGGCATATTGTTTTTGCAGGAGCGAATAAAACCCCAGGTTCATTTGCGCGAGAGCTTTGAATTGGCCGGCCCCTTTGCTTTTCTTCATCCCGCGAAGCGTCCAGGCCGAAGCCATGGGCAGATCATGGAGTCGGTAATACGTCCAGCCAAGCTGGATGTAGTTGCGTAACTTTGTTTGGTCTTGATCTATGAGAAACCGGTATTGTGCTATGGATTGTTGGAAATCTTTCATTCTGAAATAGGCTTCAGCAAGTCCTTCATGAATTTCAGGGTTGCCCGGAAATCGGGTTTGAATTTTTTCGAGTGTTGCAATCGCCAATTTTTGTTGCCCCATTCTCCTATAGGTTGAAGCGATATTGAGGTGATTTTGCAGATTCATAGGTTGGATACGGACGAGAGATTTCAGGTGCAACAGGGCGGATATGAGCCGATTGTTCTGTAGGTAAAGGTTGGCTAGCATTCGATGGGCAGAACTGAAACCGGGATCGATTTGAACGACTTGCAGAAACGCGTTGATTGCCTGAGTGGCTTTTCCAGATTCTTGCAACACCAAGCCAAGGTTAAATAGTGTGGATGTGTTTCCGGGATCTGCTTTTAAGGCCAGGTTGTAATGTTTGATGGCTTTCTGTGGTTTTTTTAACTCTGAATAAATGTTTGCCAGGTTGTTTTGCGCGTCTATCGATTGGGGATTGATGGCGGTAGATAATCCAAGATAAAACACGGCTCTTTCTGGATTCTGATTCTGATAATAAACCATTCCGACATTTGAAAAATAAGCGCCCAGAGTTTGCCGGGTATCCAGATTTTTCATGAAATAAGGATTTTTACCTCCCGTTAAAGTCCCAAATCGTTGCAGGTAGAAGCTATCTGGATAGGAAACTCCTTGCTCCGTGGTTTCGACATTTACCTTTACTGCTTCTAGCTCATAGCGGACAAAAAAATGGTTTGGAAGTGCGACACCATAAAAGGGAAGCCCGAGTTTCTGCCCAAGAATCAAATATAAAAGGGACAGGTTCATGCAATAACCTTTGTGGGTGTTCAACAGGCCATGAAGAAAAAGTTCCTCGGGGTTAATGGGAACGCCTTTTTCGTCCACCTGGTCGGTGTAACGATAGCCTCCCTCCTCATGAATGACGGTTCGTATTGTTCGGATTATGTCTTCGGGCCTATTCATTACGCTTAACTTTTGTCTGGCTGAATGTATAAGTTTTTGGATTTCTTCTTTCAATGGAGCCAAATCCAGGGAAGGTTTCCAGTGCTTTGAAACCATTAAGAGGGTTTCCAATAGGTCGGTGTTATCGCCCTTTTGGATTTCCAGAAGCTGTGTTTCTATATTCCCCGCAAACAGGGGATTGCTAGAAGCGATTATCGGTTGTAAGATGTAAGTGAGTAGGAAAATAAGAACAGGAATGTCTATAAATCTCTTGGGTCGCATAAAAAACCAGAAGCATTTAAAGTTTTACCAACCATTATACCAGAAGGCGAATTTGGAGTGCTAAAGAAACGGAATCAGCGATTTTCTTTTTTAGGAATAAATAAATGAAAATTCTAGTGGCAGAAGACGATCTGGATAATGCTCGGCTACTCGAAAGCATACTCAAAAAAAACGCTCATACTGTGGAAGTGGTGGGTGATGGTGAAGAAGCCCTCAAGAGGTTGAGAGGGGGGCGGTTCGATGCTCTCCTGACCGATTGGATGATGCCGGAAATGGATGGAGTGACTCTTATTAGAGAGTCAGGGCTGAAGTTGAAACAACCCCGTTTATTCTGATGGTTACTGCTGTCGGGGATGATGACTCGCGTCAGCAGATACTTCAGGCTGGTGCCGATGAATTTTTAATCAAGCCCTACCAGTCCGAAGATGTGGTTCGGGCTTTATCCGATGGTTTCGCCCGGTTCACACAACCCGAGCCAGAAATCAGCGTGATAAAACCGGTTCGAGTTAATGGCCTTCCACCTTTTGTTGGAGTTGTGATCACTGCTGGTACGGGAAGTCCGCTAAATATTTCTAAACTCTTTGATTCCATCAGCAAAGATGCTTCTTATTTTGTTGTTCAACATGGTCCTGAATGGATGACGGAGCCTCTTGCTCAGCAGATTCGACAGGAAACCGGTTTTCCGTGCCATATTGCGTCACAGAACTTGCAACCGGAAGAGGGCCATATCTATCTTGCTCCTGGCGATCACCATATGGTGATCAATCCTCCTCCCGTATCACTTGGGTTAAACCAGAGACCAAAGTTAAATTTTATGCGGCCTTCGGCGGATGCCCTGTCTGAAAGCGCGGGGAAGGTATTTGGGGAGTTTTGCGTTGCTGTTATTTTATCCGGAATGGGTCGTGATGGAGCTCGGGGCGCGGGAACCATTAAGGCAGGGGGAGGGGCGGTCTTTGTAGAAAGTCCCGGAAAAACTTCAGTGCCTTCCATGCCGCAAACGGCTTTAGACTCCAGGGTGGTGAGTGCCTCCCTGCCCCTTGGCATGATTGGGGAAGCAATAAACCATCAAGTGACCCTATCGAACAAAAAACTTTCGCACCGTAAGAGGGAAGAATAGGGCGGTTTATTCTTTTCTAACCATCCATCCTTCAAGAAGAAACATTCCCGCAACCATTAAAAGAAAAGGGGTGGCCAGAGGTATGCCATCGGAGGTTTGAGGCGCGGTTGTTTGAGAATGAGGCTCCTGAATTTCTATTTTCATTCCCGCAAGAAAACTCTCGATTTTTTTTTGGGATATCTTCCCCGGTTCTGATTCCTGAACGTCAATATTAACAGTGAAAGTCCCCGCTGGTTCCGCTCCATCAGGAATTTTTTCCAGTGTCTTCGAACTTGTTTCACTGGAAGGTAAAAAGAAAAGATGGTAGATCCCCGGTTGAAAGGTGTTGCTAAAGACTTCGTTTTCCAAAATGTGTAAGGTCCCATCTGGCGTGTGCACTATCCAATTGCTATCCGAGCCCGATGTGCTTTTGCGAAAGGGTTCTCCCACCAGCAAACTCTGCCGGAAAATACTATCCAGTCCCCTGGCAGAATACTGAGTCCAGCGCTGAATCCAGGGTAAAAAGGTCGGTTGAATCGGGAAATCGTTCCAATCTCTATCCAGCGAACTCAAAAATAGTACAATAATACCTTTTCCTACATTCGATTCGATCACCGCGGGATTCTGGTTTGAAAACCAGGTCCCTACTTTGAATATTCTATCTTCCCTTGCTTGGATGGTATACATGGAATAAAAATTGATTTCCCGCATCTCCGCAAGCTCTTTGGGAGAGAAGACCTTCATTACCGGGTGTGTGTTGTTTTTTAACAATAGATGCAAGGCCCCTTCCTTGACATGATATTGAGAGTCGAGTTTGATGGGTAAGAGGTTTCCTAAATGTTCGTTGAAATATTTTGGGTTTACCTGATCCCCCATTCCAAACAACAGGGCACCGCCATTTAAAACAAATTTTTCAAGCTCCAGTTCATAGCCTGGGGAAAGTTCACGTACGTTCGCCAGGATGACAACTGAAAAATCGGACAGGTTTCGCAATGGAAGTTCAGCAAGTGTGGAAATGGTAGGGTCGATATGCGACAAGGATACCGAAAAAGGATTCAGGGCACGCTCAAGATAAAAGGATTCGCTTTGATGCGAAATGGTCTCTGGATCCCCATCGACCACCATGACCTTGATGTTCTGGCTGGGATGAAAAGAAAAATATCGGGAATTGTCTGTCGTTAGCGCGTCGTCCGAGATCTGCACTTTCCCATTAAGAGGTTGGTTTCTTCTTAAAGGATAAGAAAATTCATGGGCAAGGGTTTGCCCAGGCGGAATATCGAGGAGTTCTTCCTTCACGATCTTTCCTTCGAGAAAAAGGGAGAGTGGCTTTCTGCTCAAGGTGTTGGAAAAATTTCTGACCTCCGCTTTTACTCTTAGCAAACGACTTCGGGTGAGAAACTCCTGAGATATCTGGATACTTTTGACCATTCCCTTATTGTCACCAGACTGCAGGCTTGAAAAATTCACCACCTTAACCGGATAGGGTGCGGTGATTTTTGAAAACGCTTCTTCCTTCCAGCCATTTTTGTCGAGGTCGGTAAGCAAGAAAATTTGCTTTTTTTTCTGTTTCGCAGAATCAAGCAGGTTGATGGCCTGGTCCATAGCATCTCCGATTCGGGTTGTGCGGAAGGAGACAGACTGCGCTTTCAGTGTTTTTTCAAAAATAGTTTTATCTGAGGTCCAGTCCTTTTCGATGCGTGCCGGAGAAGATGCGAGGACCAGGCTATACTCGCTTTTTTCGGGGGCCTGCTTGGTCCCTTCAAAAACGAATTCCAGCGCATGGTCAAAAAGCGTTCTCTTACCGGCCTGCACTCCCATGCTGTAGGAGTCGTCCAGAACAAACACGATGGAAGCGGGACGAAGAAATGCCTCCGATTGCCTGAAAGAAAAAAAAGGATCTGCCAGGGCAAGGCTAAACAGAGTGATGGCAAGGCAACGAGCCAAAAGCAATAACAATCTGTTGGGTCGGGACTTTCGGGTCGAGCGTTTTTGCGACTGTGTAAGCAGATAGACTGCTGAAAACCGGATATGCTTTTGTTGCCTCCGGGTTAAAAGATGGATCAGGACAGGAACGGCAATCCCGAGCAGGCCATACAAAAACAGTGGAGAGGAAAAATTAAGGCTCATAATTTGATGAGACTTTTACGCTTGAGTAAATAGTAACTCAAGGCCTGATCCAGAGGCTCGGAGGTGTCCAGAAAAACATAATCCACCCCTAGTCCGTTGCAGTCTTTTTTGAATGAATTTAGATGATTCTGAATCGTCTTCTGGTATTCCTCGCGAATGTCTTTTGGATCGAGCCCCACGGCGGGATCATCTTCCAGCGACTCAAAAACTATATCTCCTTCAAAGGGCAGGTGAATTTCATCAGGATGCAAAACGTGGAATAAAATGACCTCTAGCCCTCTGGAGCAAAGGAGTTTTAAACTTTTCTGTAGGTCCTGGTTCTGGACAAAAAAATCCGAGACCAGGATGAGCATGCTCCTCCCAGGCAGTCTTTCAGCCAGACCTCCCAGGACATCATCGATCCGGGTTGTTCCCTGGGGGGAAATGTTGGCTAGACCATGTAAAATATGCTGATAATGGGAAGCTTTGGAACGAGGAGGAATATGCTCAACAACCTTGTCGTTAAACAGAGTCAGGCCTACCGCGTCAAATTGTTTCAGAAGCAAATAGGAAAGCGCTGCGACCAGTGTGCGGGCATACCCCATTTTGGAGTGTTGTTCTTTTAGGGGAGACTGGTATCCCATCGACCCGCTCGCATCCAGCAAAATCGTACACTTCAGATTGGTTGATTGCTCAAATTGTTTGACATGATATTTGTCGGTTTTGCCCGCCACCTTCCAGTCGATATGGCGGATTTCATCACCGGGAGAATAATCCTTGTACTCTGCGAACTCCACTGAAGACCCCTTGTGGCGACTGCGGTGTTGCCCTGTTAGCAGTCCTTCCACCAGATTCATGGCGGTCAATTTTAATGTGGAAATACGTGAAAGGACTTGAGCGTCAAACTGCTGTGCAGAGTTTTCCATAGACCCGATTGAAGTTGGAGAAAACTATCTTCTCATATTGTCGCACAAAACCACTAGGCTGTGGCGGTGGTATTCTTCCTCAGCCTTTACCCTTGCAGGGCATGAAGGTTAATGAAGAGGACATCACGCCTGCCCTGGAAGGGGTACAACTAGCAATAACTATTTCTGGTGAGCAGGAAGTATTGGCGGCTTTGATGGGCTCTTGCTGTATTCCCTCCCACGGGAGTGGGTGGGTTGACATTATGGGTGACACCTATAAAATGATCTTTCACTCGCAACAATATTAAAATTTTTGTGAAACCCACTGCATGAGTTCAGTTCGATATTGTAAATGCCATTTTCAAAACGGTGAGTCCCAGCACTGGGGCATTCTGGATCGCAAGGCTTTTGCTCAAAAGGGGGCGAATGCACATTTTGCTCCAGACACCCCTTTGCTTCCCAAGCACCTTTTGTTGGAGCTGAATTTTGACTGGGAAGAAGAGCGGGTTTGGGGAAACACGACCTATGATCTAAAAGTAAATGGTCATGATATTCGGGAAATTGTGTTTGACGCAGCAAATCTGGAAATAGAGAAGGTTGTGTTGGGCCGCCGTTCGTTAGAATTTGAAAATACCGGCGACCGGGTAATCATTTCACTGGACAAGGCCCTCAAATATGGCGGAACCGTGCAGGTGAAACTGTTTCATTCTGTCTCCCGGCCCCGGGCAGGAATTTATTTCACAAAACCGGATGAAGCTTATCCGGACCGGTTCAAATCGGTCTGGACCCAGGGACAGGATGAGGACTCCAAATATTATTTCCCCTGTTTTGACCAGCCAAACTTCAAGCAGACCACGGAAGTTAAGCTTCACCTGCCCAAGGGAATGTTTGGCCTGTCTAACGGTCGTCTTATTAAAAAGGGTGAAAGTGCTAAGGAGTCCTTTTACCATTATAAACTGGAAATTCCCTACTCAACTTACCTTTTCTCCATTGTTGCTGGAGATTTTTCCGTGCATGAGAGCCGTGTTGGGGGAGTCGATATTAAATGGTACGTTCAAAAGGGTCGGGAACGGGAAGGGAGAAATGCCTTTAAGGATACCGGAAAAATCATCCAATTTTTTTCCGATTACACCGGTTACTCTTATCCCTATAAACACTATACCCAGATCGCGGTTCCCGAATTTATATTTGGGGGTATGGAAAATTTCACCGTTACCACCCAGACAGATCTTACTCTACATGACAGTCGGGCCAGGCTGGATCTGGACTCTAATGGATTGGTCGCCCATGAAGCTGCCCATATGTGGTTTGGCGATGTTGTCACTGCGAGGAGTTGGTCCCATGCCTGGTTGCATGAATCGTTTGCCACATATTTTGATGCTCTATACACCCGCGAGTCGAAAGGTGAGGACGAATTCCGCTATCAGTTGCTGGAAGACGCGGAAACCTATTTCAGTGAAGATGCTCGTTATCGTCGTCCTATCGTGACCCATATCTATAAAGAACCTATCGATTTGTTCGATGCCCATCTTTATCCGGGGGGAGCGGTGCGACTGCATTATTTAAAAACCATTGTCGAAGAGCCCCTGTTTCGCAGGGCTCTGGCCCGGTTTCTGAAACGTCATGAGTATGGACTGGTCGAAACCGTGGATCTGGTCCGGTGCCTGGAAGAGGTCAGCGGAAAAAATTTTGACGAATGGATGGATCAATGGATTTATCGCGGAGGTTACCCCATGTTGGACGTGGGTTACCAATGGGGTTCGGTTTCAAAAATGGCGGAGGTAACAATTAAACAAACGCAGAAGGCTGAGAAAAAAGATGATGAATTGTTGTTCAAACTGCCTTTGAAGATCGAGTTCTATTACTCCCGGGGCAGTGAAAAGTTTCCGTTAGAAATCAAAAATAAAGAGGAGAAATTCTGTTTCCATCTCAGATCCAAACCGCTGTTTTTCAGACTGGATCCAGACTACG
>Ga0208879_1004963_pt1 | contig 10146 bp, 11 predicted proteins | sample Knorr_S15_td_Bot_FD_185605 | JGI IMG/M metagenome (GOLD analysis project Ga0208879, IMG submission 185605) | Marine microbial communities from Southern Atlantic Ocean transect - Knorr_S15_td_Bottom_ad_5009_LV_A (SPAdes) (version 2) | ecosystem: Environmental > Aquatic > Marine > Oceanic | place...
TCCGTCCAATCTCCGCCAAGCATGCTCAAGCTTCACGATTTTTGCAACAGAGCCCCCTTTCCAGCATGATGATGTCGCCGCGGCCGAAGTAGACGTCGGCGGGTGTGAGGTTGCCGAGGCTCTCATGGTAGCGGCGATGGTTGTAATGATCGACGAACGCCGCGATCTGCTGCTCGAGATCACCCGGCAGGAAGTAGTTCTCGAGCAGGATGCGGTTTTTGAGCGTCTGATGCCATCGCTCGATCTTGCCCTGGGTCTGGGGATGGCAGGGCGCTCCGCGCGTATGTTCCATGCCCTTGTCGGATAGCCATGCGGCGAGATCGGACGACACGTAAGACGGGCCGTTGTCGGACAGGAGCCGCGGCCGCTGCACAACTCTGGCGCTGTCACAGCCTGATGCCGTGAGCGCCATGGTCAGCGTGTCGGTGACGTCTTCGGCCTTCATCGTGGTGCACAGCTTCCAGGCGATGATGTAGCGTGAGAAGTCGTCGAGCACGGTCGACAGGTAGAACCACCCCCAGCCGATCACCTTCAAGTAGGTAAAGTCGGTCTGCCAGAGCTGGTTGGGCGCTGTGGTCTTGTCGTGGAACTCGTCGGCGGCCTTGATGACGATGAAGGCCGGACTGGTGATCAGGTCATGGGCCTTGAGCAGGCGATAGACCGAGGATTCCGAGACGAAGTAGCCCTTCGTGTCGGTGAAGGTGACCGCCAGTTCCCGTGGCGACAGTTCCGGCTCGTTCAGCGCCAGCTCGATGATCTGATCGCGCACCTCATCGGGGATGCGGTTCCAGACCCGGCTCGGCCGGGGGCTGCGATCCTCCAGAGCGTCGACGCCGCCGGCAAGGAAGCGGTCATACCAGCGGTTGAAGGTCGATCGCGGAATACCGAGTTTCTGCAATGTGCGCCGCGCCGACAGGTGCGAGTTCTCGACCAGGCGGATGATCTCCAGCTTCTCGGATGCGGGATATCTCATTCGTCGTCGCCCCCATCCGCAATCATGCTTTTTTTAAGAATCCGCAGTTCCAGCGCCTGTTCGGCGACAACCTCCTTGAGATCGCGCGCCTCCTTGCGCAGCACCTTCACCTCATCGCTGGTGGCGGCGCGGGCCGTATCGCCGGCCAGCCGCTTCTTGCCGGCTTCCAGGAATTCCTTCGACCAGGTGTAATACAGGCTCTCGGCAATCCCCTCGCGCCGGCACAGCGCCGCGATCGACTCTTCGCCGCGAAGGCCTTCCAGCACGATGCGGATCTTCTCCTCGGACGAATACTGCTTGCGGGTCGCACGGCGGATGTCCTTGATGACCTGCTCTGCCGGCGCTTTCCCGGTTCCGGATTTCTGTCTCATCTTCGCTCCTTTGAAAGGCTACGATGAACCAGAAATCCTCCGTTCTCAGTTAAGCCAATTTGGTCCCATCAGTGATGACGCCGGACATTCTCCCGCCTTATTAGGCGTTGGCGCTCCCGCAAGCCCATTCCTGCATGCCTCCCCCCAGACTTTTGATTGATCATGGCCTCACACCGTTTTGAGTTTCAACGCGCTGAAAACTTTTAACGGATGTAAATATTTATGCAATTCCGTGATGACCGCCGGCGGCTGGCGACGCCGACATACGGTCGTCCGACGGACTGTCTGATTGACCTGGCACACTTTCTCGACGCGTCCAAACTTCAATCGAACAAAAACTTTGTATCTAATAAAAATATTCCTTGCAATAAAAATATTTTGTGCGAACTGTGATGCCGCTGGAGGAGCGTGGCTGAGGGAGCGCGGCCGTGCAGGTGTCTCGTAGTTCGACAATTGGGCTATCCCCAATTCGATCAGGCCGCCACTGTGCCCTTCACATCCGTAATTTCTGAAAATGCGCATTGTATTGGACAAGCTGTGGGTTGGCTGCAAGAATTACACTGATCTTGTTGGTTTTGGTGAAGGAGGATGGGGTCGTGTCCTCATCGCTGGCGCGGGCGTCACGTCCGCTATCGCCGTTTTGGGGTTCCTCATCGGGTCTATTCTTGGCAGCCTCGTTGCCTGGGCAAAAATGTCACCAATCCGTTTGGCTCGTGGCGTCGCCGACGCTTACACGACCACACTGCGAGGCGTGCCTGATCTTCTGGTCATCTATCTACTCTACTTCGGCGGAAACTCACTTTTGTCGACCTTCGCCGGCTTCTTCGGGGCGAACGGTTTTGTTGGAATGCCTACGTTCGCTACTGGGGTTCTCGCGATCGGGATCATTTCTGCCGCTTATCAAGCTGAAGTGCTTAGAGGCGCTTTCAACACTGTCGCCAAGGGCAGTATCGAGGCGGCTCATGCGGTTGGCATGGGCCGTTGGCTACTGTTCAGGCGCGTCGTTGCACCACAGGTACTGCACTACGCATTGCCGGGCCTCGGCAACACATGGCAATTGGCCCTGAAAGAGACGGCCCTCATCTCGGTCGTCGGGCTTGTGGAACTGCTTCGGCAAGCTCAAATGGCTTCGGGTTCAACGCGCCGACCGTTTGAGTTCTTTATCACGGCTGGACTGCTCTATCTGACAATCACCGTGGTCTCGTCGCTTCTCTTCCGCTTCGCCGAGTATCGCTCTGCGTGCAGGATGGGGGGCTAAACAGTGATCGATTTCGGTTTTCTCTGGCAGGCTTTCGTCAGGCTCATTGCCGGTTTGCCTATTACGCTCGAATTGGCCGCAACGGCGATACTTGTCGGGACAGTCCTGGCAACAGCCCTGGCGATTGTTGCGCACCTGCGGGTCCCCGTCGCTTCCCAATGCGTTGCCTTTTTCGTCTTTTGCATACGCGGCTCGCCGCTCCTCCTGCAGATGTTCATCATCTACTACGGCCTCGGACAGTTCCGTCACGAACTCCAGAGTTGGGGTGTCTGGCCGTTTTTCCGTGAACCTTACTGGTGCGCCATCACTGCTCTAGTGCTTAGCGTCGGCGCCTATGGAAGTGAGATCATCCGCGGAGGGCTAAAGTCCGTTTCGGCCGGATTGATTGAGGCGGCAAGGGCTTGCGGCATGTCCGGTTTTCTACTGTACAGGCGCATCATCCTTCCGATCGCATTCCGGCAGGCTTTGCCAGCCTACGGCAATGAAGTCATTCTCGCGGTAAAAGCAACTTCCCTCGCTTCCACCATCACCATCATGGAAGTAACTGGTATAGCTGCGGAGCTAATCTCCCAGACATTTCGCGCTTTCGAAGTGTTTATCGTCGCTGGTGCAATTTATCTGACGCTCAACTTCATAATAACCCGCCTGATCGCTCTACTTGAATACCGTCTGTCACCGCATCAGCGCGATCTCCCCGTCAAAACAAACATTGAGGCGCGGCCATGACGTCAATCGAGACGAATAACGTTCCCGTAATTTCCATTCGCGACCTCCATAAAAACTTTGGCGATCTTGAGGTGCTAAAGGGCATCACGTTCGAAGCACATGAAGGAGAGGTGGTCTCGATCCTTGGATCGTCGGGCTCTGGCAAGTCCACAATGCTCCGGTGCATCAACATGCTCGAAACCCCGAGCGCGGGAACAATCGCCATCCGGGGCGAGGAAATCGCCATGCGAACGACCAAGAATGGAACCCGTCCCGCGGATCGAAAACAGCTCGACCGGATTCGGTCAGACGTCGCGATGGTGTTCCAAGGCTTCAATCTATGGCCACACATGTCGATCCTCGAAAACGTCATTGAAGCGCCGGTCCATGTTCAGAAGCGTTCAAAAACGGAATGTGTGGACGAAGCAATGTCACTGTTGGCGAAGGTGGGGCTTTCCGACAAAGCCAACAGTTACCCCAGACACCTATCGGGCGGGCAGCAGCAACGCGCAGCGATTGCAAGGGCGCTTGCTCAGCGGCCAGCAGCCATCCTGTTCGATGAGCCGACATCGGCGCTAGACCCGGAGCTTGTCGGGGAGGTCCTGAAGGTCATTCGAGATCTGGCTAAAGAGGGACGAACAATGCTCATTGTCACCCACGAGATCAATTTCGCACGGGAGGTTTCGAACCGCATCATTTTTCTGGAAAAGGGTACGCTCATCGCGGACGCGCCGCCCGCAAAACTCTTCTCTGAAGCTGCACCGGACCGCTTCAAAAAGTTTATCTCCAAAACCTTACACACTTCCTCCTAGGCCGTCCGCGGCTCCGGTTGTGCGGTGCGCCACAACGCTATCGTGTAGCCTCCAAGACACTAAATTCTGAGCGGCATGGCGATTGACATGCCGCTATCAGTTATATACTGTTCGGACGGTAAGTAATTAGGTCGCTTCCGCCCGAGCAGTCTGGTGCATTAAGCGGCTCGATTCACCGTGAGGAGAAGAGCTGCCCCGCCTTATCCGCGTAGGCCTTTCTCCGATATTTTGTTGAAACGGATAGAGGAAGGATCGCGTTTCCGATGAGCGTCGCACTGAACGGAATCAAGGTTCTCGACCTGTCTCGCGTTTTGGCCGGCCCCTGGGCAACAATGACGTTGGGTGATCTCGGTGCTGACGTGCTGAAGATTGAGCAACCTGGAACCGGGGACGACACCCGGACGTGGATGCCGCCGGCTGTGGAGGGTGTTTCAACCTACTATCTGGGCGCAAATCGCAACAAGAAGAGCGTTGCGATCGACATCGGCAAGCCGGAAGGAAGAGATCTGATCATTGAACTCGCAAAAAAGAGCGATGTCCTGATCGAGAACTTCCGCCCGGCCTCGCTCAAGAAATTCAAGCTCACCTATGACGATCTGAAGGACATCAACCCTCGGCTCATCTATTGTTCCATATCGGGTTATGGCCGCGGTCACGAGCTGGAGGAGCGTCCGGGTTACGACTTCATTATCCAGGCTGAATCTGGATTCATGTCGATTACGGGCGAAAAGGATGGCGAGCCGATGCGGCTCGGTGTCGCCTTCATCGATCTCATATCGGGCATGAATGCCGTGCAAGCAATTCTCGCTGCCCTGTTTATGCGCGAACGCACCGGAAAGGGCCAGTGGCTCGACATCAGCCTGACCGACAGCGCGATGTTCATGTTGGCCAACGTCGCGTCGGGTCATCTCAATACCGGAAGAGAAGCGTTGCGCTATGGCAACGCTCATCCGAGCATCGTACCATATCAACTGTTCGATTGCGTCGATGGCCGAATTGCACTCGCAGTCGGAAACGACGAACAGTTCCGGCGGTTCTGCAAGATCATCGGTCTGCCGGATCTCGCGATGGATGAGCGGTTCGTCACCAATAAAGGACGAACCGAGGCGCGTGATGAGTTACTGCCGATCATCGAGGACAAGTTGCGCGATCGTAAACTGCATGAGCTTCTCGCCGAACTTCGCGCCGTCGGAGTCCCGGCTGGCGAGCTTCGCACTGTCGGCCAGGCGTTCGCTAGCGATGTTGCAATCCTTCGGGACACTGTCGTTTCGGTTCCTTCCGAAAGGATCGGCACCTTCCGCTCCGTGCGCAGCCCGTTGCGCATGTCGGAAAGTCCGTTTGCTCCGCCGACACTTCCACCCGAGGTCGGCGAGCATACCCGCCAAGTCCTTCAGGCCGAGCTGGATCTGAGCGCAGATCGGGTCGATCAGCTTTTGGAGATGGGCGTAGTTGCCGGTATCCCGGCGACGACCCGAAAGTAGCTCTGATGCAGAAGGAGCGCGTTCGCCGCCAGGGCCGTCCACCCACGATGGAGAATGCACGCGGCAAGATTCTGGACGAAGCCGCCGAACTGTTCGCGCGGGAGGGCTTCGATGGGACTTCGTTAGGAAGTGTCGCGGAAGCGGTCGGCGTCACCAAGGCCGCGATCTACCATTACTTCCCGAACAAGAAGGAAATATACGAGGCTATCATCGTCCGGACGCTCAAGGGCCTTCTTGAAGCTGTAAATATCGCTGTTGATGGTGACGACGAGGCCCCGGAGGCTCTTTGCCGCTTTATGACGGCACACGCCGACTACTTCGAAGCGCATTACCATGGCTTCGTCACGATGTTGGTGGGCTACGGCGGCATGGAGAATGGTGGGCTGCTCGAAGAAGCGCAGGAACTGCGCGACGCCTACGAAGAGCTTCTTCGACGGATCGTGCTCGCAGGCATCGAATCCGGCCGCTATCGAAATACGGATTCCCGGTCGATAAGCCGCGCGATCCTCTCGATGCTGAACTGGATGGTTCGCTGGTTCAAGCCAGGGCATGGCCGTCCCGCCTCCTCCTTCGCGATGGAGTATTGCGAGCTCATTCTGAACGGTCTGGCCGCCGACGGCCGAGCCCTGAACACCGACACGCGTCCTCAGCCCTCCGATAGGCGCCGAGGCCATGAGAGCGCATCAAAAGTCAAGCGTTCCGTCATCTCAGTCGATGGCGAATGTACGCAGAAGTATCCCATGAATTGGAAGAGGAACTAACAATGGCAGATATCCATACTTCGGCCGCCGCGGTGTTCAAGCCGTCGAACGCCTTGTCGAAGGTCGGACCTTCGGCGATCTCTCGCATGATGGCCGCGACGGCAGAACTCAGCCGCCAGGGCCGCGACATCGTGGGTCTTCATGTCGGCGAGCCGGATTTCGATACACCTGAGAATATTCAGGAAGCGGCGATCAAGGCGATGCGCGCCGGGGATACTCACTATACCGCGCTCGATGGCTCGCCCGCGATCAAGGCTGCCGTGCGCGAAAAGTTCAAACGCGAAAACGGGCTCGATTTCACGCCGGAAGAGATCGTCGTCACGACCGGCGCGAAGATGCTCCTGTTCAGCGCATTCTTCGCGACGATCCAGGCTGGCGACGAGGTAATTCTTCCGGCGCCCTACTGGGTAAGCTACAGCGACATCGTCGAGATGATGGGCGCGACGCCGATCATTTTGCAAACACGGTCCGAAGATGGGTTCCGCCTGCGGGCAGAAGATCTGGAACGGGCCATCACGCCGCGTACCCGCTGGTTGTTGATCAACTCGCCGTCCAACCCGACCGGCTCGATCTATCGCAAGGAAGACTACGAACCTATCCTCGATGTGCTCGCACGCCATCCGCAGGTCTGGTTCATGGTCGATGATATGTACGAGCATCTCATCTATCAGGATGAGCCCTTCGTCACCCCGGCTCAGCTACGGCCAGATCTGCGCGACCGGATCCTGACCGTGAACGGTGTGTCCAAGGCCTATGCGATGACGGGCTGGCGCATCGGCTATGGCGGCGGTCCGGCGCCGCTGATGAAGGCGATTCGTGCGGTTCTCAGCCAATCCACCTCTTGCACCTGCTCCATCGCGCAGGCCGCAGCAGCGGAAGCGCTGACCGGGCCACAGGAAAGCGTCAAGCAGTATCTCAGCGAATACCGCAAACGCCGTGATCTCGTGATGGCGGAACTCGCCACCATTCCGAATCTTGCATGCGAGGCACCGGCCGGTACGTTCTACGCTTTCGTCGACTGGCGTCAGCTTGTGGGCGGCAAGACTTCGTCGGGTCAGGTGATTGGCGATGACGAAGCGCTATGCAACTACCTTCTCAATGACTGGGGCGTGGCTGTCGTACCCGGCTCGGCGTTTGGCAGCTCCGGTTTCTTCCGGATTTCGTTTGCCAGTGCGGAGTCTGCCTTGCGTGAGGGCATGGCCCGCATTCGCAATGGCTGCGCTGCGCTCTCGCTCGCTTAATGCACGATAATCCTCCGGTCGCCTCCAGATCGCGGCGGCCGGATTGCATTCTGCGGATTTGCCGACGTTAACGCAGGTCTCTTCTATTTGCGCTGGCCTTTGGGGAGGGGCAAGCGATGTCAACTACGAGAGTGCCGGTCCAGGAAATCACGGACCTCGCCATGGCGGCTTGTGTTGCGGCGGGGGCAACGGAGGAGATGGCGCGGTCGATTATTTGCGCGCTCATCTCAGCCGATCGGGCCGGACGCCATCAAATGGGAATTGCCCACCTGCCCACCTATCTGGACAGCTTGAAGGTGGGCCGCATTAACGGAAAAGCAACGCCTCGGTTTGACGGGTCGTTTCCAGCATTTCTCCACGCTGATGCGGACGGCGGTGTAGCGCAACACTGCTTCGACCTGGTGTTCAATACCCTCGTTCGAAGCGCCCGAACTTGCGGAATCGCCGCATTGGCCCAACGAAACAGCTACACTACTGGAGAACTCGGATATTATGTGCGAAGGCTCGCCGAGGTGGATTTAGTCGCATTGGCATTCACAAACGGGCCGGCTTTAATGGCGGCGCGCATTGGTGGCGAGCGGGTGTTTTGCACGAATCCACTCGCGTTCGGGGTGCCCCTACCGGCGCCAATGAGCCCCATGGTTATCGACCAGGCTTCGAGCGCGACAGCGTTTGTGAACATCAAGAAGGCAGCATTGGCTGGAGAAGCTATCCCTGGCGGGTGGGCTATCGATGCCGCAGGCGTTCCAACGACGGATCCCGCACAGGCGATATTAGGAGCACTCCTACCGTTTGGCGGTTACAAAGGCGCAAATCTTGCGCTCCTCGTCGAGATAATGTCGGCGGGTCTGTCTGGAGCTGCGTGGTCGCTTGACGCTGGCGATCTTTATGACGGCGACCGTCCGCTCGACACCGGACTTTCAATCATCGCGCTGGAACCTGAAGCAGCGACTAGTGGGTTTGGAGAGCGCGTCGCTGACCAACTTGAGCGCCTTCGCGCGAAAGGTGTGACAATCCCCGGCAAGCGGGATCCGCATGGAGGCATCACCTCACAGGAGTTTTTTGAGATTGAAGTCAACCTGAAGGAAAGGTTGGTCGCGCTCGCCGGCGAGTCGTGATCCATGTGTTCTTGCGCTAGCACCGGCAGCGCAGGGGATGCGTAATTCCACGAGCATCCTTGAGAATCGAATCAACCCTGCTTGACGATCACACGTTATTTATATACCGTCCGGTCGGGAACTAAGTCGAATTGGCCAATCACGGCCGCAATATGGGAGAGTAGGCAATGAATCTTTTCAATCGGCGTCAATTCGGGGTTGTCGTCATGCTCGGCATGGCCGCGATCGCAGGTGCGGGCACTGCATTCGCGGAGCCGGCCAAGGGTGTGCCGGAAGCAATCGCGAAAAAAGGTGAGCTGGTCGTCGGCCTCGAGGGGACCTATCCCCCCTTTAACTATCAGGACGAGTCCGGCAAACTCGTGGGCTTCGACGTCGATTTCGCCAACGCGCTTTGCGAACGCCTCGGCCTGAAGGCGAACTTCTCGCCGACGAAGTGGGACGGTATCCTCGCCGCACTCGGTTCCGGTCGTATCGACGTGGTCATCAATCAGGTGACGATCACCGAGGAGCGCCAGAAGTCCTATGATTTCTCGACGCCCTACACGGGCTCTGTTGCAAAAATCGTGAAGCTTGAGCATGCTTGGCGGAGATTGGACGGACGGAACGATGACGGATTTCAAGTGGCGCCATTTCCAGGGTGATGTGATCCTGTGGGCGGTGCGCTGGTATTGTCGCTATCCGATCAGCTATCGCGACCTTGAGGAAATGCTGGCGGAACGCGGCATTTCGGTCGACCATACGACGATCTATCGCTGGGTCCAGTGCTACGCCCCGGAGATGGAGAAGCGGCTGCGCTGGTTCTGGCGGCGTGGCTTTGATCCGAGCTGGCGCCTGGATGAAACCTACGTCAAGGTGCGGGGCAAGTGGACCTACCTGTACCGGGCAGTCGACAAGCGGGGCGACACGATCGATTTCTACCTGTCGCCGACCCGCAGCGCCAAGGCAGCGAAGCGGTTCCTGGGCAAGGCCCTGCGAGGCCTGAAGCACTGGGAAAAGCCTGCCACGCTCAATACCGACAAAGCGCCGAGCTATGGTGCAGCGATCACCGAATTGAAGCGCGAAGGAAAGCTGGACCGGGAGACGGCCCACCGGCAGGTGAAGTATCTCAATAACGTGATCGAGGCCGATCACGGAAAGCTCAAGATACTGATCAAGCCGGTGCGCGGTTTCAAATCGATCCCCACGGCCTATGCCACGATCAAGGGATTCGAAGTCATGCGAGCCCTGCGCAAAGGACAGGCTCGCCCCTGGTGCCTGCAGCCCGGCATCAGGGGCGAGGTGCGCCTTGTGGAGAGAGCTTTTGGCATTGGGCCCTCGGCGCTGACGGAGGCCATGGGCATGCTCAACCACCATTTCGCAGCAGCCGCCTGATCGGCGCAGAGCGACAGCCTACCTCTGACTGCCGCCAATCTTTGCAACAGAGCCG
>Ga0208879_1004964_pt1 | contig 10144 bp, 9 predicted proteins | sample Knorr_S15_td_Bot_FD_185605 | JGI IMG/M metagenome (GOLD analysis project Ga0208879, IMG submission 185605) | Marine microbial communities from Southern Atlantic Ocean transect - Knorr_S15_td_Bottom_ad_5009_LV_A (SPAdes) (version 2) | ecosystem: Environmental > Aquatic > Marine > Oceanic | place...
ATCCAGGCCAGCAGCACTCAGATCAAAGTATTCTGACCCCCTTTTTCATGTATTTAAGGTGAGTCGGGGGCAATTCTGAGTTACCCATGCTATCCGCACTGCCAAGCCTGCCCCGTACGAAGTACTGGCCATAATAGCCTCCTTTTCCCAAATTAGCTTTAATGAACCTGGGGGCAACTATTCAACAACTATTACTTTCCCAGCGAGTTACAAGAGCATCTGCAACGATTCGTGAATTACTACAATCATGAGCGTTATCATGAGTCACTGGATAACCTGACGCCGGCAGATGTATATTATGATCGTGGCCAAAGAATACTGGAACAACGCGAGAAAATTAAGTTGGACACCTTGGCCATGCGTCGACAAATGCATTACGATAGGCAGGCTGGATTATTAACCTAGATGAGCTGATGTGCCTCTTAGATTTGAGCGAGCTTTATCCAAAAGGGTCTGACGACGTACACCCCTAGCTTTCGAATACGGCGATATTCATCTGGCCTTCGAGACCTGAGCTACGACTTCCGCTGATGGCTCGGTACTCTTCCGATTGGGCCATTTGTAACAGGGCTCTCGCATTGGGATAACGCACCAGGGCAATCTGGTCCCACTCGGCACCACCAATGAACGTCGTCTGGCACTGGCCAGAAAATATCAGTTCAGCTCCTATGCTCTGCAATATCTTTCCAACATCTCTGCCATATTGTCCGTAATCCGCAGCGCCAGCTCCGCCATTACTGAACTTCAGCAGATTCACCATGACCACTGGTCTGTCAGGGAGCTGCGCAAAGGCTTGCGCCTGCTCTGGAGTGGGTCCCATGGCGTTTATTCCCAGTTCCTGTGCATTTACCATCTTGCTGCCTCCGAACAGGGTTGCCAGGGCGGCTAGCCCCGTTGCAGCTCCGGTAGCTGTCATAAAGTCTCTTCTGGAATTTTCGTTATCAGATTTGCTCATGTTCTTCTTCCTCCTATATGGGCTTGTTTACATCGCAATATTTGTGGCCCTTATCCCTTCGCCAAGAACAAAACTCGAGCCCACCGCACCCACTACTGCTGTCCGCCGATTGAGATTTAACCCTGCACGCAATCTAATTAGCGGCTCAATTCCGGTGCAATGTCCGGCCATTAAATTCTCAACTCCAATTTCACGCAGACGGTCTGCAGTCCATCCAAGAGTTTGATCGTCAGCCGCGAATAAATGTAGCCCACCCATAAGAGCATGAATAGCATCATCTTGAATTGTTTCTTGTATTTGAATAAGTGCATTTACGACACCTGAATGACCACAACCAAGAAGAACTATAGGACCGTTTTGTGTTCGCACCACCAAGGCCTGACTTTCCGCTATAGAGTCGTCCACCCAATCTCCAGCAACTCTAACTTCAAGTTTGCTTCCCGAAGAGCCAGTGGGATAGTTATGTTCAGGGTGACGACGCTTAACTGGCCCCGATATCCAAACAGAAGGAAATATCTCGGCAGCCTCAGAATGAACAACAAATTCGACTCCTTCAGCTTCAATATCTTCACGCAGGCCTATCATCAGATTGCACTCTTTCTCGCCATCCATGCATGTCGGAAATGTTCCTGGCTTCGTAGCAGGCCGACGAGGATTAAAAAACCCTTCAGCAACATGTACTCGACGAATCGCCGCAGAAGTTTCATCATGCAGGGTCTTTATCAAAGGTAGAAGACCACTGTTATGATCGAAATGAAAATGGCTCAACACAACATCTGTTACACAAGACAAATCGACATTTAAGACTTCGGCATTTTTAATCACAGTATCAGGATAACGTCCCGCATCAAATAAAATACACCGACCATCAGCTTCTACTAGCGCCGAAAAACCCCATTCGCCAACGGTTGCACCCTTCCCCGAGTTAGAAGAAAGAATGGTGACTTGGACGTCAGATGCGAGAGGCCCACCACTGCCCGCTAAGGCCACAGCCCCGGAACTAAGTGAAGTGCCAAGTACAACAAGCAAATTAATTATTTTTAGCCAACTAGATTCTATCTTCATGATTTATTGCTCATATTTAATGTGAATACCCAGAAGATACTACGTTTAGTATCAGGAAACGCTGCGAGAAGGCTCCTCGTTCGCCCAGAATAGTATGTATAGGGGTGTGATGGAACCAAATAGAACAAATGGGGGGTACCCCGGGGGTGGAGCAGACGTTTAATGAGGCTCTGACGCGCAATGGCTGAATGACAGCTATCGACCCATAGCGGACATTCAAATATTTGTAGAAAAATAGCGTCAGAGTTGTATGATTTGTAAAAATTTGATGTTTATGTCATCGGTCTTGGAGGTGTAACAGCATGAAAATAGTATGTATGGTCGCGTCGGTCTTTTTAGGCATGCTTGCCAATATAGCGCTAGCGGATGAAGTTCGCCCAGGCGTACTGCGCACCCCGGATAGCCGTTTTGAAAACCTTCCGGGCTATGACTTCGAGCCACATTATGCAGATATTCGTGGCTATCGGGTTCACTACCTCGATGACGGGCCAGCCGATGGTGAAGTGATTCTGCTGCTTCACGGCGAGCCCTCATGGGCTTATCTGTACCGTAAGATGATACCGATATTGAATGCGGCGGGTTATCGCACCATCGTGCCAGATTTGATCGGTTTCGGTCGCTCGGACAAACCGGTTAGCATGGATGTTCACACCTACCTGTTTCATGTGGATGCAATGACCGAATTGGTCGAGCAACTCGATTTACAGGATGCCACATTCTTCGGCCAGGACTGGGGTGGGTTGATTGGCCTGCGGGTGGTGGCCGAGAACGAGGAACGATTCGCGCGAGTCGTGGTTGCCAACACAGGACTGTCAGCTCCCACCAATAGTGAAACACCGACTTCGGGTGCTTTCATGCAATGGAAAGCGCGCAACCAGGCGATGGTTGACAGCGGTAACATCGAAACTGGAGCTCTGATAGCAACTGTTGCACAAGATCCCTCAGTGAAAGATGCCTATGATGCACCCTTCCCCGATCCTTCCTATAAAGCAGGCCCGTTGATCATGCCACAGCGTGTGCCCGTGAGCATTGCCTACCCTGGCGCAGTCGCCAATGCCGCGGCTTGGGAGGTGTTTCGAAATTGGGAAAAACCATTTCTCACAGCTTTCAGTGACAGCGATCCGGTTTCCGCCGGCGGTTATCGCGCTTTCCAGCAGAACATCCCGGGCGCTCAGGGGCAGGATCATGTCACTATAGAAGGTGCCGGACACTTTCTGCAGGAACAGAAGGGAGAGGAACTGGCTGAAGTTATTGTCAGGTTCATGCAGGCTAATCCGCTTCCCCCCAGGACGGCAATGCTGACCGCCGATGATATTCCCGTTGCCCATACCCCCATCGGATACTGGCAGACCATGCCGCCTCCGGTACTAAGCGGCTGCACTGAACCACTAGTGATAGAAGCAATCGATATGCGTGGCTTTTGGGAGGTAGTAGAAGCAACAGCAAATGGCAAGCCAACCGAACAAATGCTGGGAGGCATTCAACGTATTGAGCAATGTGGAAATCGCGTGGTCATTACGGCCGGAGGTGTAACCCATGATATGCGGGCAGACGGTACCTACGAAAACGGCGTGAATGATATCGGCGAGCCTTCCACCCAGGGTCGTCCTATAAGTGTCGCCGCGTCATTTGAAAATGGCGTACACATACTAAGGCCAAAGGGAGCGCCTTTCACAGTTGAGCGCGAACTCGCAGATGGCGATCTGATCTGGCGCTATGGGCCAGTTATGGAGCTGCGGCTGGAGCTAATTGAAAATCCCTCTCATTAAAAACAAAGTAGTCAATAGTTTGCACAATTAGTTTTATATAATAGTCGATTGAGTTGTCAGTGTCTGAACAAAAGAACGTGATAGTTAACTAATTCATTAGCAGAATTGGATAAGCAGTTAGTTCAAAACGCATTGATAAAAATTAGTGTATAAAGCTAGTCAACTGACTCCGCCGAACCCCAATTGGGTGTCCGCTATTGGCCGAGAGCGGCCTGTCGCAAGGCTGAATCTCAGCAATAACTGAGTGTGTTGCGTTGACCGGTTGAGATCACAGCCGAAAGCTGCCCCTAGACATTCCGGTCTAAAACAGGTATCAGACAACAAGATCACAACACTGTTGAGCAAAACCAAAATGAAATCAGGAATCGTACTCTGCGCTGTAATGGTGCTATTGACTAGCTGCACTAACCGCAGCACCGAAATACCCGCAGATTTTCCGGCCGATGTTCCTATCATTAGCGGAGAAATCTACAGGGCAAAACGTGGAAATTTCGAAGACGGCCCAGGATTCGTGGTCGATGTACTCACCACACTGTCGTGCGAGGAGGTCTCCGCATTTTACGCCGACGTTGTTGGTCCTCGTGGGGACGGTGACGTGCGCGTCGAGACGACCTGCGGCAACACAGCGACACGTTACGTGTCTATCGCTGTTCACCTGGGACAGAAGGGAACGGAGGGACTAAATATGGATCAGTACAATCGAATAAAGGGATTAAGGGAGACGGAGGGATTAAATATTGATCAGTTCCATGAGTTGACTAAAGAAAATATAGTCGATCAATAAATATGAATGTCTGCTGTTGGCCGAATGCAGTCATAAGCGAGCATGAAATCAAGCGATTACCCAACATCCGCTTTTTTGCAAAAAAAATTTTTGCCCCTCGAAACCAGTTCCCAATAGGCGCGCTGCGCATACCAAAAATTAACCTAACCGTTCGTGCAGAATAGTATGTATAAGGTGCAGATGGAACCATCCTTGTGCAAGGGGGTGTACCCCGGGGGTAGGTGTGCTGATTGGGCGGTGTGTGGAAATAGGGGGAGGGGTAAAAGTAAATCTGAAATCATTTTATGGTAGGTAATGGGCTAGTTTCGGACGAAACCTGCCAGGGGTTTTTGAAATTCAGCACCAAACCCATTGAGTAACTCCTTTACTTCATCGTTTGCTGGACCAAATACTATGAATTTCGTGACGTGAACGGCGTCTTCAAAGAAATAAATATACGGCTGCATGTTTTCGCCATGAGCTAGAACTGCATTGTTATCAATGTAACGCTCATAAATTGTAAGCCTGCTCTCATCTTCATTTAAGCAATATTCGTAAGCCAATGCTCCAAGTTCGTTGGCTTTAACATGAGCCACTATTTCCTCTAATTTGTCGTCAACAATTTCTCTGTTTACTATCTTCCCTTCATAAACCCAGTGAATAGCGCTATTCATAATTATCCTCCAAGGATGGCTACATTTATTTGTGCATCAGAAAACCGACTTCCTGTTGAATTAGCAGCAACAGAAAAGCAGAGTAGGGTTATTGTTGTTAGTAGTTTGTTCATGGTTTACTTGGTACATTTATCGGGAAGAGATTCCACGACCGTTCTAAACTCAATTGCAAAGATTGGTGCTCTGACGGCATAAATTTCGCGGGCTTCGCAATAGTCATAAATTATTTGTATTCCGGCTACCTTTGCTTTCCACGTCGATTCGCCCATTAGTCCCTGTGTGTACTGATAGAAATCGTTTTCAAAGATAAACCACATTACATGCATTGCATTCCTGAAGGCTGTGTCTTCCACAGAAAGGCTTTGCTTAATATCTCGCTTGAAGTATATAGATTGAAAATCTAATCCGGTTTCTAGGAATGTTGACACAAAATTATTGGTAATTTCAGCTCTGCCTTGTTGCTGGCCTGCAATTGCAATTCTTTGTGATTGTCTCATCTCTAGGCCAACAAAAATCAGTGAGGCTACAATCGAGATCATGCCAAGCAATTGAATCCAAATATCTAAGCTAACTTTTTTCATTGTTTATTCTCCCCATTAGCAGCAACGGAAAAGCAGAGAAGGGTTATTGTTGTTAGTAGTTTTTTCATTCGCAATCCTGATAGTCAGATTCAAAACATCTTGTAGCCATGTCTTGTCCTCGTGCGAGTTGTTCGGGGGTTAGTCTATCGGCTATTATATCTCTATTGGACCTCGCAACTTCTAGTCCTTGTGCCGCAGCGACTGAGTACCAGACATAAGCTCTAATATTGTTTTGCGGAACACCACTTCCGAAGCCGTACATAAGCCCTAGTCGGAACTGGGCTTCTGCTATCCCTTGTTCTGCTGCTAACCGAAACCACCTAACTGCTTCAACATCATTCTCTGGAACACCACGTCCATTGGTGTACATTATTCCCAGAGTGAACTGGGCGATTGCATGACCTTGTTCCGCTGCTCGCTTGGTTTCTTCGAAATCAGGCTGACCATAAGCCCCCCTGCAAACCCAATAAGCAGTAGGGTGAAGAATGTAGAGATGAGTAGTTTCATAGCCTTATTCTCAAATATATCTAACCGTTCGTCCAGAATAGTATGTAATAGTCCGAGATGGAACCAAATAGAACAAGTGGGTGGTGCCCCGGGGGTGGAGCAGACGTTTAATGAGGCTCTGACGCGCAATGGCTGAATGACAGCTATCGACCCAAAGCGGACGGATGGAGTTTCCCAAAAATCCCTCACTAGAGCCTCAAAATGCCGACTAAAGAAGGCGTGGACATCAATTTAGATAGCCTTTATTGTTCCTATGCTCCTTTACCATCTACGTCAATGGAATCGCTTTGTTGGTAGTTGGCTGAGTTCTTGAATCGCTGGTACCAGGTATTAGGTGCCAGGGACAGATTTAATTAATTTACGTTGCGCTCGCCCTCGGGCCAAAATGGCTTGCGTAGTTCGGTCTTCAGGATTTTACCCGCACCGGACAAGGGCAATGGCTCAACCTGAAATGTCACCGATCGCGGGCATTTGAAGCCTGCGATCAGCGTTTTACAGTGGATGATCAGGGTATCCTCATCCACCTCGGCCCCATCTTTGAGTACTACAACTGCATGAACCTGTTCACCCCACTTTTCATGAGGGATGCCGATGACGGCACACTGGTCGACGGACTCATGCTGGTATAAGGCATTTTCGACTTCCGCCGAATAGACGTTTTCACCCCCGGAGATAATCATGTCTTTGACTCGATCGACGATAAACAGGAATCCTTCGTCATCCAGGTAACCGCCATCACCGGTATGTAACCAGCCATCGACGATTGCCTTGCTGGTTTGCTCGGCCATGTTTCTGTAACCCAGCATTATGTTCGGCCCCCGCATACAAATTTCCCCGATGACGTCGTTGGCAACTTTTTGATCGTTCTCATCCATGATGCACAGATCGATACCCGGCAGCGCCTGACCCGCAGATTTCATCTTGCCCGCCATGGGTCCTTCGAAAGTATGGCGTTCAGGCGACAATACCGTGATCGCCGGTGCAGCTTCTGTTTGTCCGTAGGCCTGACGAAAATCGACGGCAGGTAAAACCTCCATCGCTTTTCTTATGACGGGTTCGGGCATCGGTGAAGCGCCGTACCAGATGCCCTGCAATGACTCCAAGGAGTACTCGCCAATGGCGGGATGGTTGACCATCATGTTAACCATGGTGGGAACGAGCAACATGCGTTGAATTTTATAGTCCTGTATGCCTTGAAGGGTTGACACAGGATCGAACGCTGGTTGAAAGTAGTTTGATCCGCAGAGTGAGGTCGAGATTATGCAAACAAAGGCGTCTGCGATATGGAACATCGGCGCCACATGCAACATCCGATCTGCCACTTGCGCACCCAGCATCGGAATTGCCTGCATGGCATTGACCACCAGGTTAGTGTGGCTCAACATGACGCCTTTCGAGCGACCGGTGGTGCCACCGGTGTAGAACAGCCCAGCCACGTCATCACCTTGACGATTCGCATCTTCGACGGGTTCGTTGTCAACCACATCAGCATAGGCGATGTAGCCTTCCGGCACATCCCCATCGTCAACAAATATAAAGTGTTTGACGTGCTGCAGCTGCTCTCTTATTTCAGCGACCATCGGCACAAAATTGCGGTCAACTATCAGCACGCTGGCTTCGGAGTCGTTAAGCCAGTAAACCACTTCCGGGCCGGCCAGCCTGGTATTAACCGGTTGAAATACGCCCCCGGCCCAGGGCGTGGCAAACATGAATTCGAAATAGCGATCACTGTTCAGCGCCAGCATGGCGACGCAGCCGTCGCTGCCAATACCCAGCTGCTGTAGGCCATTAGCAAAGCAGGCAATCTTGTGAGCGAACTCACTCCAGGTTTGGGAACGCTCGCCATCTATGGTAGCGACAACCTTGCCGTTGGTTTGTGCGGCCCTGCGAACCAGTTGCGTCATCGAGAACATAGGGTATCTCCAATACTTTAGTTTCAAACATGATACCCAATATAAGGCGACAGACCACCTTCTATGGAGCGCACTCGGCAGGCGGTGGAGGAATACATGGACCTTCCCGTACTGACTGATATACAAATACCGTATTAAGAGAATTCGGGTCCAGTGTGATCATGTAGCAGTTCGAAGTGTCCGCTCTTGGCCGGAAGCAGACCCTTTCATATCAGAAATTCAACACCTTTCAAGGCACTTTGGCGGCCTTTGGATTGAGCCCTTAGAGAAGTTGAAAAATTGGGTTTAAGGATAATGTCCATTCTGTGACTCCTAACAGGCCATAGCCCCGTCCCTGTTCGAATAAGGGGGTGCGTTCCAAATACCTTCAATTAGGACCGCTCCTAATATATGGTTGAGAAAGTCAAATTCGCTCTGTCACAGCCCACGTAATATGCTGCCTCCCATAAGAAAGAACCACTAAGATGAGCTACCCTATAGGGTGGGTGGTTCAAAGTGCTTCAAACCCGCATTATTGTGTTTTGGGGTAGATTAAATCCGCAACTTTGTGATGCTACTGACAGATAGTTTGCTTCGAGGTGACCAATAGGTCAGTTTAGGTGACAATGAGTGTACTTCCACGTCACACCTACCCAAAGGCCAGCGGGTGGCTTGTCTACGGGCTGGACGAGCAAGCTAGGCCGTAGAATCAGTAGTTAGGCGCACTACCGAGCGATCCAGCAATCCGTTGGGAGAACGAAGATGATGAAGCCGTTGAAGATTGGCTTACTGATGGTCGGCGTCCTCATGGTGGGGACACTCTTGACACTGCGCGTGACCGGGCTGGCGCCGGGACATCCCAGTGCCGAGGAATACGCCAAAGCCAGCCGGTCGGCCAGGCCGGGATTGTGGTTGACGGGGGAGGTTGTCCATGAGGCGGTGACGAATTGGGACTGGGTCGACCAGTTCAGTGACCCCTTCAGCGAGAACGCAACCGAGCTTGAGACTCGTACCTGGTACGGTATCCGCCACTCCGTCACGGTCCTACTGGTTCCGCGTGGAGACAAACTCTACCTGCAGTCGAGTGCGCAAACATTCAGATTGAACAAGGAGTTCCCATACGCCAAGGCGTGGTGGAGAAACGTCGAGCGCGATCCGCGTGTGCGCCTGAAGATTGGCGGAAAGATCTACGAAATGACGGTGGTATTGATCCAAGACCGGGCCGAGGTTGCCCGATTGCGAAGGGGGAGAGACCCTATCGTGAAAGAGATGGCTGCCGGCGGGAACGAATACATCACTGAGGAGTGGCACTATTGGCGCGTTTACCAGCGAAACGTGCCGGAATATGGGACAGGGTCGACAGCTGCTCTATAGACTTTATTGAACTTCAGGTAAATAAACAGTCCGCTACTGGCCGAATGCAGTCATAAGCGAGCATGAAATCAAGCGATTAACCAACGTCCGCTTTTTTGCAAAAAAAATATTTGCCCCTCGAAACCAGTTCCCAATAGGCGCGCTGGGCTAACCAAGTATTTACCAAATCGTTCGTCCAAAATAGTATGTATAAGGTGCAGATGGAACCATCCTTGTGCGAGGGGGTGTACCCCGGGGGTGGGGCTGGCGAACGGGGTTTTCTAACGCTGTGAGTTTTATTTGTTCCATGGGCCCCGAGCCAGGGGCCACTGCTTTAGTTTCTCTCACTGCTGGGCGTAAAACTAGGGCATAGCTTAGATTCAACTAAATTTTATGGGTAGGTAGCTGGGTATGTACGAATATAAATTAGGCTGATATGCCCGTTTTATAAGGAGAAGTGGCGGATAGTCAGGGAGCCTCTACTCTTCGAAAAACAGCCTGGCGGCCTTTTGCCAGCAAACATGCCACCATAAAATCTGGCGTACAGGTGGGGACGAATGCGATGGCAGTATTTGCGTCTATGAG
>Ga0208879_1004965_pt1 | contig 10142 bp, 8 predicted proteins | sample Knorr_S15_td_Bot_FD_185605 | JGI IMG/M metagenome (GOLD analysis project Ga0208879, IMG submission 185605) | Marine microbial communities from Southern Atlantic Ocean transect - Knorr_S15_td_Bottom_ad_5009_LV_A (SPAdes) (version 2) | ecosystem: Environmental > Aquatic > Marine > Oceanic | place...
AAGCAAATCAACAGTAGTTTGACCATTCATATTATCACCATCGGAAGTATCATCACAAAATTGATAATCAGTAAAAGGAGTAATTGTTGGTGTATCAAATATTTCGATAAAAAATGATGTTGTATCAAAACAAGTTTCATTTCCATTGTTATGTATCAAAACAAATATTTCTTGTGGGTTGGAAATATTTTGGTATGGCATTGTAATTTCATTTACAAAATTATCGGCATCTGCTTGATATTCAAAATAATGGATACCAAATGTAGATGGATCTTGAGAGCCTAAAACTTGTGCGTTTACATCTACAGTAAAATCGAATATAAACAATCCATCATTATCATCATCGCAAATAATAATATTGGTTGGTTGATTTGCTGTTGGTGTATCAAAAACTTCTATAAAAAAAGAGGTTGTATCAAAGCAATCAGTAAAACTATTATTTTCAATTCTTACAAATATTTCTTGGGGATTATCAATATTTTGATAAGGCATTACAATTTCATTTGTATTATTATCTGCATCAATTTGTGATTCAAAATAATGTACACTGAATATAGATGAGTTTTGAGTATCTAAAACTTGTGCATCAACATCAACTGTAAAATCGAACATAAACAAGCCATCATTATTATCGTCACAAATATTAACATTGGTTGGTTGATTTGCAATTGGTGTATCAAAAATTTCAATAAAAAATGATGTGGTATCAAAACAATCAATAAAACCATCGTTATTAATTCTTGCAAACATTTCTTGAGAGTTGGTTAAATTCTGGTATGGCATTACAATTTCATTTATATTACTGTCTGCATCTATTTGCGATTCAAAATAATGCACACTAAATGTAGAAGGGTCTTGCGCTCCTAATACTTGTACATCGACATCAACAGTAAAATCGAACATAAAGAAACTATCATTATCATCGTCGCAAACATTAATATTAGCTGGTTGGTTAGCAATAGGAGGTGTAAAATAGCTTACAGTTGCTTCTCCTTCAATAGCACAATCACCATTATTTGGGTCTATAAAAACCTGATATACACCAGCTTGTGTAACAACAAGATTTGTACCAATTTCAGCTAATGGATTGCCATCTAAAGTCCAACTATAAGTGGCTCCAACAATATCATCAGCAATAAGCATATACGTATCACCATCACAGAGTAATAAGTTAGTTACACTCAACCCATTTCTAATAATATCAATTTCTGTGTTAAAAATAGATTGAATAAAAGGCGGAAATCCTTGCGATGATAAATTAGGAGATAGACTTATCGCATCATGTTGATAGTTTGCAGCAGCCCCTATATTATTTGGGTTGTTTATTACACCAAGAAAGGGGAGACCTTGAGTATATGTAGCACTTAAGGCACGATAAATTTTACCATTGGGACCGAGTTGTAAACCGCCTCTATAGAGTTGTCTACCATCTAATTCAAATTCACTAGCTTGAATATCGGCAATGGCTAAATTAAATTGAGTTAATACAGATGAATGATTTATTGCAGCTCCTTCTGAATCATTTGAAGAATGTACATAAAGTATTTGACTATTAGGAGAAAATTCTACACCATAAGGAGCATTACTTTGCGAATTAATAATGAGCTGCTGTTCGTTAGTGACGACTCCAGTATTTTCATCAAAATCGTATAAAAATAATCCGCCACTCATATTAGCATTAACTAATTTTGTACCATCCGGAGACAGTTTTAAATAGCCACGAGCATCGTTTATATTTGTATTGAATGTAGATATTACTGCAGTTGTATTTACACCTGAATTATTTACTTCAAAAGCATGAAAAGTATTATAAATATTTGTATCACCATTAAGTGAAGCGAATGTAATAACCCAAATAGATTTTTTAACACAATCTTTTAATACAGCACTAATTTTTTCTGAACTACTAGAAAGTAAAGGCATATTTTTATCAATAACATCTCCCAAACCTCCATCAAGTGACATGTCAATCACAGAGAAATTGAAGCCATTCAATTGAGCTCCAAATCGAACATCAATAGTAAAAATATAATATATATCAGGATCCTCTGGTTTTGGGACAACTAAAGCAGATTGAGTACTGGAAGGATCTCCAAATAAACCATTTCCGTTTGGCATGACTTGATGATTTCTATTCCAAACAGTTATTCCATCCGAATAAAAAAGTAAATTACCATTTGCATCAGATATTGTAGAGCAGCCTTCATTTGTACTTAATTGTCCATCATTTAAGGTCGTAGTATTACCTGTTGCCAAGTCAAATTGCATGCCAGCATTTTCACCAAAGTACCAATTGGAAGCTTCGCCTTGGCCTACAACATTTAAAGAAATGAAGAGGGAAAGAATTAATAATATCTTTTTCACACGTTAAATTTTTAATAAACTTAACGATAACTTTTTATTAAAAATGAGGACCTGTGTAACCACTTCGTTCTCATACTAAAAATTTAAATATATATAAAATTAATATTTAAATGTTATTAGCAATCGTTTCATTTATAAGCAAAATAGCCTATAAATATATTACAAATCTCTCTTCTTTAATAATCTATACGACAAAAAGATAAAAATTGCTGTCCAAACAAGTACGATTACTATTTCGTACCAATGCACTGCATAGTCGTATGCTAGTTCACCTTTGTCTGGAAACTTTGTCATAGCAATACGTTGAAACGGTTGCTTAATAAGGTTATACATAGACTTTAGAGGGAAGAAATTTTGAACCTTTTCAGCAATTTGAAAATTAGCTTGCCAGGTAATTAAACCTAAAATTATCCCTTCTATAATAAAATCTACAAATAGAAAAGCCAGTGCAAAGGCAGAACGCTTAGCCAACATGCCGAGAAATAAACAGAAAGAGAAGAATCCTACTAATTTTAAAAAATAGGCGAGTAAGAATTCAGTTTCTCTAATAATAATATTAAACTCATTATAACTTGAATAGTATAAACCGATTAATAATGAAATTAAAAATATAATAACGGTAGAAACTAATGAAAAGAATACAATAGTATAAAATTTTGATAGTATAAATTCTTTTTTGCTTAGGCCATCTATTAGATTTTGCTTAATGGTTTTGTTACTATATTCATTACCAATCATTGATACTACAACAATAGCAAAGAAAAATTTAAACTGTGATGCGAAAAAGGTTGTAAGATGCCAGATAATAGGAAAATTAAAAATTCCGAGTTCGCCAAGTTCTATTGTAAAAAAACCAAATACATTAAATTTTATCGAGGATAGTAATATGACGAAAAACGGCAATATAAATGATATAAATATGAGTATTTTACTTGTTTTACTTAGTAAAAGTTTTTGTAATTCTAAATTTAAAAGGCGTAGCATTTTTTGATTGATTGTGGTTATTTGTTAATTTAAGGAATTGTTCTTCAAGGCTTTCCTTACGTTTTACCAGATGCGATAGTGTAATATTATTTTCAAACATTAGTTTGTTAAATGTTGAAGCATCCATTGGTGTATTTAAAAATGCAGTAATTAAACCATCTTCGATTTTCAATTTCCCAAAATCACTATCGTTTTCTAGTATTTTAATCAATTCATCATGTTTGTCAGCTTTTAATTCGAAAAATCCATGACTGGAAATCATTTCATCAACTCTACCTGAATACAATTTTTCTCCTTTACGAAGTACAACAACATGAGTACACACTTTTTCTACTTCGTCCAGTAGGTGTGAAGCTAATAAAATAGTTGTACCCTTTTTAGCTACACCTTTTATAATTTCTCTTACTTGATGAATGCCTTGAGGATCAAGACCATTTGTTGGTTCGTCGAGAATTAATATTTGTGGATCGTTTAGCAATGCTGATGCAATTGCAAGACGTTGTTTCATCCCGAGAGAAAAGGTTTTAAACGCATCATCTCTTCTGTCTAGTAAATCAACAATCTTAAGTTTCTCGTCTATTCTTTCAAAATCGACTCTTTTTATTTTGCATACCAATTTCAGATTTTGATAAGCTGACATGTATGGATAAAAATTAGGGCGTTCTATTATTGCACCTACTTTTTTAAGTGCTTCGTGTGTGGAAAGTTTTCCGCCATACCAAGAATAATCGCCACTGGTTTTATTTACTACATTTAGAACTATACCTAAAGTTGTAGATTTTCCACTTCCGTTTGGTCCAAGAATACCATAAATATTACCTTTCTCTATATTGAACGAAAGGTTTTTTACAGCTGTTACATGACCGTATTTTTTAGTAAGGTTATTAATTGTTAGAATTGATTCCAAGAAATGTGTTTTTGGTTGGTTATAATTGTAAGACGATAAAACTTAAAACTTGTTACAATGGGTTTCCTAAATTTTTGTTCAGTACTTAAAGTTGAACAAAATTTATAATTTTGGTTAATTCCAGTTTTCATCGAAATCTAAACTCTCGTAGTCTTCTAAACCATTTTCAAAGTCATCAAAATTTTCAGTATCTTCTGCTTTGAAAGATTTTTCTGGTGCTTCATCAGGAATCTGACCTTGAACAAACAAAAGATTAGGATAGTCCGTTCCTTCAACTTCTTCAACAATTTCTGCTAATTCAACATAAAATGTCCACATACTAAAAAAATCATAAACATAAATGAGTTTAGTACTGGCTTCGTGAACTACATTATTTGTAATAGTTTCATTCATTAATTGCACAGTATTTGCACCTTCACTCATATCAAACAATGAGATTTCTTCACCTTGATTCCATTCATCGTCACTTAAGTAAAACGATGCCATTTCTGTACCATCAAACCCAAACGATTGCGTGATAATGTTGTGCAAATCTTCGAGAGTATCTGTTTCACGAAGTTCTAAATCACGAAAAACATCGTCTTCTGTATCATTGTCAAGTACTACTCTAAATCTATAAATCATGGCAAATAATTAGTTTGCAAAGATATGTTTTTTTTAAATTATTTACTGAAATGATGCAGGGTAAAAGTCATAGCTGTAAGTAATAAAAATGCACCTATTTGATGAGCAACTCCAAGCCATACAGGAACTTGAAGTAAAATGGTAAATACTCCTAACAAAAATTGAACTCCAACCATTAAAAGCAATGTGTTGACTCCTTTTGATTGATATGTTGTAAGATATATTTTCTTGGCTTTATACCAAATTATTAAAACAAAAGTTACTACGATATAAGCTAATATTCTATGAATAAACTGCACACCGCTTTTACCTTCAATAAAGTTTTTATATAAAGGGCTTTGTTCAATCAAAACGGTTTTATGCATAAACTTGCTTTCGTTCATTAATGGCCAATGGTTATGTATAAAACCAGCATCTAAACCTGCAACAAATGCACCATAAATAATTTGAAGAAACAAAACATATAGACCAACTCGTATTAAGTTTCGTAAACGTTTATTGATTTGTTTTTTATCAGGGAAAATTATATCTAATGCTACCCAAAATGTATATCCAAAGGTTACAAACGCAGTTGTTAAATGTGCTGCCAACCTGTAATGGCTTACGTCAGGATTGTCAACCAATCCACTTTTTACCATATACCAACCTAAAAAACCTTGAAATGCACCTAAAACGAGTAGTAGTATGGATTTTTTAATGGTTGGTATAGTGAGTTGTTTCTTTATTAAAAAATACAGAAAAGGAATAAAAAACACCAAGCCAATTAGTCGTCCTATAAAGCGATGCAACCATTCCCAGAAGTAAATGTCTTTAAAATCTTGCAGCGTAAAATGGGTATTCAGTTTTTGATATTCTGGGTATTGTTTGTAAAGATTGAAAGCATTTTGCCATTCAATATCATTCATTGGTGGAATTGTACCAGAAATTAATTTGTAATTCGAAATTGATAAACCTGAATGTGTTAAACGAGTAATACCACCAATTACAACCATAATAAAAATGAGGAAGCAACCTGTTAATAACCAATAAATTACTTTTTTGTTATCTTGTTTTTGTTTTGCCACGAATACACGAATGATTGTTTTTTAACTCTTAACTGAAGTTAACCCTAATTTCTCACCTTCTTTTATCATTAATTGAATTGCAGCATTGTATTCATTAGGAATAATGCCTTCTAAAATGGCTTCTTTAATTGCATCTTTAATTAAACCTATTTCCCGACAAGGTTTTAAATTAAAGGTTTTCATTATCTCTTCGCCTGAAACTGGAGGTTGAAAATTACGAATATGATCGCATGCTTCAACTTCAATTATTTTATCTCTTACAATTTTAAAATTATCATGATATTTTTTAAACTTTTTTGAGTTTTTAGTAGTTATGTCTGCTTCGCAAAGGGTCATTAGGTCGTCAACGTAATCACCAGCATCAAAAACTAAACGACGAACAGCCGAATCTGTAACAGTATCTTGAGCCAATACAATTGGACGAGAACTCATAAACACCATTTTTTGTACAAATTTCATTTTGTTGTTTAATGGCATTTTTAATCTTTTAAATAATCGATATACCATTTTTGAACCTTCAAACTCGTGTGCATGAAAGGTCCATCCAATTTTTTTACTAAATTTTTTGGTAGGCGCTTTACCGATATCATGCAGCAATGCTGCCCAACGTAACCACAAATCATCTGTAGTTTTAGCTATATTATCTACCACTTCTAAAGTGTGATAAAAATTATCCTTATGGCGTTGTCCTTCTACTTCGTCAATCCCTTTTAATGCGGTAAGCTCTGGTAAAATATATGTTAATAATCCAGTTTTTTCTATTAATAGAAATCCAATAGAAGGCGTGTCGCTTTCAAGAATTTTATTGAGTTCTACTACGATACGTTCTTTGGTTATAATTTCAATTCTATGTTTGTTTTTTGTAATAGCTTTTAATGATTGTTCTTCGATTGTAAAATTTAGCTGTGTCGCAAAACGAATAGCACGCATCATTCGTAATGGGTCGTCACTATAAGTAATGTCAGGATTTAAAGGTGTGCGAATTATTTTATCATTCAAATCTTTTGTGCCATTAAAAGGGTCTAACAAATCCCCAAACTTTTCTTCTTTTAAATTAAGAGCTAAAGCATTTATTGTAAAATCACGACGATTTTGGTCGTCTTGAAGCGTTCCGTTTTCTACTATTGGGTTTCTGCTGTTTTCGTTATAAGATTCTTTTCGTGCACCTACAAATTCTATTTCAATATCATTATACTTAAGCATTGCGGTACCATAGGTTTTAAACACTTGTACTTTTGGGTTGTTTGGTAGATTTTTTGAGACTTGTTTTGCAAGGTCGATACCACTACCAATTGCAACAATATCAATATCTTTTGAATTTCCACGTTTTAATATATAATCACGTACAAAGCCACCAATTACGTAGCTGTCAAGACTCAATTCTTTAGCAGATTTGCTGATGATTTTAAAGATGTTATGTTGTAAGGCTTCTTTGTAATTCATTATAATTTCAAAAATCAAATTCCAAATTCCAAAAGCCATAAACTGGAATTTGGTGCTTGAAATTTGAGTATTTATTTTCGAATAATTGTAACACTTCCATCGTTACCTAATTTAATAATTGATGATGGTTTTGCTTCGTTTTTTTCGTGTTGCAAATTTACAACATAGTCCACACCTTTTAAAATCTGTTCATCTATTTTTACGAAGGATTTAGGTGTAGTTTGTCCACTAATATTTGCAGAAGTTGATACAATAGGTTTTTGTAATCTTTTTATTAGCAGATTGCAAAAACCATCATTAACAATTCTAATTGCCAATGTATTGTCATTAGCAATTAAATTTTTAGAAACCCTTACAGGTTCGTCGTAAATAATTGTAGTAGGTTTATTGGCATATTTTAAGATATCGTAAGCTGTTTTTGGAATGTTTTGAATATAATAATTCAGCATTTTTAAATCACTTACAAGACAGATTAAAGATTTGCTTTCATTACGCTGTTTTAATTTATATATTTTTTCAATCGCATCAAAATTTGTAGCATCGCAACCAATACCCCAAATTGTATCTGTTGGATAAAGAATGATGCCACCTTGTTTTAATATTTTGAGTGCGTTGTTTATTTCGGTTTGCATCAAATGATTAATAGATGTTTGCTGCAAATTTAAGATTAGTTTTCTACTTTGCCTTAAAACTTTGTAATATTGCTACATGAAGAAAGTGTTTCATCCAAAATACCAAGATTCAGAATTAGACATTGATGGCTTTATTGAATCTTTTGACAGCTCAGGAGAATATATAAAAGATGAGAGAAACGCCTTGAAACTGTTTCAGCTGAATACTAAAGTAATTAATATCAAGTCCTTTAGAACACCAAACTTAATAAACCAAATTGTTTACAAATATTTCCGTAAGAATAAAGCAAAACGCTCTTTTGAATATGCTGAAAAATTGTTAAGTTTAGGTATAAATACTCCTCAACCGATTGCATATTATGAATTTACAACATCGTTTTTATTTAAAAAAAGTTTTTATGTTAGTGAACAACTAAAATATGATTTAACATATAGAGAACTTATTAATGATTTTAAGTATCCAAACTATGAACAAATTCTTCGTGAGTTTACAAGGTTTACTTTTGATTTACATGAAAAAGGAATTCACTTTTTAGACCATTCTCCAGGCAATACATTAATAATAAAAAATGGAGAACAATATTCGTTTTTTCTAGTGGATTTAAATAGAATGAAGTTTAAGCCTATGAATTTAGAAACCAGAATTAAAAATTTTTCCAGACTTTCGGCTTCCGAATCTATGATTGCTACAATGAGCGACGAGTATGCTAAATGTATTGATGTAGAATACGATAATGTTTTTAAATTGATGTTGAAGTTTGCTGAAGAGTTTCAGAATAGGTTTCAGAGAAAGAAACGTTTAAAAAAGAAATTAAAATTTTGGAAAAAGTAAGTTTATTTTCTGCCTTTTCGCAATAACCAAAGTTTTACATAACGCATAAAAATTATATATCCTTGCACGTACCCAATAGTAAACCCTATAACACCATCTCTAAATCCGCTTTGCACCAAATAGTGTTTAATAAATCCCCAAAATGGTTTTATCACAAAATGATAAGGTGTTAGTTTACCTGTTTTTGCGTCATAATCTTTAGCTTGCAAAGTGGCATAGCGATTCATTTTTTCCATATACTTATCAAAAGTAATGTAGGTATTATGGTACAGTTTATGTTTTAACTTGCCAATGGTTCCATTAGCTATTATTTCTGCATGCACAAGTTTGTCTTGATAACTACAAAAATCACGTTTAAATAGTCTAATAACAGTATCGTTTCGCCAACCACTATAACGAACAGGTTCTCCCATAAAATGGTTGTTTCTTCCAATCCAATAAGCAACAATATCGTCTTTTGGATTATTTAGAATTTCAATAATTTCAGCTTTTAATTCTGGAGTTACTCGTTCATCAGCATCAACAAGTAAAATCCATTCGTGTTTTGCTTGTGGAATGGCCCAGTTTTTTTGTAATGCAGAGTATTGATATTCTCTTCTTAAAACATTGTTAGTGAGCTCTTTGGCTTTCTAGTATGTGCCATCTGTACTAAAGCTATCCACAACTAAAACTTCATTTGCAAAATTTACTGAAGCAATAACAGCTTCTATATTATGTATTTCGTTACCTACAGGAATTATGGCAGTTAGTTTTGTCATTAATTAAATTTTATTTTTTGTCTAAAAACTAAACCGCTACATCATTATCACGCAATGCATCATTTAAGGACGTTTTTTTATCTGTACTTTCTTTTCGTTTACCAATAATTAATGCACAGGGTACATTGTAATTACCAGCAGGAAATGTTTTAGTATAACTTCCAGGAATTACTACAGAACGAGACGGAATTACTCCCTTTGTTATTATTGGTTTTTCTCCAGTAACATCTATAATTTTGGTACTCATTGTTAAAACAACATTAGCACCAAGAACAGCTTCTTTTTCAACTCTTACACCTTCTACAACAATACTTCGTGACCCAATAAAAGCATTGTCTTCTATAATAACTGGAACAGCTTGTAAAGGTTCTAAAACACCTCCAATACCAACTCCTCCGGATAAATGAACATTTTTACCGATTTGAGCACAACTGCCAACAGTTGCCCAAGTATCTACCATTGTGCCTTTGTCCACATAAGCTCCAATGTTTACATAACTAGGCAATAAAATAACTCCTCTTGAAATATATGCAC
>Ga0208879_1004972_pt1 | contig 10130 bp, 10 predicted proteins | sample Knorr_S15_td_Bot_FD_185605 | JGI IMG/M metagenome (GOLD analysis project Ga0208879, IMG submission 185605) | Marine microbial communities from Southern Atlantic Ocean transect - Knorr_S15_td_Bottom_ad_5009_LV_A (SPAdes) (version 2) | ecosystem: Environmental > Aquatic > Marine > Oceanic | place...
ATTCATTAATTCGCTCTTCTTTAGAAAAGTGCGCAATACTTGCCAAGCAGTTTCTTCTGAGCTGAAGCAACCCATGCCTATGGCCTTGCCATCTGCCTCAACCGCAGTTGGAACAAAAACACGACTTAGACTATCGGCCATTACATTGCCCTTGATGTGAAGCCCTTCAATGCTTATGTAGAAAATTGTCGCAATATATGGTTTCTAATCAATTTATTGTGGGCGAATCCATTCCATTTCAATTAGCGCTAAGCCACCAGGATGTGGCAAAGGTGCTTGTGGTTTCTCTATTCGTATCTTAAGTTTGCAAACCATTTCATTGAGCGCTAGGTTTGAGATAATATTTTCAGCCATTGTTTCCATCAATCCAATCGGCTTTTCAACATCAATTATTTCAGCATCAATAGCGATTTGAATATCTGCATAATTCAAAGTATTCGCTAACTTACCTGCGATACTATGGTCTATTATCGTCGCCCATACACTGAAAATAAATGGCTGCTCAGTATCGTGCTCAAAGTCGTAATAGCCGTGTTTTGCCATTACGGAATAATTCTCCAAAGCAACTGTGACAATCATCAACAATCACCTTACTCTTTCGAATCTCTTTCATGAACCCAAATCAAATGGTATCCAAATTGAGTTTTTACAGGATGTGAAACAGTTTTCAATGGCGTACTCCATACAGCTAGTTCAAACTCTTTTACCATGTTTCCTTTTCTAAACCAGCCTAAATCGCCGCCCTTTTGAGAAGATGGGCAGGAACTCTTTTTCTTGGCTAACTTTTGGAAATCCTTCAATTTCACAACCTTATCTTTTATCTGCACTGCTTCAGATTTGGACTCAACCAAAATGTGACTTGCCCATGCGCTTGGTGCGACCATGGAACTGCTAAGGTATTCTATTCTTGAACTCTTTTGATTATCAAGATTCCAAATCGTATGCCAAGGCTCTCAAATATGTCCCATATATTGTCACAGAAACACCCAATGATTCTTCATTGAAGCGTTCCATATTATCCTTGTAGGTGTGATACTCCCAACTTCCACTACCATAACAGACGACTGCTCTACCATTTGAACTACCGCCCAGATCATAAACAAATGGACCATGATCGGAATTGTAAGGCATTCCATTTTCCGCACCTTTTTTGCCGAGCAAAATGGACATACGAATTTCGTATTTATTGGCAATATCTGGATTTTCATAGATATATCTCTCTTTTATTTTTTCAACATTCGAATAATCCTCGACATTATTTGTGAAAAGGGTCAAGGAGTTCCCGCGGTTAGCAAAATCAGCATCTACATGGTTCATATCCAAGTTGATGTATAGTCGTAGGTCTTTCTTCAGATGACTTTTCATTTCATTGACATAGGCTCTACTTCCGTAAAGGCCTTCTTCTTCTCCACCCCATGTGCAGAATCGAATTGTCCTATCCGGTGTTCCGGTTTCATTGACAACTTTGGAAATTTGTCTCGCCATTTCCATTATGCTGGCAGAACCAGATGTGTCATCTATTGCACCCGGTCCATTGTAAACAGTATCGTGGTGGGCTCCTGCGATGACCACCTCTGATGTTTTGCCTTTGAATTCTCCACAAGGAACGTAAATTGTTCGAGTGCCGTCATTGGTAACATCAATGTCCATTGAAATTGTACCTGAACCATTGATTACTGCTGCCTCTAATATTTCACCAGCATCCTTTGACATTGCAATGAATGATAATTCGCTAGGGACACTACCACCATTCGCTTCAGTAATTTCTTCTATAGAGGTTCCCTTGAAAATCGGTACACAATCAGTTGCCTCCACTTTTCCACAATTGTAATCCTTATTTACTTTGATTAATGACACCAAGTCATTTTCTGCAGCTTTGCTCATCAATGCTGTATTGCCAGTAATTGAGCCGCCGCCCCTTACATAGCCAATCCTTCCATTCGCTTCTTGCCATAGTGATTCATCCGAACCATTTCCTAAATCTACAATTGGGACATCATCGCTGAATTGGAAGAAACTTGAGCCACTGAATCCTTGAATCACATAGTCAATTCGATGCTCAAAGGTATATGCTACGCTACCAACATCGAGAATAGAGCAAGGCTGGGCGATTGGATTGATATTTCCAGGAGTACAAACTTGAACACTCGGTTCTGCATTTACATGGTGCATCTGGACATCATAAGAATGGAGTGTAGTAGTCATTCCAAGTGATTTGAAATGCTCTTCTATCATCTGTGCTGCTGCGGCTTCTTCATCAGTCCCGCTCATTCTACCAGTCCAATCTGGATGACCGAGATCAACTAGGTCTTGGGCATACTGCCTTGCCATTGATTCATCATACTCAATCAGTTCAAATTCAAGTTCATGGCCAAATCCAAGCCATGCAGGCTGAATAATAAACACCGCTGAAACCATCAGCAGTGAAAGCGCAAAGGCCACAATAATCTTCATAGCATGGGGTCCGGCCTTCTGTGCAAAAACTCTTTGAAATGTAGCGGAATTACCTGAAATTTCAGCGCCCTCATCCAATTGGATGAATGTACTAGGTGTCTTCACATTCTCCAATATTGCTTCTACGACTGTGAAATGAGTCGTTAGACGTTCAATCAATTGGGCTTTTGTTCCAGATACGGCCAATGAATTAGTCTTGCATAACTCCTTCAATTCATAGACTTTCAGTAAAGAATAATCTGCGTCAGACATTAGAGCACCAATAGGGGCTATTCGCCCGACCTTGATGAACTACATGGTAACTTGAATAGAATTATTGGATTTCTTCACCAGTCCAACGCTTGCCGATTTCATGATTTAGTCCTAGTTGGTCAAGAATTCTTGCGATAATAAAATCAACCAAGTCATCTATTGATTGTGGGTTGTTATAAAATCCAGGTGATGCCGGAATTATCACAGTATCCCATGATGATAATTTCGCCATATTTTCAAGATGAACAGTGGCGTATGGGGCTTCACGAGGGACGATTATCAACTTACGCCTCTCCTTCATTGCAACGATTGCAGAGCGGGTGACGAGGTTATCGCTAATGCCTGCGGCCAACTTCCCCAAAGTTGTTCCAGAACACGGACAGATCACAACAGCGTCGATATTTGCAGAACCAGATGCAGACTTTGCTGCTACATTGTTCTCATCTTCTAGAATGGCCGAATATTCTGCAGCAATGGATTCTTTATCGGTTTGACATTCATGTGCAAGAGTAAGCTCACCAGATTTAGTAACGACCAGTCTTACTTGTATTCCAAGATTAGATAGGCATTCAGTAAGGCGCTTTCCATAGATTGCACCAGATGCTCCGGTTATTGCGACTACTACTTCACCCATGTACCTTGCAACTCCTTTTTGCATATATGCTCTCGTTTTTTTTACTGTATTGAAATTAATGCCTTTTCTAGATTCAATACTGCCTCGGCAAATAGTTGAGGCTCTATAGACCATGCTACTCTTAACCATCCACCTAAGTTCGGCGCGAACATTGAACCTGGTACAGCAAGTACTGAATGTTGTGCACATGGCCCATCAACGAATTTCAGCGAATCACAATTATTTGGAAGTTTGAAAGCACCAAAAATACCGTATGGAGGTTCATTCCAAGCAATTTTCTGTCTGGCCAGCATTTCTCTCAAAACCGGAAGATTTGTTTCTCTATATTGCTTGATTTTTTCAATTGCTAAGTCGAGATGTGGGAAAACAGCACTTGCCAAACGGATAGTTGGGCTTGCCATCATCCCCGAAAGTGTCAAAAAGGCTCTTTTTGCATTCAAAGTTATTTCTTCATTAGCGATGATCCAACCAAAACGCAATGGACCTAAGCCATAGATTTTCGTCAATGAGTTAACAGAAATACAATGATCACCCTCTAAATGAAATGGCTTGTAATCATCAGTCCCTTTCATAGAATCAATATATACCTCGTCAGATATTATTGTGATACCCATTTCTTTGCAGGTATCTATTATCCATTTACGGTCATTGCTTTCATAATCCCATCCGCAAGGATTTAGTTGCGGTGTTATCATCAATACTTTTGTTTGCTGCAGAGCCGCTATCCATTGTTGTTTATTTATTCTCCATGGCCCAATTCCATCAGCAGGTGGATGTCTTTGTACAGGTATTGTATCACAATTTAGCAATAGAGGGGTTTGAACGACAGGTGCATATGCAGGAAATTCTACAGCGACAGTATTCTTCTGCTCATCAGAAGAATCAATACAAGCTAGCAGCGCTATGTTGAGAGCCTGTGTAGCACCATGAGTAATAACTATATTTTCAGACTTCACTCCATATCTATCTGCAACCATTTGTTCAGGATTAGGCAAATCAGGAATATGGTGATATCCGACATCACCTAGAGATTGTGCTAGATATTTTTCAAAGTCCCATACATATTGTAGTCCACTATAGGATAAATTGTATTTTCTCATTTGTTGTAATCGTTGAATATACCAGTCAAGATATTGAATTGGGTGAATATCTGCACCGGTTGTTGAACTGCCATGGTAGGGCCATGTGTTCTCCATGCTCCGTGCCAATAGGTCGCAGTTGTTGAGCGTATCCTTGAAAAAGGTATAATTCTTAATCTCTAGCAATTCTGTTTATGCTACCCTTCATATTTTCCAATAGGGCTTTAGTGAATTGTTGACGGGTAATTTGGTAGCCCAATCTCGCAAGAGAAGTAGTCGTACTGTTTTCAAGCCCACATCCTGCCAAACCCTCAACTCTTCCAACCGGTGTGTCTAAATTTACTGAAAATCCATGACGTGAAACCCATCTTAGGAATGAAAGCCCAATACTGCAGATTTTCTTGTTTTCAACCCATACGCCTTGCATTCTTTCATCCCTTGAAGATTTAATTCCTAGATCATCTAAGGTACTAATTATCCATTGCTCAAGTATTGATATTATTGCTACGACTGATATTTCACCTTCTAAGTCCCATTTGAAAATCGGATAACCAACCAATTGGCCTGGGCCATGCCAAGTCAAACCACCGCCTCTATCAACTGTGTGAGAAGGATATCCTTCTGGTGCTTTTACGCCATCGTTGGTTGCGCGTGGTCCTACAGTGACGATTTCCGGGTGATGCAGTAATAGTAATGTGTCTGGGATTTGTTCAGCGATTCTTTGCTGCTGAAGTTTTTTCATTAAATCCAAAGCTTCTTGATAGGGGGTTTCATCAAGATGAATTATTTGAACACCCCTATCTATCATTGCATCACCTTTGTTCTAGATTGTTAATATTGTCCGGATGAGCCGAAGCCTCCGCTTCCTCGCTCAGTATTCCCTAGGTCTTCATATGATGTTTCAACTATTGTTACTTTTGGAACTTGTGCGAATAACAATTGTGCAACGCGCTCGCCTTTGTTTATAGTAAAACTATCCCCTTGCCCAATCCATGTCGCTAACACTTTCAATTCTCCGCGATAGTCAGCATCGATAGTGCCTACACCGTTTGGAAGTATCATTCCTTTTTTCCCTAGAGATGAACGACATCGTATCTGCCCTTCCCAACCTTCAGGTATCGCCACAGCCAATCCAGTTGCAATGAAAGTGCTGGCACCTTTGGGAATAATTGTTTCTTCCAAAGCGTACAAATCCCATCCAGCAGCTAGTGCTGAACCTTGGGTTGGCAATTTTGCGTGTTCATCTATGCGTGCGAATTGGACCGACAATTGAATTTGCTCCATGTACGGTCGTTGCGAAGGGGGTTTTTGACCCTTATTCTAAAGTTAAAACTTACTTACATATCTCCAGTGGAAGGTGAGGGGTATTTTTTGTTAGTTTTTGAACTGTAATCAATGATTTGTATAATCTAAAAAATAATATCTCTATTCGTCATACTGCTTGGCGCTTTTCACTTTTGTCAAACACTGTAAAAACCCCTGTTTTCTAAGGCATAGTGGGGGTCATCATTATAGTCTATCTCGGTGGGCAATAAAACTCCAGCGCGTGAAATAACCCGGGGTGTCAAATTATGGTAATCGAGAATCCAAGTCAAAATGAAGATGGTTTTGAGTTAGACTTGAGTCATGAGCACCTAGAACCAATGCTTCAAACCAATATGGACCGTTTCGTTTTGTTCCCAATAGAGCACTCAGACATTTGGGAGATGTACAAACAAGAACAAGCATCATTTTGGACGGCTGAAGAAATAGATTTGGCAGAAGACCTCAAAGATTGGGATACATTAAACGATGATGAAAGGCACTTCCTAAAACATATTTTGGCATTCTTTGCAGCAAGCGATGGAATCGTCAATGAAAATTTGGTAATGAATTTCTCAAATGAAGTTTGTTGGGCTGAGGCTAGAGCATTCTATGGATTTCAAATAATGATGGAAAACGTTCACGCGGAAACATACTCATTATTGATTGACACATACATCAAGGATGATAATGAGAAAGTTCACTTGTTCAAAGCCTTAGAAACTGTACCTGCGGTTAAGAAAAAGGGTGATTGGGCAATGCGCTGGCTATCTCGCAAGAAAGGGTCATTCGCACAGCGCTTAGTTGCTTTTGCAGCAGTTGAGGGGATCTTCTTTTCAGGTTCTTTCTGTGCAATCTTCTGGCTGAAGAAAAGAGGATTGATGCCAGGATTGACTTTTTCTAATGAATTAATTTCTCGCGATGAAGGACTTCATTGTGATTTCGCTTGCTTATTGCATAATAAGTTATTACGGGGCGCAGGTGAAAACTCTATTCACGGTATTATCGCGGAAGCGGTAGAAATTGAAGTTGAATTTGTAACGAGCGCACTCCCTGTTTCATTAATTGGAATGAATTCAGATTTAATGGCGCAATATATTCATTTTGTTGCAGACCGCCTACTCATTTCTCTTGGTGCTTCAAAGTTATATGGTGTAGAGAATCCATTCCCATGGATGGAAATGATTTCAATGCAAGGAAAAACAAATTTCTTTGAGAAGCGAGTAGCAGAATACCAAAAAGCAGGAGTGATGGATTCTGCAAGTCTCGGAAGTGTACAACAACGCTTCTCGATGGACGAAGATTTTTGAACCGTATCCAATGAAGCAATAACTATCAGTAATTTAATAAATCAAATGGAGGAAGGAAAATGGCGTTACAAGTAGTAAATCGGAAAGGGGAGCGCGAGGATGTACGTTTCGATGCAATAATGGAAAAATTGACAAAATTATCCGAAGGTTTAGACCCCGTTTGGATAGACCCAACTCATGTTGCAAAGTTGACGATAGAAGGGTTGTACGATGGTGTGACCACCAGAGAACTAGATCAACTCGCAGCAGAAACCGCCGCTTCTCTTTCATCCCAGCACCCTGATTATAGCCGCTTAGCAGCAAGAATTTGCGTTGATGACTTACATCGTTCAACAAAATCACAATTCTCAGAAGTCATAACCGACCTAAGAGAATACATTGACCCTGAATCGCGTAAGCACGCTCCACTAATTTCTGAGGAAGTTTATGAAGTGATAATGCAAAATGCAGAAGTATTGGATAATCATATCAATTACCAACGTGATTATTCGTATGATTACTTTGGATTCAAAACCCTTGAGCGTTCATATTTACTAAAACTCGATGGCGAAGTTGCAGAAAGGCCTCAGCACATGTTGATGAGAGTTGCAGTTGGAATTCATCATGGAAATATTGACAAAGCATTGAAGACTTATGATTTGATGTCAGAGGGATATTTCACTCATGCAACTCCAACCTTATTCAATTCAGGAACGCCAAAGCCTCAGATGTCATCATGTTTCTTGCTGACTATGCAAGATGATTCATTAGAAGGAATCTATGATACTCTGAAACAGTGCGCATTAATTTCTAAATCAGCCGGTGGAATTGGATTATCAATTCATCATATTCGCTCACAAGGCGCATATATCAAAGGGACTAATGGTACAAGCAATGGAATTGTTCCGATGCTCCGTGTTTTCAATGACACAGCTAGATATGTTGACCAAGGTGGCGGTAAGCGTAAGGGTTCAATCGCAATCTATCTAGAACCATGGCATCCCGATATTTTGGCTTTCTTAGACCTAAAGAAAAATCATGGTAAGGAAGAAGTTAGGGCAAGAGATTTGTTCTATGCAATGTGGGTTTCCGACCTTTTCATGGAAAGAGTTGAGGCAAATGCAGATTGGTCATTATTCTGTCCGAATGAATGCCCAGGTCTGCAAGATGTATATGGTGCTAAATTCAAAGAGTTATTCGAGTCATACGAGGCACAAGGAAGGGCGAGAAAAACACTTCCTGCGCGCACTATTTGGGACAAAATTGTTGAATCTCAAATTGAAACAGGAACTCCATATATGTGCTATAAAGATGCAGCAAATGAAAAATCGAATCAAAAGAATCTGGGGACGATTAGGTCCTCAAATCTTTGTACTGAGATTATGGAGTATACTTCATCCGATGAGATTGCCGTTTGTAACCTCGCATCCATAGCGCTTCCAAAGTATGTTAACATGGAAACAAATGCATTTGATCACCAATTATTGTATGATGTAACATATCATGCAACCGGTAATCTGAACCGAGTAATCGATGTTAATTATTATCCAGTAATCGAGGCACAAAATTCCAATATGAGGCATAGGCCTATTGGTTTGGGTGTTCAAGGATTAGCAGATACATTTGCAATGCTTGGAATGTGCTTTGAAAGTGATGAGGCTAGAGCATTGAATAAGGAGATTTTTGAAACAATGTACTTTGCAGCATGTACTGCATCAAAGGATGCAGCAATTGAGGACGGAGCTTACTCTTCATTCCAGGGTTCTCCCGCCAGTGAAGGAAAACTTCAGTTTGATTTGTGGGGCATGAGTGAGCATTCCGGCCGTTGGGATTGGAATACTCTAAAGCAAGAAATAGTGGACAATGGAATGCGTAATTCACTGCTACTTGCACCTATGCCAACAGCATCAACCAGTCAAATTTTGTCAAACAATGAGTGTTTTGAGGCATTTACTTCCAATCTATATGTTAGGAGAACATTATCTGGAGAATTTATCGTTTTGAACAAACATTTAGTTCGTGACCTAATCACAAGTGATTTGTGGTCCTTAGAAATGAAGGATGAAATCCTAAGGCACAAAGGTAGTATTCAACAGATTTCTGGAATACCTGATGATATCAAGGAAATGTACAAAACCACTTGGGAAATAAAGCAACGATATGTCTTGGATATGGCTGCTGATAGAGGTGCATATGTTGATCAAAGCCAATCCTTGAATATCCATATGGTTGATGCAAATCCTGCAAAAATCACTTCTATGCATTTCTATGGTTGGAGAAAGGGATTGAAAACAGGAATGTATTATCTAAGAACAAAGGCTGCAGCCGATGCGATTCAATTTACAGTTGAGGCCAAAGCAAAAGATGACCAAACAGTTTCAGGTTTAGCCGATAGAGCAGAGGAAATCAGCAATTTAGAAGCGATTGCCTGTTCTCTCGACACTCAGGATGATTGCCAGATGTGTGGCTCGTGATTAAAAACACATTTTGGCTCATAAGTAAAATGATTAAAAAATCCCTTTTTGGTGCCTTTTCATCGTGCTGTTTCAAATACCCCTTGCTTTAGCGTGGGCCATGGCACAAGGTACAGTCAAGTGGTTTAATTTTTCAAAAGGATACGGATTCATCGAGCGAGAGGGCGGAGACGACCTCTTCGTTCACGTTTCTGAAGTGACAGGAGAAATCACTGAAGGAGACACAGTAAACTTTGAAGTTGGCGAAGGTCCTAAAGGTCCTAACGCAGTCAAGGTTTCCAAAGTCGGCGAAGAAGAGTGAAACTGCTTTCGCTAGCGATAGCGAGACAATTTGTTATTGTTGAATACGTGTAATCGTTATCAACAACTTGTTAATGAAGAGTGATTAGGGGATTATATGTCCATAATCGTAACAGGATTCATCATTGCTATCGTTTCCTTGTTAATCTCATTGGTCGCTGGTTCTTTTCCACTGTGGAAAAAAATCTCTGAACAGCAAAATCTTCTCAACTGGATGACCGGTCTTGCGGCAGGAATATTGCTGGCTTCTGCATTATTGGTTGCAATACCAGAAGGATTTGAACTTTCATCAAATGAACCATTATTATTGGGTGCGGCTATATTATGTGGATTCTTATTCATGTTG
>Ga0208879_1004984_pt1 | contig 10119 bp, 9 predicted proteins | sample Knorr_S15_td_Bot_FD_185605 | JGI IMG/M metagenome (GOLD analysis project Ga0208879, IMG submission 185605) | Marine microbial communities from Southern Atlantic Ocean transect - Knorr_S15_td_Bottom_ad_5009_LV_A (SPAdes) (version 2) | ecosystem: Environmental > Aquatic > Marine > Oceanic | place...
CCAGCCACAGAAAGGCGGTCCCAATTGAGAAAGATAACTTCCTCATGCCTGCAGTTCCTTCACCACGCCGGAACTATCGCCATGGCGCTCAGTCTGAATGCCCAAGCCTTGCAGTATCGTCAGCCACACGTTGCAGAGCGGTGTGTCTTTAGGCAAAGAGAGGTGTTGGCTTAACTTCAGGTTGGCACCACCGCCGGTGAGCACTGTTGGACAGTTATCAAGATAATGAATCGAGCTGATGTTCGAGCCAAAGGCTAACGCGGTGTGATCGAATAGACTCGATCCGTCGGCTTCCTTTGTCGCCTTTAGCTTGTCAATCAAGCCGGCCAGCAATTGGGCGTGGACCTTATCACGCGTCTTGGAGGCTTCCATACGTTCGCCGGGAGAATAATGGCTAATATTGTGAGCGCTGTGAGTGATGTCCATGCTTTTGAGGAGCGTCTGCCCGGGCATACGGTAGGTCAAAGCCCGCGTGCTATCGGTCTGCAGGGCGGCAACGATGAGATTGTACATCATCTTGATTTCGTCCCTGCCCTTGAGGCCGGGCGCAGGCTCGGCCAACGGTGCCTTGACCTTTGGCACGTCGAGCCAGTCTTCATCCTTGCCCAAGCGGGTTTCGATATCACGAATGCCCTGGAAATACTCGTCGAGTTTATCATTGTCGGTCTTGGTGAGGCCGCGCTGCACGCGCTTAGCCTCCGTCAATACAGCATCAAGCACGCTGCGCTTCTGATTGATGGCTGCTTGTCTCTGCGCCAGCGGCAAATCATCGGATGAAAAGAGTTTGTGAAACACCTGTACAGGATCCTTAGAACCCGCCACGGGTTTGCCGCGTTGATCCCAGGACAAGGAGAACCCTGGCCCATGCCCTGAAGCGCTGCCATCGCTGCTATCCAACTGCATTGAGGAAAAGCGGGTTTCTTGCCCAAGATGCTGGGCGACCACCTGGTCAACCGAAATGCTATTGGCCATGTTCTGACCGGGAACTGAATAACGGTTGGCGCCGGTCAGCCAGAAGGTGCTACCCCAATGGGCTTCGTTGGCGTACTGGTTGGAACATCCCTGCACCACGGTGAAATCTTTCTTGTGCCGAGCCAAAGGCGCCAACCCTTCGGTTAATTTGTAGCCCGTCCCGGTGTCTTTTAAATCTGGATACCAAGTCTCCTTGGTTACTCCAAAACCGATGCCCATGAAGACCGCTCGCTTGGGAGGAATGCCGGGGGCCTTAGAGGTCGCGGAGGCAAAGCGACGGAAACCGATTGACTCCAAGGCAGGCAGCGCAATCAGTGCTCCAGTTCCACGAAGAAAATGACGACGGTTGAATTGTGTTTTCATAGTAATTCTCAAATGCAGTTGGCGTTTGGTGCTTTGGCTGTCGTCTGCTGCGACTCCCCACACCCCACCAGCACCACGGCTGCGATTGTTGTGAGTAGGAGGTGCCTCATTTCCCTTCAGCTTTCAATTCTGCACTCGTCTTGCCGGCGGGAGGGCCTTGAAGCCCCCTTTGGTCCGGAGCGGAGGGGTGTGAAAGGGGGTTGTTCTGATGGCTCATTGCTATCGTCTGGTAAAGTAGTCTGACGACACGATCTCCAACAAAATGTCTCGCAGCCTGAAGTTCGTATTAGCGGACTGCTCGTAGAGCTGTTCAATATGCTCACGGTCGAGAAAGTTGAGCTCACGAGCCATTGCATAGGACAACATGTTCTCCACGAACGCTTTGGAAAACCTCTCTTTGTCTTCCATCAGAATTGTCTTCAGACCCTGGGGACCTTCGAAGGCTCGGCCGTCTATATGGACAGTTCTCGCATCCACTGGAAAACGTCCACCCTTCTTATTGCCCTTTGGGGCATAGTTGCTCACGTCAGTGTATTGGTCCCGCCAGCGTCCTATTACGTCGAAGTTCTCCAGGGCGATTCCAAGGGGATCCATCTTCTTGTGACAGATGTTACAACTGGCATCCGCTCGATGTGCATCGATCGTTTCTTTGATAGTCTCCGTTTTCGTAGGGGGGCTGATTGCAGAGATCTCAAGGTCCTCCGGTGTCTCCAGATGATCTCCGTAAAAACTCTTCAATACCCAGGCCCCGCGATAAAACGGGTTGGTATATTCCCCGTTGTTGGTCGTCATCAGCATGAAACCTGCCTGTGAAAGTAGGCCTCCGCGATAGCGGTCTTTTTCGTCCAGCATCACTTTAGAGAACTCTGATGTGATCTCTTTAGGCCTGTAATCTTTCGGTGATATTTTACTTGCACCAGGTCTTTTGCTAGGCGTCGCGACTGGATGTCCTTCGATCCGATAGATGTAGTTGAGCTCCGGCGTGATCATCACGAAATCAGAGTCAATAAAATTCACCAAGCTCAAATTGCTCGACAGTACTTCCTTGAAGAACTCAACCGGTTCTTCTTTGATCTGATCGCGGACAAGGTCAAATTCATCAACAGTGAAAATGCTTAGGTCTGGTTCGATGATCTTGAGTTTTTTAAGATCGAGCCATTGATAAACATAGTCTCTGACGAAGCGATCAGTTCTTGCGGCCTGTAACATTCGGAGCGTCTGCTCACGACGGACTTTTGGGTCCTTCAGCTTTCCCTGTCTCGCCAGCTCGAAGAGCATCTCGTCGGGCAAGGAATTCCACAGGAAATACGACATACGTGCAGCGATCGCGTAATTATCCAAAGGCCCTGATTCGCCTTCCTGCTTAAACAGGAACTTCGGGGAACATAACATTCCGCGAATGCCTGCCTGCAGACCTGAAAAAATGCTTCGGTCTTGGGCAACCGCTTTCATGGCATGCTTATAGAATTGCTGCATCTCAGCGTCGGAGACCGGACCGCGAAACAGTTTCCGTGCAAGCCTCTTCAAAATGGCCTGGCATGCCTCATAGCCAGCAGATGCATCTATGTCTTTGCAGTAGGTTTTATAAAAGTAAGTATCTGGTGGCCATGACTCGTACACTCGTCCCGTAATGGTCGCCGTCTCAATACAGAACATCCGCTGAGGCCCCCCCCCTTTGACCGAATTGCATCTGAGAACGATCGTGTCATCGGACGACAGTTGCGTCGTGAACCCGATGCTGGGATTGAAGTCTTTCCACGCAGCATTTTTGGGAATCACAGTAACAATGCTTTGTCCTACTCCAGAGTTTTTCCGAAGGAAGTAGCTCATCGAGTGGTCGGTTGGCGGCGTATCGTTGGTATTAATCTCTGAAATGTCCGTGACGGCAGGCAATCTTTCTTCAACCCGGCTTCCTGCAACAAACTTGGCCTGGATATAGAACCCCTTTGGAACAATCCGATAAACACCACTCGTTTTGACCGATGGATTGATTTTTATTTGGATGGACTGAGTCGCAAAAACCAGGGGTCGTGAAGCCAGGGACAGCGACGGGGCAAACCCATTGGTATTGTCCTTGTGGCTGTGCGTATCAATGTCTGTGTCTTTCGTTGAGTAGACAACGACGCGTGGAGCAGGTTTGTCGCTGACAACACTCTCGGCAATGAGATTCGCAACGTTGAAGTACAACTCCATATCGAAAACCGACATGTGCAGGTTGTCGGCGTTGTTATTAAAGCCAGCTTCGATGTTGTCAAGTGGCAGCCGGTCGAGCAGTGAGAAGTCGCTTCCAAAGACATCATTTACCGTGTTTTGATACTCGACTCGACTCAACCGTTTCAGCATTCCTGGTTTCTGCTTTTCTGCGAGTAGGTGCAGTTGATTGCGCAATACCTTCTGCAATGCTTTGAACTGATCGGGTTCTGGAAATTTCGGTGCATCTTCCGGCGGCATCTCGCCAGATTCGATTGCCGTATAGATATCATTCAACAGACTTGGGTCGTTCCATTGCTGCACGTCAATCTGATCCAGACGGAGGTCAGCCTTACTCTTTTCCATTCCGTGACAGGAAACGCAAAACGTATTGAAGAAATGCTGTGATTGCATCCGATCATCTGCAATGCTGCACGAAGCATGGGCATCGGCAAACAGTAGCAGAAACGCTGCAATCTTTGTGATTCTGTGATTCAATATGATGTCACAACTCGATGATCTTCTTGCTGTTGCCGAACCGGCCTTGTTCGATGCCAAATTGCTGAAGTATTGAGAGGTAGATATCGCAGGTCGTCTCGCCTTTGCGAATGATATGGCCGCCGTGATTTGCGAATTTTCCGCCCGCAACGAATACCGGGATTTCATTCCCGTTGTGAGGCCCCATTTTCTGGCTCACGCTGTTGTTTGCTGTGGAGACGGTGATCGTCTCATCCATCAGCGTGCCTCCGGATTCGACTCTCGTGCTGGAGAGCTTGTCGTAGAAGTTTGCCATCAGTGAAAAGAACGAGGAGTCATATTTCGTCAGACTTGTGCGTGCTTCCTCGGATTTGGGTACGTTGTGCGTCGTGATGTGATGATCATTGTCGAGTCCTGTCATATAGAAATTGACCACGCGTGTGACATCGAACTTGAAGGCCTTGTAAATCATGTCGAATGCAATACCGCGTTGAATCTGACGTGGGTTTGTCAGGAATCTTTGTTTGTCAACATCGGTTGCGAGGAATTCATTCTCAAATGAAGGGGCGACAGGGAATTCGACATCCTGGCGAGATCGACTAAGCCACTCGATGGATTTGTTGAGTTCCTGCTCCGATTCACGTAATGCCGCGAAATACTCTTCCAGTCTCTGCTTGTCCCGGCCCGAGACCCGTGCCATCAGTGATTTCGCCTCCTCAAGGGAACCGTCAAGGACGCTCTTCTTATTCGCCAGTAGTCGCTCCTCCGTCTTCCTGTCAGTCCTGGCGAAGAGAGTTTCAAACAGCACCCTCGTCGATTGAATTGGCGAAATGGGCAGCCTGTTACGCCAGGAAGCAACGATGTGGTGATGGGCATGGCTGATGAAAGTGACCACGTTTCTGACGCGGGTTAAATGTCCAACGTGGTCCGCTACAAGTTGGTCCAGAGAGTCCGGGTTCGTCGTGGTGTTTCCGACAAAGCACTTGTGGTCATTTTCATGGTTCCCTCCAAACTTCATTTTCGAATAGAGCGTGAAATGGTCTCTGTGTTTTTTAAGAGGCTCCATGTGGTCGCTGAATGCGTAGTCCGCACCATCAGTCTGCGGCAGGACGTCGGTGAACAAGCCGTAGCCCATGCTAACACAGAAAAGCCTTTTGACATCAGCGTCGGCCGGGGCAGATCGATTCTTCCCGAAACTCTCAAGAGACGGCAGGAAAAGTATGCAGCCAGCGGTTTTCAACATATCGCGACGTTTCATAATACTACTGCTAGGAATTTGCTTTTGGCGGGAGGGCCTTGAAGCCCCCTTTGGACCGGAGCGGAGGGGGAGAAAGGTAATGGCGTGTGTTCATAACTCACTGGAAAATAGGGGAGGCGATGCGCCAGGGCAAGGGGAGAATGGGCACCTGCCCTAGTTCATGCTCAAAAATTCACACAAGATACTGATCTTTGATTTCCCCCATCCTAGCAATCGTTTTGCCGCCAATCCCATCCTTCGCATTCACATTCGCACCTTTCTCGATAAGCAGTTCGGCGAGTTCCTTGTGATCGTTAGCAGCCGCAGGATGCAAAGGAGTGTATCCACCATCATTCTTCGCATTCACATCCGTGCCAGCAGCCAAGTGCTGTTTGACGACTTCGATGTTTCCAGTTCCAGCAGCTTCGTGAATATCCACACTCGGCCCACACCCCACAACCAGCACGGCTGCGATTGTTGTGAGTAGGAGGTGTTTCATTTGCCTGCTGCGTTCAAGTGGTGGAGTGGGTTGGTTTAGTTGCCTTCAGCTTTCAATTCTTCACCCGTCTTGCCGCCGTGTTTGCGGAGGAGGTCAGCTGGTTTCGACGCCGATCTTACGGAGGAAGTCCTGAAAAGAAGAGAGAAGTTTGGCGTTTTCCCAAATCGCCTGTGGCTGTACGGAATTCGCGATCGCTGTCGCAGCCAAATGACCAGCGACCTCACCGATGTTCCACTCTATTGGATGGAGGCGATAGCAGCCGTTGGTGATATGTGTTGTGCCAATGTTTTTGCAGGAAGCGATGAGGTTGCTGACTCGCTGGGGAATCAGGGCGCGTCTATTTAATGTCTTCATTCGATGCCCCTTTGAAGTGCTCATTTTTTGAAGTAGCTCTCAAGTAGTTCCTCGAGGATGTCTCGCACGCGGTGTCCGTCCTTTGCTGTTTTGTCGAGGATGGTCTCGACCGTCTTCATGTCATGCAAGTTGGTGTCCCGGCCGACCGAATAAGCGATCAAATTGCGTGTGAAAGACCGTGCCATCGTCCGGCTGACACCGTGGAGACGCGCGGTCAATTGACGCTTGGCTTCATGATTCGGCTCACCAGTCATGCGGCCGATGGTGTCGTAATCGTTCAGGGCAAAGGCGATTGGATCGAGTTTCTTGTGGCAACTGGCGCAGGATTTTTCCCTGGAGTGAACTTTGACACGCTCTTCAAAAGTCAACGTCTTGGCCGTCTCGACGAACTGATCGGCGTTGATGTCCCCAGGTGGCTCGGATAAGCGTTGCCCAAATGCGTTCTCGACGATCCACGCGGCCCGCCTGAAGGGCCGCGGATCAACGCCGTCCGACCGGGCGACGAAAAAGTTGGCTTGGTGCAACAGTCCGCCTTGGGCTGGCGTCTCAACCAGCTTCGGGACATGTCGGTCCAGCCCATTGGCCGTCATGCCGTAGAAACTGGCCATCGGGGCAGACAACAATTTGTGATCGGAAACCACCAGTTCCAAAGCTGGCTTGTTCTGGACAAATAGATGCTTGAGATAATGTTGGGTTTCGGAACTGAACGGGAGATGCAAATCCAGAACCGTGAACTTTGTTTCATCAAGGATGGTTCTGTTTTCCAGCCAGTACTTGGCGAAGATGGCCAGAAAGTCCTCGAAACCCGCGTCTTCAGCGATCCGCTTGGCGAGGTCACTTGAGCTCAATGTTCCGCTGCGAAACCGCTTGTAGTCTGCCTTGAACGATTCGCTCGGATGCTTCTTGAGAAAAGCATACGAAAGGAATCGGGCCGAGGCGACTGGATCGTTCGGATCGTATCGGGTGTAAAGCTGCGACGGTGACATGGCGATCCACTTGAGCGCCTGAACGTATCGTTGCTCGGGACTGAACGATGGATCCAGTCGTCCATGAATCGATGCCAGTTTGGCGGCCTTGGCGTCCAGGGAAAGCTCTGACGCGAGGCGACTCAGCTTCTGTTGCAGTTGGGGCGGCGTGTCTCCCGGGGCGATCTGGTAGGCACTGTTTGCCGCCGAAGGTCCGCCGATGGGCTCCAGGATGATCTTGCTGTGGATGCGAATGCAGGGGATCCCGTACTTGTCCGGGTCCTCTTCCTTGCCCGAAAGCCCGCCCAAGTTGATGCGGTTGAGGCGGGAGCTCCACGGACCATTGACGAAATCCATTTCGATCTGGCCAGGGATGGCTAGCTCAAACTCGCAGTTGTATTGCCGCTTCTCGTTGTCTTCGATCTCGAAGTAATGAAGCAACTTGCCCTTCTTTGAATGGGCCGCCACGCCTCCCCGTGGGTTCTTGTTGATGCCGCCGTGCAGAATCGCCAGACCGGCCTTGACGCCGAGCAACTCGCGGAACGTGCCCAGGTCTGCGGCCTTCCCCTTCCTGTCCGTTTCGGCGACTTGCTTCACAAGATCCCGGTTCAGGGCGCTGGCAGTGAAGGACAGGCGGTACCGGCCAACGGGTAGGTTCATGCGATATCCTTTGCCGGCGAGCCGGTTGGCCCCCCGCATGCGCAGGTCAACCGGATCGATGTTCTTGGTCTCCCGAATTCGTTCAAGGTGCTCCTGTGCGGCCTTGCCGTTGATCGCCTTGAGGCGCTTTCGCTCTTCATTGTCCGCAATGTTCTTGATCTTGTCTGGGTCCACCGGAAATTTCACCTTTGGGATGTACGCCAGGTAGGTGATGCCCGTGCGGTCCATACTGGTTCGGGTCATGGTGAAACGCAGTTCGAACCGCTTCTGGTCCTTGTACTTTTTGCTGATCTCGGCGATGCGCTCGAATCCGTTGGCCACGGTGTGATCGAGCGTGAGGTCGAGGCCCGACTCGATTTCGCGGAGGTAAGCAGCCGACATGAGGCTCGGCGAATTGATCGTGGGATAGGCCGAGTCGATGTTTTCCAGGAAAAAGAGGTTCTGGAAGGGATCGTAGATCTCGCGGTCGAGTCCGAACACTTTCGCGTACGTGTTGGCGATTTCGAACGGTGTCAACAAGCGCTCTTGAATCTCGCCCCGATCCAGTTTGGTAAAAACTGCGTCAATGGCTGTCTTGCGCTCTACGTCGGTGAGTTTGTACTTGCTGTCCGAGGGCGGCATTTCCTTTTCCCGCAACTTCTCGACGACTGCTACCCAATCGTGTGTGTGACGTCCTTGAATGCCGTCTTTCAACAACGGTGTGATGTCGAAGCTACCCTTGACCGTCTTCCTGCCGTCCGTGATTCCACCGTGGCAGGTAACGCAATTCTGGCGCAACGCCGAGATGCCATCGGCAAGGACGGCCGAATTAGTTAAAGCCAAGATGGAAATGAATGTCAAAAACCTCAACATGAAAACCTCTCAAGCTGACAGGTTCGATCAGGTCAGGAGCTTGTCCAGATTGCCTTTGTGTCCGGAGAATTCATTCACGTCGATCCCCATCTGGTGCAGGATCGAGACGTAAAGTTGACTGAGCGTGTATTGCAACGGGCCGTCAGGTTTGGCCGGGTTTTTACACTCGACCAGTCCCTGATGGTCGAAGCCTCCGCCAGCCAACACGGTCGGCAGGTATTCACGGCTGTGGCCGCCGGGGCTCGAAAAAGCCCCCACGAACAACACGATGGTGTCATCCAGAAGCTTATCTTTCTTCAGGTCGGTTAGAAAGCCCGACAAGCAGGCAAAGAAGTGCTGCTCGAGCATGAGCATGTCCGCGAAGATCGACTTCTCCAGGTGAGCCCGGTGGCCCAGGGCGTGGTATCCGATCCCCACGCCGTACTCGGTCTTGTCCACGAACGGGGGCGAGGCCACAAAGACTTGGCCGCGGCGGTGCTTGATCCCCAGCCGAATCAGTGCAAGGTGCTGCTGGAACGGATCGAGCGCACCTCTGCCGTGGTGATCGGTCAGGTGAAGTTTAGTGTCGAACTCGACCTTCGGGATCGGCTTCTTCGCCCACTCCAGGTCGGTTGCCAGAGTCCGCTCGTGCTCCTCGAATGAGGCAACGTAAGCCGCGCGGTTTTCCTTCGGCAGCGACTGGCGCATGGTTCGAATTGACTTGAGCTTCCTCTCGATCGCCTCAGTGGGCGTCTCCCCGAAAAGATGATCGAAGATCTTCTCCGGCCCCAGCTCGTGCAGCGTCGGAACCGCTCGGCTATTCTTGTTCCAGACGATCGTTTTGTGGCCCATGTGCACGCTTCTATGACGTGTCGCCTGCTGCAGGTGCTCGCTGGTTAGCTGGTCGAGGCTGATGTAGGGCCCGTTCGTCTGATTCTTGTTGCAGGTCAGAATGCCGCGACCACCGTTGTGCCCACGGACGATCTCCGGCTGCATGATGTCCTTGAACACGGTCAGGTTGCCATGATGATCCTTCAGCTGCGCCAAGAGCGGAGAGTTGTTCAGGTCATTGGCCTCCGGGTTAAAGGTGTGCTGGTTGTACCCCAGCATGTTCACAACGATGACCAGATTCTTCGCTGAGGTAACAGGCGCAATGCGAGATGAACCCGCCCGTGACGCGGCAGCCGTCAACTCAGGATTTTTTCGGTCAGCCAGCGTACTCAAAGGAGATAGCCCTGCGACCGTACCAACACCGGCCGCCATCCCTTGAAGCATTTTTCTGCGATTAATCATTGTCCCGTTCAAAACAGGCATAATTGTACGTTCAGACACTTGGATAGTCGAATTCATTCAGTGATACCCACACCTTGAAAATGCAAAATAGTGCTATTGTTATTTCATTTTTTGTACACCCCACCAGCACCACGGCTGCGATTGTTGTGAGTAGGAGGTGTTTCATTTCAGATGCTTACTCATTCTTGTAATCAGCGTCGTAGTTGTAGATGTCCCACTTCATCTGCCAAGAGCCGTCTTGCTGTTTTTCACTCAAAATCATATATTTGTAGGTTTTT
>Ga0208879_1004985_pt1 | contig 10117 bp, 11 predicted proteins | sample Knorr_S15_td_Bot_FD_185605 | JGI IMG/M metagenome (GOLD analysis project Ga0208879, IMG submission 185605) | Marine microbial communities from Southern Atlantic Ocean transect - Knorr_S15_td_Bottom_ad_5009_LV_A (SPAdes) (version 2) | ecosystem: Environmental > Aquatic > Marine > Oceanic | place...
AGCAAAACCCAGAAAGAATTTATGGCGGAACACAAGATAATAATACCATTAGAACCTTAAGTGGTGCTGATGATGATTGGCATCCAATTCTTGGAGGAGATGGTTTTCATGTAATTGTTCATCCTGATGATAGTGACCTCATATTTGCTGAGTACCAATGGGGAAACCTGTATTTTTCTGATGATGGTGGAGAGTATTTTGATGAATATTTATATGGCATAGATCAGAACGATCGGACTAATTGGAATACTCCTGTAGTACTTTCTCCTTTTGATAATAACCGTCTGTATTATGGCTCCAATCGATTGTATTCATCTGAGATTTATAGTTATAATTGGACATCAATCAGTGGTGATTTAACGCATGGACAGCACCCGAGTGGTTCTTTGGCTTATGGAGTGCTAACAACTATAGCTCCTTCGCATTTGAATTCAAATACCATTTATACAGGCTCAGACGATGCTAAAGCACAGGTTACTTTTGATGGAGGCCTGACTTGGAATGATATCAGTGAAGGTTTACCTAATAGATACATCACAAAAATTGTAGTTCACCCAGAAAATGATTCAATAGCCTACATTACTTTTTCTGGGTATAGGTATTTAGATTTTGAGTCTCATATCTTCAAAACTGAAGATGCTGGCCAGTCTTGGATTGATATTTCTAGTAACCTACCTGAAATGCCCGTAAATGATGTTTTAATTTCTACTGTAAATCATATACTGTATATAGCAACTGATGCTGGAGTGTGGTATAGTGATAATGATGGGGCTTCATGGTCTGTATTGGGTGCTAACCTGCCAATAACAATTTGTTCGAATTTAGAAATCCATGAGCCTACCAAACGACTGTATATAGGAACTTTCGGACGTTCGATATATAGTATGGATATTAGTGACTTCTATTTAGATGTCGAAGTGGCGATGCTTAATGAAGACTTCAAATTGTATCCGAATCCAACAAATGGATTACTCTCTATAGATTTTCCAAAGCTGCTTAATGAAGATTGTAAAATCATACTTTTCAATCAAAATGGAAGGCGAGTAGATGTTTTATATTCAGGTGAAAGTTCAAACAAACCTATGAACTTTGACATATCAAATAACACTCCAGGGTTTTATTATGTTAGCATTATTGCAGATACCTATAAATCTAGTCAGGGAGTAGTTTTATTAGCTGATTAGCAGTTGCTAATTAGGTCTTTTACAGCTTTCACCCCCATCTTGGATGTGCATTAATACTTGGGACTAAGTCCAGCTTATTGCCACCATTTTCAATAAAGAGCTCTTGAAAACCATCTCCGATTTCAACCGTAGTCTCTAAGCAGTCAGATACAAAAGCAGGCGAGAGCACAAGTAACTTTTTACGTCCCATTTCTGCCTGACGAATAACCTCCTTACCGGTATAAGGTTTTAGCCATTTATCGTTTAATCTACTCTGGAAACAAAGCGACTGCTTCGATTAAGATTGATAGAACAGAATACGATGTTCGATATGGCTCTGCTAGTTTCTTTGACGGATTAAAGGACAATGCTATCTACGATGAATTTGATTTAGTAGCCGATATAGAATTTTAATTACTATCCCTATAAAATACTTACCACTTGTAAAGTGGTAAGTATTTTGTATTTTTAAACTTAGGCTGTTTACAGTTTTAGCTTTTAAAATAATCGTACTACATTTATAGAAGGACTGAGTATAACTAAAAATCATTTATTATGAATAAACCTAAAATTGCTGGGACATCTCCAAAAATGGAAAATATGGTAGAGGGGAAAATTTACGCTTGGTGTGCTTGTGGGGAGTCTACAAATCAACCTTGGTGTAACGGGTCTCATAAGACTACGGAAATGACTCCTAAAATCTTTAAAGCAGAGGAATCTAAAATGGCTGCTTTATGTATGTGTAAACAAACTAAGAATGCTCCCTATTGCGATGGCTCACATATGAAGCTTTCCTAATATGTAAAAGGTTCAATAAATATCAATAGCTCTATTTTTAGAGCTATTTTTTTGATGTAGTGAGCTTAGGTAGACACTTAAAAATTACAGCGAATCAATTGCTCATTCAGCTCTTGAATAGGTAATCCGACTACATTAAAGTAAGAACCTTCAATTTTGGTGATTCCAATGGCGCCAATCCATTCTTGAATGCCATAAGAACCTGCTTTGTCGAAAGGCTTATAGTTTTCGATGTAATAGTTGATTTCAGAAGCAGTAAGCTCTTTAAAATACACTTTGGTAGTATTCGAAAAGGAAATAGCTTTATCGCTTGTTTTGATGCAAACCCCTGTAATCACTTGATGACTTCTATTCGACAAACGTTGAAGCATTTGAGTCGCTTCTACCTTGTTTTTTGGTTTACCGAGGATTTGATTGTCCAGAACTACAATAGTATCTGCGGTAATAATTAATTGGTCGATCTTAATATCTGTAAAAGCAGACGCTTTTAGTCTGGCTAGGTATTCAGCTACTTTATTAACTTCAAGAGCATCCGGAAATATTTCATCTACCTCACGTACTTCAACAGTGAATTCAAGATCTAATAGAGCTAGTAATTCTTTTCTTCTGGGAGACTGTGAAGCGAGTATGATGTTTTTCATTTTCTTTTAGTCGGTGGAGTAGTAATTGTTTTGAAAGCACAGCGTTTAATATTCTCTTCATTTTGGTGAGATGTCACAAAGTGATAGAGGGTTTAAACAAAAAAACACAAACTAATAATCCCAGTAAAAATGATGAATTTATTAAGTTTTGAGATACGTTCGTAGTCTAGCGCTTTTTGAGCTTTGTAAATCCAGATGTTCAATAGGAACAAAGGAGTTATTAAAAATACTAAAGCATAGGCTAGGGCCGAGACCTGTGTTTTGAATTCGTATATCGCTACTGCAATCACCATAAAGGCGGTGAGTACACTTAGCCATTTAACGAACTCCTTGGTCTTAGTCAATCCCCAAACGGTAGCTAAGGTTTTGATTTTAAACTTTTCATCTCCTTCAACACCTCTTAAATCTTTTATGATTTCGTGCATCAAACTACATATAAAAGCAAAGAAAGCATAAATACAAAGGAGTATTAAAGTATGGCGACTTTCTGCTAGATCATACTTTGGAAGTACTTCGAAAGCGGCTAAAGAGAATACAAATATCGCAGAGAGTTTAGCGATGATGAAATTTCCTACAAATAGTCTGCGTTTAAGACGTAAGCTATAATCCCACAACATATAAGCCGCGATAGCCATTATGGCTCCTAAGGCGAGGAAATGAACTTTGTATGCAATATAAAAACCTAATAGAACTCCTGTAGATGTAAAGAGTACGTGAAGCATTAAAGCAACTCTACGTTTTATGCTTCTTCCTACTAAAACTTCTTCCTTCTGATTTTCGGTATCTACTTGAATATCGAAGTAGTCGTTAATTACATAACCTCCAGCAGCAATCAATAGCATACTAAAAACGAGTAGGGCAAATTGCAGGTCACCCAAAACATTGGCTTTTCCATAAGTAGGAATCAGGACGCTATAACGCAGTAAATACTGAATAAGAGCCATGGCCACTAAATTCTGAAAGCGAATGAGTTTGAGGTATTTCATTGGTGGTAATTGAAGATTGAAAGTTTAAAGTTACAAATTAGACATGAAACATATTTAATTTTTTAATTGGGTTCTTACGGGTTATAGTGATCTTTACTCAATGTACATTTACTTGATAATCTTATCAATTAGCCTGTTTATCACAGTGATAAACGTTCAGTAATCATCAAACTAACACATCTTCAAATTATCAAATTAAATAGCCGGCGTGGTATGATCTGCCATCCATAAGCCTTGAACTTTCATGGCTTGTTCTATTACATCGCGAACACAGCCTTCGCCACCACCTTTATGCGATACATAATCTGATAGATTCTTAATCTCTTGTGCGGCATTATCAGGACAAGTTGGTAAGCCTACAATTTGCATGACTTCATAATCGGGCATATCATCACCCATATAAAGAATGTCGTCCGCATTTAAACTATAAATATGCATTAAGTCTTTTAAGGCAACCACCTTGTCGTGGCAAGCCATATACACATCGTGCACACCTAAACGATTCATACGCGATTTAACGGCTGCAGAATCCCCCCCAGTAATAAGGGCAACTACATAACCTTTTTTAACCGCTAACTGTAGAGCGTAACCATCGCGAGTACTCATTTTACGTACTTGTTCGCCATCGGGCATTAGCGTAACACTACCGTCGGTTAAAACACCATCGCAATCGAAAACGAAAGCTTTAATTTTTTTGAGTTTATTTTTATAATTCATCGTTATTCTTGGCTATAATATTTTTAGTAAGGATTTTATAAATATCGTAATTATTCCCCTCATTTAGGTAGTTAAGATGTGCATCTATGGTAGACTTATCTTTTCTTACCGCTGGACCCGTTTGTACAGCTTTGGGTTTGTGTTTTGCAATTTTAGATGCAGTCTCCTTAATTAAGGGATGTAGAATGTCTAAAGGAATATTTTCTTTGCTGAGTATCTCATCAGAAATCATGTACATATAATTGCTGAAGTTACAGGCAAAAACCGCTGCTATGTGCAATACTTTTCTTTGATGCGAATTGATATTATACACCATTGGTCCTAGCAAAGTTGCTAATCGCATAAGAATGTTATAATCTTCACTCCTAGAAGCTTCAATACAAAAAGGAATATTTTTGAAGTTGAGCTTTTTCTCTTTAGAAAAGGTTTGAAGAGGGTAGAGTACACCCCTACGATCGTATTTAATTACTTCTTGCCCAATGGTACCAGAAGTATGTACAACCAATTTGTTTTCCAGCTTTAAGCTTGCAGAAACTTCTTCAATAACAGAATCGTTAACTGCCAGAATGTACAAGTCTGCATCGCGATTTAAATCTTCGATACGCGTGGTGAAATCACATTTTAATCTGCGCGAAAGTGAAATAGCAGATTCTACAGATCGGTTATAAACCTGAAGAATGTTTTGCTCTTTCTTTTGGAGTTCTTTCGCTAAGTGCCAAGCTACATTTCCCGCACCAACGATAACGATATTTAGCTTTAGTTTACTCAATCGATTATGGTTTTCTTTGTTTAAACAATTGTAACATAGCTATAAATGTACCAACAGCCATAAGTATCATCCCTATCCACAACACGTTAATATACGGGAAAATAATCGCTTTCATGACAATGAAAGGCTTTTCGTTGTCGATATGCTCGTAGGCTTTTATCTGTATACTTCCAGCCTCAGGGTTAACCTCGCTAAACAAGAATTTGTATTTCAAATCTCCGTCTTCAAGGAAGCCAGGGAACGATTGAGCAATATTGTTTTTTACAGCATAGATTGCATCCGTAGTCGAAATCTCGCCTTGCATGTTTTGCATTCTGATTTTAGCAATCAACATTACATCTAAGGCTCTACTACTTTCAATATTGGTATTGGCATTTACCATTAAGCTATCTAAGTACAAGAAGTGCTTATTGTAAATTACAGAGTCGCCTTGTTTAATGTTTATTAAACTCTCATGATGATACGGATTGCTAGTATCATGTTCATCAACATCGGCGTAGGTAAGGTGCGTGTATACATCGTATAGCGCAAAATGCTCTGTAGCCGGTTCTGCCACATTCCCCATAATCTTATTCAGTTGAATAAATGGGTGTAGTGTAAATTGGTATTCGAAACTACCGTCTTTCTGTAGATCAAAATACTCAACTTCGTAGGTTTTGTTGATCCCAATAAGTGTATCAGACTTATAGTGTACATAGTAATTACCCATTATCGTAGTATCACCTTTCTCAAGTAAGATGTTTTCGTTGCTAGGGAAGTCCTTGGCGATAAAACTATCGTTTGTAGAAATAACGTTTTTATTGGCATTACTCAATAGCGAACCCATAATAACTAAAGCGAAGCCAATGTGCGCTATAGAAGAGCCAGAGAGCTTCCAGTTTCCTTTTAGGATTTTGCGCCAGTACTCGAAATTCGCAATTGCCGCAAAGAGTGTAGCCCAAAGTAATACCAGATATAAAGCATGCCGCATTTGCACTGTATATGCAATTATCACCGCTAATACAGCAGCCAGAATAAGACTAAAAGCTATTTGCTTGATGAATTTCTTAAGGTCGGTTTTTTTATAAGATAGGTACTGAGTAAGACCCACTAAAAAGATGATGATCAATGCAAAAGGCGTTTGCCACGAATTATAGAGTGCTATAGCATCTAAAGGTGGAGCCATATTCGTCCCCAATACTTTATTAATTACCGGTAGAGAAGTAAACCAAGTAATTTGGAATGCCGAAATGAACAATACCATCGATCCGATAAACATCCAGAATTCTCTTGAACTTGAGTCTTCATCCTTTTCAATACTTGGAATGTTTTTAAGTCGTACTAAGAATAGGGCAACAGAAATTACTACAAAACTGATGAGGTAAATCAATAGTTGATAATCTAATCCACCCGCAAAAGCATGCACCGATGTATCGCCTAAAATCCCACTTCGGGTTAAGTAGGTTGAGTAAATAATAAGTAGGAATGCAAGGATTGTTAATGCAAAAGCAGAGCGTAAAGCAGCTTTACGAGCTCTAAATATGAGCATAAGGTGCGCTGCAGCCACAAGGATAATCCAAGGAACCAAAGAAGAGTTCTCTACAGGGTCCCAAGCCCAGAAACCACCAAAAGAAAGTGCTTCGTAAGCCCAAGCGCCACCCATCAATATTCCGGTTCCTAAAACCATTATACCCGCATAAGTCCAAGGCAAAGCCTCGCGAACCCATTCGGTATACTGCTTTTTCCACAATGCAGAAATCGCGTAAGTAAAAGGAATCATAGTCAATGCAAATCCTAAGAATAGGATGGGTGGGTGGATTACCATCCAGTAGTTCTGTAGTAGTGGATTTAAACCTCTACCATCCATAAATTGTGGAACTACCTGTAAGTAGTTAGCCATTTCAGTCCAAGGTAAACCCAGATTTTCTTCCAAGTTTCTAATCAAAACAAAAGGGCTGGTACCAATTTTCACTCCCAGTAAGTAAACCCCCATTATCATCGAAACTAAGAATATTTGAATAATAGAAACGATTGTTAAAACCGAGGTTTCCCACTTTTTAGTATACTTGATAAGGATCATTCCTAGCACGATATTCCAGAAAGTCCACAATAAGAAACTCCCTTCTTGACCTTCCCAAAAACAGGAAATCATATAGTGTGTAGGCAGATCTAATGAAGAGTGTTGCCACACGTACTGGTATTCGAAATAATGATTGTAGATCATAGTGAACATACAAGCAATAATCCCAATTACGGCTAATCCGTGGGTGTAAAAAGCTCCTCTAGCTAGAGGTAACCATTCTAATTTTAGCTTCTCATTTTTTGAAGCTCTGTAAAACGAAAAAGCAGCCAATAAAGAGGCTGCGAAGGCAATGCTAATAAAAGCTTGACCTAAATTTCCGACCATTGTATGTTCACCTATGTATTCCATAGTACTAATAAGGAAGTGTTGATATTGAATCTTGATCGATATGTTGTTGCTCGTTGTATTTTGATGGACATTTCATCAAAATGGTACGTGCAACGAAACCAGAATCTGTAGCGAAACCAGTCATAGTAATCTTTTCTGAACGTTCAAAATCTTGCGGCTTTGAATCGTGGTAATATACCTTGCGTTCGTTGTTTAAAGAATCGGCTGCGTAAAAAGTCAATAAGTTTAAACGAGGTTCAAAAAGAATCTCTTTATTCTTATTAAGTTCTCCAATAACCGTAAACTCCTTACCCATGCGTTTTTCAGCATCAGCAAAAGTGATGTAAGTACTGGCATTAAAGGAAAGCGACATAATCACCCCTATAATTACCGCGACTAAAAGGATTAAAACTATTTCAGTTTTCTTCATTTTACTCTTCTAGTTTATTTACTCTTTTATCTATGCGGTATAAGTAAACCATTAATCCAATAAAGATGATAGCTATTACGGCAACCACAACATAGATTTTTCCGTTTGAGCGCATGATGTCAGCCATCTCCACATTTTGTGCAATTGCTGGACTAATCATAAATAAGCAGCAAAGAATCGTGCTAATAAAACTCTTCATTTGTTTATAGATTTTCTTTCTTAATTTCTAATACCTTGATTCGGAAACGCAGCTGTGCGATCCAAGTACCAATAAGGATCCAACCGATTACGGCAGGATAAAACACCATTCGCATATTGCTGTCCAAGTCATAATTCCCGAATCCTGGATTCCCTCCATTTCCTGGATGCAGACTGTCCGTCATTCTTGGGAGTATTCCTATGAAAACGATCATCATTACAAAAGCGAGTATGTTATAGATGGCACTCACACGAGCTCTGCTGTCTTCGTTTTCGATGCTATTTCTAAGAATAAAGTAGGCTAGGTAAATGAGCATTGTTACGGCAGCTCCATTTAATTTCGGGTCGTTTACCCAGAAGGCACCCCAAGTAAACTGTGCCCAAATCATTCCGGTAGTTAAACCTAATACTGCAATAAACATTCCAGTAGAGGCTAAAGCTTCCGCCTTTAAGTCTCTCATCTTATCGAAACTACTAAGGAAACGAATACTTTGTACCATGGACATCAACATTAAAATTATCATACAGAACCACATCGTAACATGGAAATATAGATTTCTAATAGATTCGTTAAGAATATCGAGATGAGGTACGGGTAATAATAAACCGGCTATTATGCTGTATAATACGAGCAAAACACCGAGGATTTTCCACCATTTTAGTTGCATCAGAAGGGCTTTTTTTAATCTCGCCAAAGATAAGGAAATAATAGGTAGGAGAGTAAGACGCTAACAATATTTAACAGAGCTAAAAAGATAAGCTGATTAGCCGCTAAAAATAGATTGTCTTCTATTAAGCAAAGTTTAGAAGTATGAATGAGGTTGATGAGTAAAGGGAAGAGTAAAGGCATACTAAGAACCGCCATTAAACCAGAGCTGTTGTTTGTTTTTGCAGCTATTGCAGCAACTAATGTAAGTACCGAAGCTAAAGCAGAGCTACCCAAAACAATACATAAAATAAAGGATAAGTTTGCAGTAATAGGGTTGCCTAAAAATAGACTATAAATAAAGTAACTTATTAGCGTAAGAATAATAAGTAAACCATTGTTGTAGAGTGTTTTTGCAAGTATGATTGCTCTGGGTTTTGCCAGCGTGTAAAAAAACAAGGCTTGGTTATTTAATTCACCTTTAAAACTTTGCAGACTCGCATTCATTGCAGCAAAGAGTACTATAATCCAGAATAAGGCTACCCAGGCATTATCGCTAATAAGGCCATTAAAACTTAAATAAGCTACATAACTTGTACTAAGTACATATAGCAACATGCTATACAGTGCATAGCGCTCACGCCAATTCAAGCGAATATCTTTTAATACGAGTTCCTTTACTTGTTTAAACATGAACGCAAATATAGTGTTTTAAGATGCTAGAGTGAATGTTCATTTTAGTAATTCACTCAGCATACCCAAAGGAGGTATGAACACAAAATCATCAAATTGCGTCTCGGCTAAACTGCGTTTTAATGCAGTTTAGGTTTTGTTTAGTTCTTCTCCATTACTTTCAGCTTTCTAGGGTGGGGGGTACCATTCTCTACATAAAATTGTAACTCCTCCATAATATCTCCTACAAATTTCCCAAAACCGATTCTAAGAAGAGGCCATATGAGAAGTCCTAAGGGTTTGATGTTTGAACGGAATTTCCACGTCATTTCAGATTGATCATCACCAATATTACGTATCGAAAAATCTAGTGTGTTGAATTTAACGGGGAAAAAGAAAGGAGTATTAACAAAATCAATTTGAACTGTAGCAGTTTTATTATTTTCATCATACGCCAAGAATTTTTCCGAAGCCTTCATACCTTTTGGGTCAGAACTTAGTTCACATACCCTTCCATCTGAATGGGAACCGTCAAATGACTCACCGTTAGTCTGAGCATAGGAATGAGGCACAGAAGCCATCCATTTGTGAGCATCATTAAATCCATGGGCAAATATTCCCCAAACCTTATCTGTGCTGGCCTTAATTTTTAATGTTTTCGTAAATTTCACCACAATTTTTTCAGTCTATAATTTCCTTCTGTATGTT
>Ga0208879_1004988_pt1 | contig 10114 bp, 9 predicted proteins | sample Knorr_S15_td_Bot_FD_185605 | JGI IMG/M metagenome (GOLD analysis project Ga0208879, IMG submission 185605) | Marine microbial communities from Southern Atlantic Ocean transect - Knorr_S15_td_Bottom_ad_5009_LV_A (SPAdes) (version 2) | ecosystem: Environmental > Aquatic > Marine > Oceanic | place...
CCCTTGCGAAATCGTCCGATTCAGAAAACATCCATAGGATACCTGTTTTCACGTAGAGTTCCTCCTGCCATTGGGATAGAAAGGATTTCCACAATGCCAAGGATCGGGCTGTTCATTGGATATATTGATGTCCTTTGCCGTAAATACTGCGGATCATCCATGATTCACCACCGGAACTGGCTTTACACCAGTTAGCTTCTCTATTGATGCTATCCCCTTTTCTAGATCATGGATCCCGATAACAATGTGATCAATATAATGCATATTACTCCTATTAGTATTCGGCTCTATTACTTTGATAAATTTAAACAAAATCGGAATGCCATCCATCCCAATGAACTGGTCGGCAATTCTTTTCGCGCTTGATTACTAAAAGGTTTGGCTACACTATCAAAAAATAACAAGAAAGATAATAAAAAAAACTTTTGGTTAAAACTTAAAAAATTTTCTATTACTTGTCTATTATTATTTTTTCAAGAATCTGGTCGTTTCTCGTATCTCTGCACATGGTCATCCAACGACGGCATCCATGGCTATGAAACCAACGTTCGGTTACAGGGCCTTCGGGATTATCATGCATAAAGGCACGGTCAAAGTCACGCTCATCGAGCTCTGTGATGGTGTCTGGTACGTTGAAAATTTCTCCATAGATAAATTCTTCTATGGGCCTCTGACCGCAGTTTGGACAAGTAATTTGAATACTCATAGTTAATTATACCAGATCATTATATTATTATTAATGAGTACCCGCAGATCCTCGATCAGCCATTGTGCGATCCTTTGCAAACCGACTTAATGAAAATGGGACAATCAATTCCGGCGTTTTTTCTGTTGCAATAAGTGCTGCCATTTGTTCACCCCCAACTGGAATTGCTTTAAAACCCCATGTACCCCAACCTGTTGTTATATAAAAACCTGAAACACCAGTTTTTCCCATGATTGGTGAATAATCCGGGCTCATATCACAAACACCAGTCCACTGGCGCAGAATTCGTAAATTACGTAAAAAAGGTAGCACAGTCATAGCACGATGGGTGCAACTTTGGATAAAATGATGGCCCGAGTTGTATGAATAACTTGGTTGCCGATCAATTTCCGCACCTATAAGTATCTCACCTTTTGCTGTTTGTGAAGCATATGTCAGCAAATCGGCTGTCATAACAATCGGTTTTAATTGTAGTGCATAGCGGTTAGTAACAAATGCTTGCAAGGGATGTGTACGGATGGGCAATCGCAGACCAGCCATTGATGCAATGGTTGTTACGTGACCACCAACAGCAGAAACCACGATTCCCGCAGAAATGGAACCTCGGTTTGTCTCAACACCAGTCACCCGGTCGCCATTCATAATTAGACCCCTAACTGCCGTTCGTTGATGTATATGTACCCCACGCAACATAGCCCCTTCAGCATAAGTCCAAACCACCCGATCATGGTGAGCGGTCGACCCACCGGGATGATAAGAAGCACCCATAATTGGCCAAATACCGCCGCCGCTCATGTCAAGTTGAGGACAGATCTTTTTTATCTCGTCTGGCTCAATATAAACCGTTTCGGCACCAAAGGCTTTATTGACTTCTGCTCTAGCGCGTTCTGTCCGTATGCCTGCTTCGCTATGAGCCATTGTTAGCAAACCCTTCTGTTTGTGTGTAATCTTACGGTTAGTCTCATTTTCAAGGCCGGCATAGAGTTCAACACTACGCTGATAAAATCGTACTGCTTCCGGGATACCGTAATTGGCACGGATAATCGCTGTGTTACGACCGGAATTTCCAGCACCAATATACTTGCGTTCGATTACCGCCACATTTGTAATTCCATGTCTCGTTGCAAGATAATAAGCTGTGGCGAGCCCATGACCACCTCCGCCGATTATGATTACATCATAACTGGCATTAGGTTCTTTCCATTCAAGATGGACGGTTCTTTCTATATTTTTATTCATTTCATACGATTCTCAAGAGCAATGGCATAAGGTCCTGGAGTTAAAAACAATATCCGGTCTTCTTCGAACCATAATTTCACTGGAATATCGGCTACCGCCCCCTGGGCAAAGGCCGGTCTCTTTTGGGGCAATTCCCATTCGCAACAACGCTCCAGAAATTCCAATCCAACATCAGCAGAAATCCAAGCGCCAGTAAAACCCGTGTCTGAAACGATAATGCTGTGGGGATCATCTAAAAATTCAGAATTAATTTTTTCCAATACTAAGACTTCATCCAATGCTAAAGGCAACACAAGAGAATCTTTTGGCCAATTAGCCGTATTTATCGCTTCAGGGGTTGCCACGACACGTGTTGCAGGGAATACTTTAAATGCGGGCACGGGCCCCCTCGGGATCATAGAATGGTGTAGAAACGCGGTAGGCTGGTCGCCCATCAATTATGACTTCTTTAGGGAGTTCATTATTGAAAAATTCCAGCCAACCCAGCATTACAGATTTATTTATTACATGAGAAAATCCACTTGATGTCACATATCCTGCATATTCATTTTTCTTCCATATAACCGCACCTTCATTAGGAGGTGAACCATCCTGTTCAAAACCTACAAGTTGACGATTGAGAGGAATTTTATTGGTGCGTAAGATTGACTGCTTTCCGATAAATTCCGGTTTTTCAAGTTTGACTGCCCAATTGTGATTGATACGTCGTGGTGTTGAATCGAAGTCAGTGTCCTGACCAACGATTATATGTCCCTTTTCCAAACGAAGTGTAAGTAGTGTTTCTATGCCATGAGGTTTGATTCCCAGATCTGATCCCAATTTGAGCAGGCTACGCCATAGCGACACCGAATCTGAAGTTGCATGATGCAGTTCAAAAGATGTTTCTCCAGTAAAACTCAAACGAAAAATCCTACATTCTACTCCTGCAACCATAACAGTTTTGTGATGTAGAAAATTTGGCGGATCATCCAGCCCAGCACGGCCCAGCAATTTTTTTGAAAGAGGCCCGGTCACATTGATCGCCCCTAGAGACATAGTTTGATTGAGTAAACGAACATCTAACCCCCAAAACTCTGCCCAATCTCGCACCCATAACTCACAAAATGTAGAACCTCCACTGGTAAAGGTCAGGTTAAAACGGGTTTCTTCATCACGACAAATCATACCATCGTCCAAGACATATCCTCTTTCATCCAATAAAAGCGCATAGCGTGAGCGTCCCGGTTTTATTGTTGAAACCTTGGTAGGATAAAGACGCTCCAGAAGTTCCAAGGCGTCAGGCCCGGAAACTAGCATCTTACCCAAAGTACTAACATCGCACAGCGAAACAGCTTGACGTACCGCCCAATACTCTTCTAAAATATTTCCATAGTTCCATGGACGCCACCATCCTCCAAACCGTTCCATACGTGCGCCTAATTGCCTGTGCTCTGCATCGAGGGAAGTTCGTGGAGTGGTATGGTGATAGGAACCAGCTGCCATTTCTCCTATGGTTAATTGGCGATTGACTGGTCGTGCCGTGAATGGTGGCTGCAATTTCTCTCCTTTATCAGCAAGAAAACTGCGGATATATGGTAAACAAATTCCACCTTGGCAAGTACCGGTTCCAGCAAGCGTACCCCGTTTTAAAAGTTCAAGCTCATAAAAACCCAGGTCCCTGACAGATTCCAGGTCTTCTACAGTCACATTGGCACAATGACATACCGTACCAGCTTTTGGGCATGGCGGGATATCTGCTTCTCTTGCAGCAGCCCCCACGGCACGTACAGCCATATCATGTCCCATACGTACCAATGTATCACGTGGATATAAACCCAGCCCTATTGAAACTGTATCACACTTAATCCGATTTTCAATACCATTTTCATTGATAACCACAATGGCCTCTACGCGCTCATTGCCTTCGAAACGAATCAGTTCACCAACTACCCGTTCAGCATCAAGTCCTTCAGGTTGCGTACCGATGGCCACGATATGGTTCATTTTAACCCCAGCAGCAGCGAGTTTTAACGCTGCCCGTGCGGTTAGAATTCCCGCCAAATGATTACCAGGAACAACCGGATGGATCTCAGCAGCGCCAGAGGCCACAATAATTTCTTCGCGAGGATGAACATGTAGCATACCATCTTCAGTTCTTGCAACAACGAGCGGCCCAGGGTAAATACCAACCACCTCTTGCCCCGCCTGAGCATCAAGCGTTACTATTTTTTTATCTGTGTGCGCGAACTCAGAAGCAGCATTCTGGCCAGATTTGCCCATGCCAATCACCACCACATCACAGTAAATATTGCGAGCAATGACTCCTGGTTCTTGCCAGTCATCCCTTGACATTAAAGGAGCTCCATCTGGTGGATGGCTTTCAATTAACATACCTTTACGAGCCAAAACCTGACAAGTACGGACATAAGAAATTCCGTCTATGGTAGCAATACAGTGGGGACAATCCCCAGCGAGGCACAAACATCCTCCACCAGTGGGATGGATACCTGATCGCTGAAAAGCAACAAGTACACTATCCCCTTCTTTAAATTGAATAGCTTTACCATCATATGTGAATTGACGTGATATATTTTTGATGTTCATATTAATACTAAAAGTAATGACTTGTGTCTATCCTTAATATTAAAAACCTTCTGCGTGACTATTTTTTCTAGGATCGCCGCAACCGTAGCATGTACCATTTTTATCAATGAATATACCTTCAAATACAGCATGATGCCAGTTCCAAGGATTTCCCGGGCCATGGCGGTCAATGAGGGTCACATGGTGCCCTGCCTTTTGCAGGTGGAATGCTGTCCATGAACCAAAAGCACCGGCCCCAATGACTGCAATCTTCATATCAATTGGAAAAGTTCAATGGCCATCAGGCGGATTGCGATCAGGGTCAACGCGACCTTAAAGAGGATGCGAAAGGTAGATTCGGGCAGTTTCCCCAGCATGCGTTTCCCAAGTGTGGTTCCAATATATACGGCCACCACCAAGGGAAGTAAGACAGACCATTCTGAAAAATAGTTCACACCAAAAAGGAATATAAAAATGGGCATTTTCCCCAAATGGCCCACGGCCTGGCAGGCCGCTTTTGTGGCAATGACATTTTCTTTCGTCATATCTTTATTGATAAAAAATGGAGCAATTAACGGTCCCGCAGCTCCGATAAAAACCGTGACCAACCCACTGAGACCTCCCATCCAAACGAATGCATTTTCAGCCACAGGTTTCCCTTTTTTTCTCAGGAATAAAAACCACAGGATATAGACCCCGATGAGGGGTTTCAGGAAATCTATTTTTATTTCGCTGGCCGATTCAACACCAATCCATTGCATCAACCCAACAATCATCAATGCTGATAAAAGAAGTCCGGGAATCACACCGGTCACAAACTGTTTGAAAATGGGCCCACGCAGGTGTGTGCGATACACCACAGTCCGGGTCACATTACTTACCAATTGAATGACGCCGTGAAGGGCCACCACCATATAGCCTTCCGGAATCATCACTGCCATAATGCCCAATAACGTTACGCCGCCGCCCATACCAATAATAGCCGAGAGCATGGATGTGAGAAAAGCGGCTAAGATGAGAATTAGAGATTCTATCATGAATATAATGTAGGAGAGAGGCATGCCTCTTACCTACACCAATTAATCATTTGGAAAGCTTTTCAGCCAGTTAAATTGCCAATGGAGGGTTAATTTTTTATCAGGGTCCTGGATATGAATAGTGTCCAAAATTTCCCTATAATTTTCTTCAAAAACGCCGGGGGGTGCATCGTAGGCCATTTCTAACCGATTGCCATTAACCAATATGGCTTCTACCTTAATGTGGTCTTTCGATTCGGAATAAAAAGCGTTAAACATATAGGCATTTTTTTGAGAGGTCCGTGTAAAGGAGGCAATAAACTTATTCTGCTCCCCATATTCATTCAGCACCTGGTATTCTCCTTTGTTTTTAATAATGATCCAGGATGCCCGTTTTTGGATTTCCTTCCGTTGGATCACTTTTCCATCTTCGGAAAGAGTGCCTACCGCATATTCCGTCCAGACCCCTTCAATGGGATCCAGATTGGCTTTATGGCTTGAAAAATGTTTTTTATAATTTCGGGTGGCCGGTGGTTCAAATGGCATGGAATCCTGCTGCTTCACGAGGTTGGTGCAGCCGGAAAAGATAAAAATATAAAGTGTGATTTTAAAATTGAAATTGACTGGATTAAGTCCAAACATATTATTCATATGCCTAATCTAATAATAGTTGACCTATACATAAAAGCTCCCCAGGAAAGCCTCACAATGCCAATAACCATCGATATAATAATATGGCAGTTTTTATTTTACCTTTGGCATGGCCTCGTCAAAATAGTGACGAATCGTCATAATCGGATGGTGAAGAAGCATCCGGGGCCCTGCGTATTTCATCACTGTTTTTATTTGGGACCCCATCTCCTTCGTATGTGATATTTGAATGACTTCTTTAATCTTTACCTCCACGAGATTATTCCAGAAAAATTATCCAGACCTAATTTTTTACAATCGGCAATCTGATTTGGGATGGATATTCGGCATTATGATGAATCTGATTAATGGCGACCACACCCTCAGACTCATCAAAATTATTTCCACCCGTGTTCAGGTTCCGCGTAAATCTGGGGAAATTACTGCTGGATATTTCAATCCGGATTCGATGTCCTTTTTCGAAATAGTTACTGGTTGACATGGGCGTCATTTCGATTTTATACACCTTTCTTTTTTTCATGAATTCTTCTTTGTCATATCCATTCCGGTATCGGGCGCGTTGAATCGTTTCATCCAAATTATATGCCCGTCCATCGGGATAGACATCAATGAGTTTAATGGTGAAATCCGTATCTCTGGCATCCGAAGCCACATAGAGTGTTGTTTCAATAAATCCGGTCACTTCTATACCCCTGTTCAGGGGTGCTGATGTATAGATAAGAATATCATTCCGCGTTTCCATATGCTGCTGATCGAATGCACCGCCTTTTACAGCATTGCCTGAACAACACACATTCCCGCCATAGGAATTAACAGGATTCATGGGATCGTAGGTAAAGGAATCGTGGGGTGATTTTTTACCCGGTTTTGTTTTGCCTAATTTTCCATCTCCATATAAACTATTGGCACTGCCCTTGCTCGTGAGATAGAATGGGGTCATTTCAGCAGATTTGGGCGGCCACTGGTCTGCCTGCTGCCATTGATTGGAACCCATGGTATAATATTGAACTCGGGGCGTTTTTTCCTTAAATCCATTCTCCGCCTCTTTAAGCCACATATCAAACCAACTATAAATCTGTTCGTCATAATTTAGACGGGCATCCCCAACACTTCGTTCGCCCACGATTGTATTCTCTGTGGCACGGGTATAAGCACAATGTAATGTGGGTGCAATCACTAAATATTGATTATCCGAAACAGCCGGGTCACTGATATTATTTCTCACATGGTTAAACAATGCCAGGTTTGGACTGATGGACACATCATACCAGGAGCAAAACCAAAAACTGGGTACGCCGAAACCCATATCATCGTGATATAAACCGCCCGTATACCAGGCTGGATCGTTTGGCTTCTGCAAAATCATTTTATCATAAATCTCTGATTTACCATTCACATTCTTTAGAATATCAGACACGGGCAAATGGGCCAGCGCTTCAGACATATCGACAGGCGGATTTTCCGGCGCCAGATCATAAAAACGGGAAATACGGATGAGATCTTCCTGAGAAGCGCCAGCAGGAATCCTGGGCTTAAACTTGTCGTGTTCTACGCCATAGAGCCATGAGGTAAATAACATCTGCTGGGCGCCGCCCCGATACCAGTTCCCCTGTTCATAATAATCTCCAACCCGGCCCACACCGGCACCAAAACCCATGGGAACCATCGCCGTATGAGACGGATGATCCAGGGCAGCCACAGCCATTTGCCATTCAGCTGTGGACGAACAGCCATAGGTCCCAATTTTACCGTTGGACCAATCCTGGTTTTTCATCCAGGAAAACGCATCATATCCATCCGTTAGAGGGGTACCTAAAATGTCCCATTCGCCCTCGGAAAAATATCGGCCTCTTTCATTCTGAATGACATAGGCATAGCCTCTTTTCACTGTCTCGTAAGCGCGTTTGGCGGTACGGGTGTTTTTTTTACCATCCCGCCAGGTGTTAAAATTATAAGGTGTCCGTGAGAAAATAATCGGGACAGGCTCATCTGTTTTCGGCCGATAAATATCTGTGGCCAGGCGAATACCATCCCGCATGGGCATCATCACTTTGTTGTCAATAATAGCAATGGAATCAAGTTGGGCAAAAATATCTTTAGATGATTGTGCGGCGACCGGGGAAAAACTGCATAACAGAAGTGAGTAAACTAACATTTGGATGATTTTATTATTATTCATTTGATATTCGTCCTTTTTAATAAGGTTTGAAAAAAATTTAACAATTTGCACTTTAGGAGCTTTTTACTTTTTTTCACCTTTTTTAACATAGGTATCGAGCCAGTTCGCCGTTTCCCACAACATATGCATTACCGATTCCCTGGCACGGTACCCATGACTTTCATGTGGCAGCATCACCAGCTTGGCTGTGGCCCCATGTCCCTTTAAGGCATGGTAATACCGTTTACTTTGGACGGGAAACGTGCCTGAGTTATTATCCGCTTCCCCATGAATCAAAAGAATCGGTTCATTCACTTTTTGGGTATGCATAAAGGGTGACATGGCAAAATAGACTTCCGGTGCTTCCCAAAACGTTCGTTCCTCCGCCTGGAAGCCAAAGGGGGTCAGGGTACGGTTATAGGCACCGCTCCGTGCAATCCCTGCTTGATAAATATCGGAATGGGCGAGCAAATTCGCCACCATAAATGCACCATAAGAGTGGCCGCCAATGGCCATTTGATCTAGGGTCGTTATTCCCCGTTTGACCATTTCATCTGCAGCGGCCTGTGCGCTGGATACCAGTTGTTTAATGTAGGTGTCATTCGGCTCTTTGTCCCCTTCCCCAATGACCGGCATGGTCGGACCGGATAACACCGCATAGCCGTAGGACAGCATAATGAGTGGGGATGTGGGACTAATCCGGACAAACCGATGGGGTGATCCCACCACCTGGGATGCGGCTTTCGCTGTTTTGAATTCCCTGGGATAGGCCCACATGAGCAATGGCAAAGGACCATCACCCGGTTTCCGCCCCGGCGGTAAATAGAGGGTCGCAGACAGATCGATGCCATCATGGCGCTTATAGGTAATCATTTCTTTATACACACCCTTCATCTGGGGATAAGGATGGGTGAAATTTGTGACTGGATCCACAGATCCGTCCGCCATATTTCTCAGATAATAATTCACCGGTTCTTCCGTGGTTTCACGACTGGTGAGGACCACCTGTTTTTCCCCATCAATCATGGTTACGGGCCGTTCATAATAGGGAGAGGCGGATCGCCATAACCGTTTGGATTGACCATTCATTAAATTAAATTCATCCACAAAAGGTCGGTCTCCATCGGGGGATGCACCGACTCCGGATAAAAATACGGTTTCACCATCCTGACCAAACAGCAAGACATTCCGGCCGTATTTATTTCGATGCAGCATGGGTGAACCGGGATCGCTGTAGCGGTCCTCGTATAATCTATCAATAATCTTTTTGGGCGCGGCTGGTTTGTCGGGATTCATCAACCATGTGGTGGTTCGGCGGGTGCCCCATTCCCGGGTATAAGCCAGGGCAATATGATCATTCCCCCACATGATACCTGCATAACGAAGATCTAACTGCATTAAGGATTGTGCCGATTGATTGAAGGGTGCAGTCATGGTAAATATTTCATCCCTGAAATCTGCTGCTGCTTTTGGATCTCCGCCATCCAGTGCGTTTACATAATAGATGACGGCACCTGCATCTGCGCGCCAGTCAAATGAACGGGGTCCAGTGAGGACGGCCCCAAACCCTTTCGGGAGTGATTCCGCCAAGGGCATATCCCGAAGTACCGATATGGTTTTTCCATTAATATCCAATACGTCAATACGCATGGGGAATCGATACACAGGCACCAGGTAAGAAAAGGGACGATGAATGGTTTTCATTAAAATATATTTTCCATTAGGTGAAGGTTCCGCAAAACGGATCATACCGGGCTTGCCAATGTTTTTCGCCTTTCCTTT
>Ga0208879_1004992_pt1 | contig 10104 bp, 10 predicted proteins | sample Knorr_S15_td_Bot_FD_185605 | JGI IMG/M metagenome (GOLD analysis project Ga0208879, IMG submission 185605) | Marine microbial communities from Southern Atlantic Ocean transect - Knorr_S15_td_Bottom_ad_5009_LV_A (SPAdes) (version 2) | ecosystem: Environmental > Aquatic > Marine > Oceanic | place...
GCAGATCGATCGGCCCGTAGAGGCAGCCGTCTGCCACCGTCTCCGGCTCACCCGCAACGGTCGAGCCCGAAGGCAACTGGACGTAGTGCACCCATCCGTCCGTCGACTCGTCGATGAAGGCGGCGTGAAGGTTATTCCCCTCATCTATCGCGAGCGCGGGCTTCTTTCCGGCGCCGAGGTGCGAGAAGCTCCACCCCGAAGTGACACCGACAGGCGTGCACAGTGCCACGCCTAGATCCGGGTCCGGACCGTCGTCGCCCAGACCGGCGGGGGTGTTGTCGCCACAGCCGTGAACGGCGATCAGGACCGGCAGGGTGACAATCGTCCGCCAATACAGGCAGCGCAGTCGCATCAAAGGCCTCTCAGGGCAACGGGGTGTTCTCAACCGATGTGTCCCAAACCCGGCTGCAAGACAAGCTGGTTCCCCCACAATGGCCGAGGTCAGCCTCGTGCCGACACCCTGCCCCACTTTCGGCGGAAGGCCTTCTCCGCGCCGGAATTGATGGACTCCCCGTGCCCGAAACACGCGACCTCGAAGTCCAACCGCGACAACCTCGCGAGACTCATCAACCCCTGCCGCCGGTTTTCATAGGCGGGGATCTCCCGCAAACCGAGAAGGTTCATCGCCGCATCTCCCACGAACAGGACCCCCAACTCTCTCACGAGAAACACGACGTGCCCCTCGCTGTGCCCGGGCGTGCCGATCACCTGGATTCCGCCCACCAGAGGCAGAACATCCCCGTCCGTAACGAATTGATCGGTCTGCGCGGGGGGCATCTGACTCGGCATTCGGGCGATGATTCCGTAGTACAGCATCTTGCTCAAGAAGCCGGGAGAAGGCGTCATCCTATGCGTGACGCTTCCCTCTGCGACGAACCTGGCTTCGCTCCGGTGCATGTAGACATTAGCGCCACTCTCTGCCTGCAACTCGGCAAGGGATCCAGTGTGGTCTGCGTGTGCGTGCGTAACCAGGATGTGCCGTAGGTCTGTGACAGCCCAGCCGCGGGACTTGAGCGCTCGTTGTATGTGACGGAATCGCCCCGGAAGACCGGCATCTATCAGGATCAGCCCATCGTCTCGACCATCTAAGGCGAAGCAATTCACACCGGGCAGAACGATCCGGATAAGACCGGGGAGGACCTTGCTGGTTATCACGCGCAGGCGGTGACAGGAGTCGACGCGCGACGGTCGCCCCTTGGGACGGCTGCGTCAACGGCGCCTTGCTGCTCTCCTGGCTCGGAACCGCTGTCGCCCAAGACAATTGCCGTGGGCGCCTCCCAGTTACTCCTTCAGCGCGGCGAGGGGCGTGATTCGACTCGCGCGTCGTGCGGGCAACAACGTCGCCAAGACCGCGGTAACGAGCAGGGCCCCTGACAGCGCCAACGGATAGGCGAACCCGACCTCGGTACTGAACAGGTTGAGCATGCTCAGGGTGCCGCGGAACATCAGGTAGGCCAACGGAAGCCCGAGAACCAATCCCATACCTACCAGGGCCAGCCCGCCCTTTGTGATCATGCTGACCACCGTGCTTTGCCTGGTCCCGAGAGCCATACGAATGCCGATCTCGCGCTGCTGCTGCATGACCGAGTGGGCCATGACGCCGTAGATGCCCATCGCCGCAAGCGACAGAGCGATTCCGCCCATCACCATCAAGAAGAGGGAGATGGCCCGGGGGCCCGCCAGAGACTCGTCGATGTGCGCCTGGAGTGTGCGCAGCTGACCGATGGGTTGATCGGGCTCGAGCGACCACACGGCCTGGCGTACCGCCGTCGATAGATCCGCGGGGTCCCCAGCGGAGCGAACCGCGAAGCTCGGGTTCCGAAGCGCGAACTGGGTGATCGGCAGATAGATCATCTCACCGTCCCGGCCCGCAAGCGCCACCCTGTCCTGCAGAATATCCGCGACGACACCAACAATCTGCCTAGACTCATCACCTATCGTAATCTGCTTGCCGAGCGGGTCCTCGTCGGGAAACTCACGAGCCACGAAGCCCTCACTCACGACCGCGATCCATGCCGCATCGGCTCGATCCGATTCTTCGATCAACCGCCCATCTCGCAGAGGAATCTCCATCGTCTCGAAGTACTTCTCGTTCACGACTTGGAGCGCCGCCCTCGGTTGCTCGGTCGGGTCGGGGATGGGTCGCCCGTCCACGGTATACGTGGTTTGCGGGTTGTTCCGGCCGCGAGGCAGGCTGGACATGACAGCCACACCCTTGATGCCCGGCACGGCCTCCAACGTTTGGATGAGCTCCCGCTCGAAGCGCATGAGATCATCGTCCTCGGGATAACGGTCGTCGAGCACGGCGATCTGGAAGGTAAGGAGTCCACTCGCATCGAAGCCGGGATCGTCGTTCGTCAAGCGCTCGAACGCCTGGATGAGGAAACCCGAACCGCTGAGGAGCGCCAGTGCGACCGCGATCTCCCCGACGACGAACGCGTTGCGGAGTCGCTTTCTGCTTCGGCCGACGCTCCCCCCACGTCCTCCCGATCCGAGCGACTCTCTAAGGTTGCCACCGACCGCATGAAGCGCGGGGGCCAGACCAAACGCGATACCCGTCAGTATGGATACCAGCATCGTGAGCCCGAGAACCTCGGGGTCGAGCTCCGGCAACATCGCGCTGGGTAACTCCGGTGGCATGGCTGCACGAAGCCACTGAATGACCCAAACGGACATGGCCGTGCCGATGACACCGGCCGTCGTCCCCATCACGGTACTCTCCGTGAGGAGTTGGCGGAGCACCCGCCCGCGACCCACACCGAGCGCCGTCCGCACCGCAACTTCCTTTTGGCGGACCTCGGCCCGCGCCAACAGGAGATTCGCGACGTTGGCGCAAGCGATCAGCAGTCCGAACAGGGTGACCGCGGTGAGAATCTTGAGGAGCTGTGTGTCGGTAGGTCCGGGAAACCACTTGCCCAGCGGAAGGATCTGGACGCCCCATCCTCGATTCGAGTCCGGGAACTCGGCCGCGAGTCGTTGGGCAGTTCCGGCTACCTCCAGGTTGGCCTGCTCTGCCGTGGCCCCGTCGCGAAGGCGCCCGAAGCCGATGTAGCCCCGGGCCGCCCGACTCTCGAGTTGACCCTGGAAGTCCGAAGGCCTGAACGCATGAACGTTCGCCGGGATCATGTCGAACGCTTCGGGCATCACGCCGATAATCGTATGTGCTGCGCCATCCAGCATTACGGTGCGACCGAGCACATCCCGCTCACCGAGGAAGCGCGTCTGCCAATAGTCGTATTCCAGAATGAGCACCTGCCCCGCACCCTCGATGCCCTCGCCCGGCTGGAACGATCGCCCGATGAACGGTTGTGCGCCGAAGACCTCGAAAAGATTTGGAGTGCCCACGACGACTCGCAGCTGCTCGGGAATGTCGAGCCCGGTCAGGTTGGCGAGTTCAATCGTGTATGCGGTGGCGGACTCGATACTCTGAGCTGCCTCCGCATAATCGCGAAAGTTGGCGATCGATGTCCCCGGAGACATCTCGATCGGATCGCCGTCGCGTAGCTCCTGAAATAAGACAAGTTCGTCCTGATCCTCATACGGAAGGGGTTCGAACAGGAACGAGTTCAGGATCGAGAACATGGAGGCGTTGGCGGCGATTCCCAGCGCCAGCGACAGCACCGCGACCCCGGTCACGACAGGAGTCTTGGCCATCATTCTGAATCCGAACTTCAGGTCCTGAAAAAGCGTCGACATCCTACCCCCAGTGCGCTGCGGCTTACCGTTGCTGGCCCTACGTGAGGGCCGGAATGTCTGTTTCGTGGACGAAGACTTTGGCCTAGACCGTACACGGGATAGCTTCTCATCCGGTGGGCCGCGAACTCGGCCCAGCAGGGCGTCGCGCGGCAGGATAGCCCACCACGAATTGGCATTCAGCGCTCCTCATTGTCTCGAGGCCTAGAGTCAGCACCCAATGGATCTGATTACCAGCCCGGAAGCCTGGATCGCGCTCCTGTCCCTGTCGATCCTCGAGATCGTGTTGGGAATCGACAACATCATCTTCGTCGCGATCCTGGCCGAGCGAGTCGAAGAGTCCAAGAGGGCCAAGGCACGACAGGTTGGGCTCACCCTCGCAGTCGGAGTACGAGTCCTCCTCCTGCTCTCGATCGTGTGGATCATGGGCCTCACGGCTCCGCTGTTCGCCGTGCTCGGTCACGACGTCTCGGGTCACGACATGATTCTGATCGCTGGCGGGATGTTCCTGCTCTTCAAGTCCACGCGGGAGATCCACCACAAGCTCGAGGGTGATGAATCGACGCGTGGGGGGGCGGAAGCTGCCGCCTCGTTCGCGTCCGTAATCGTTCAGATCACGCTGCTCGACATCGTGTTCTCGCTGGACTCGGTGATCACCGCCGTGGGCGTCGCGGACGACTTGGCCGTGATGGTGACGGCCGTTCTGATCTCGGGCGCCTTCATGATCTTTGCCGCCAACGGCGTCAGCGCATTCGTGAGCGCGCATCCGACCGTGAAGATGCTGGCGCTGTCGTTCTTACTCCTGATCGGCATGTCGCTCATCGCCGAGGGCATGGGCCAGCACATCCCGAAGGGGTACATCTACTTTGCGATGGGCTTCTCGGTCTTCGTCGAAGTGCTCAACCTCCGTATCAAGCGAAAGCAGGAGCCGGTGCTCCTTAGAGGGCCCACGATGGCCGACACTGAGAGCTCACCCCGACGCAGGGTAGGCGACGCAGGATAGGCGACGCGCGGGTCGCCGCCGCGCCCCCGACGACAAAGCGCCGCCCCTAGGTACAGGGCGGCGCTTCTCGTTGTGACGTGTACGTGCAGAACCCCTACTGCTGAACGCCCGCCGTTCCGTCCGCGGAAACGTTGAAGTAGATCCACATCCCGGTCACCGCATGGCCTGCGATGTAGCAAACGATCGAGTAGTTGCCGGCGGCATCGGCGACGAACTGGATCGTCTCGGACTGGCCGGGCATTGTCGATTCCATCATCGACCCCGGGTTCGCCGACATCGCCCCCTCGAAGACGGCGATGGGCTCAGGCATCGCGCCGAAGGTCGTGGTCTCGGCAGAGATGCCAAGGCTGTGTGCCATAACCGGGTCGCTGTTCACGAACTCGATCGTGACCGCGTATCCCTCCGGGACGGTAATCGCCATGCCGCCCTTCGTCGCACCATTGAAGTTCCAGTAGTTGTTGTCTGAAACGGTGCCGGCCGTAAGCGTCATGGTCACCGTCTGCGCATCGGCGTCTATCTGAAACCAATCGGGCATCATCATCTCACCGGTCGGCATCGTAGGCGCGGCCGGCGCGGCCGGCGCGCTAGCCGCGCCACCGCTTGCGGGTGCGTCAGCGGACTCCCCGCCGCCACACGCGGCGAAAACCGCACAGGCGAGGACGGAGAGGATCGCGTATTTCTTCATGTCGTGACTTTTCCTTGATGGGTTCGAGCACCGTGGGTGTCCCTGGTGCGGCCACAAACCTATAAGGTTACTTCGCGGGCTGGTATCAGGATTTGCCCCACAGGGGATGGGAAAAGAACCGGACGGGAGGAGCAAATGAATCGGCGAGAATTTGTGGCAACCGGCATCGCCGGGGGCGTGAGCATGGGCGCATTGCCGCGAGCTGTGAATGCGATGAGCCATGCAACGCCACAATCCCATCGCGACCTGTTCCCCCGCGCCCGGCGGGAAGTGTACGTGAACGGTGCCGCCGGCTCGCCGCTCGGGACCTTCGCCGAGCGCGGCATCGAACGGTATATGGATCTGATCCGGCTAGGGCCGGGTCGTCTGAATGCCTCAGGCGTCGTGGTCAGCGTCGACGGTGACAAGTGGAACCAGGCGAGAATCTCGCCCGGGATCTACAACACATCGGACGACATGAACCGCCTGGCGGAGGTCCTAAATGCGTAGCGCGCGCCTCCTCCCCGTAGCCATCGCCGCGCTGGTGCTGACGCCGGCTGGAGGGGCGGCTCAAGAGAGCTACACGCTCGAGGATGTGTCCTTCCTGACCGGGTGCTGGGTCGGAGACATGGGGTCGTTGATCCTCGAGGAGCAGTGGACTGCGGCGCAGGGCGGCGTGATGCTCGGCACGACCCGGTTCATCCGCGACGGGACGGTCGTGGACTGGGAGTTCGCCGCAATGGTTGAAGAGGACGGTGTCGTGACCCTGTGGCCGCACCCTCGCGGGAGCATATCGACCGACGGATTTCCGCTTGTGCGCGCGGGGGCAGAGCTCGTATTCGAGAACCTCGCGCACGACTTTCCGGTCCGAATCGTCTACGCCCGCCTCGACGCGACTCACCTCGCGCCACGGATCGAGGGCAGTGACGGTGAAGCTAGGGGTTGGTCTCTGACCCGGGCCAAGTGTCCGGAATAGGCGTGATGCAGGAACGCTAGACGCGACGAAGGCCCGGTTCGCCAGAAGCGACCGAGCCCTCGTACCCCATCATCCCCTCCACCCCTCACGTCCTACTTACGGCCGAGCCCCGGAATCTGTTTCAGGGGCCCTGTGACACTGCCGAGCTATCGGAACCCGTGGTAGGTGCGAGGGGCAGGTGCGGTGGGCACCGTAGGCGACCAGCGATCCGACTCGAAGTCCAGCCAGCGATCGAACAGCGCGTCCGAGTACGCCGCTCCGACGCCAGAGCCACCCATTCGGCGGGCCACTTCCGACATCACCGTCGAATAGCCACCACGGGCCACCGTGATGAGCTCGATGAGCCCGTCGTATCCGGTGCGGAAGTCCGGAGCCATGAAGGTGACCCTTTGGTCCCGATAGTCGATTCCGGGCACGCCGTCGAGCATGGACAGGTCCGCGGGCGGGACCGCATGCAGTTGGGCCTGGACCGGCTCGGTGAGCCTCATGGCCTGCGCTCCCGCGTAGTTCTCCATCGCCCGTTTTGCGGTCGCGGTCAGATCGGCGCGCGCCTCCTCGACGGGTCGGGGATCGGCCGTCGACGCGGACGTAGCGGTCTTCACGGTCACGAACTCGACCCAGGGCATGGGGCCTTCGAGGTCGGCGGCCAGGCGGTCATCTCCGGAAGCGAAAATGACGGGCACGCCGACGCGGCCCCAGGAATAGCCGACGATTTCGGTCTCGGTGACCGCCATGTCGTTGAACAGGATGTCGATGCCGAGCGTGAAGGTGTGCGACGCGAAACCGCGGCTCCCGGTCTTGGCATGCATGCCGACTACCGCGACCGCGTCGTACATACCGGCTTCGGTCAAATCGACGTACGCATCGAATACTGCGTTGCGGCTCACCAGCTCGGCGCGCGGGTCCAGCTCATCCAGGAGCAGGTCCGGGTCGGGATTCCCACTGCCGTGGCCGTCGACGATGTGTACCTCGTCCGCACCGCCGTCGAACAAGCCCGCCACGACGGCATTCACGTCACCCGTGAGGTACTGACGGCCCCGCGCATAGGCCTCGGGGCGGGCGAAACGAAACGTATTGGGATCCGTTTGGCCGGTCAGACCCTCCATGTCATGATAGACGAGGACCCTGGTGATGCCGTCGACATCCGCTGCGGGTGCCTCCAGCACGCGGGGCTCGTCGGCGCGGGCAAGCGCTTGGGACGGGTCGGTGGGGCCGCAGGCCGCAACCACGAGAAGTGCGGCCAAGAGCGGACGGGCCCTCATCGGTTCCACCCTGTCCATCCGGGTCCGCGCACGGCCCGCCCCGGCATCGCACCGGTATGTCGGCCGTCGGTCAACACGGCCACACCGTTCACGAAGACGTGGTCGATGCCCGTGGACACCTGGTGCGGCTCATCGAATGTCGCGTTGTCCCCGACCGTCTCCGGATCGAAGATCACCACGTCCGCGAAAAAGCCTTCCTTGAGCAGGCCTCGATTCTTGATGTGAAGCCGCGTCGCCACCGCCGACGACATCTTGCGGATGGCCTCTTCGAGCGTCGTGGCGCCTTCTTCCCGGACGTATTTGCCGAGGATACGAGTGAACGTCCCGTACGCCCTGGGGTGAGCCAGACCCTGGGCCGTCTCCGGGTCGATACCGCCCGCGTCCGTGCCGAATTTGATCCACGGCTGTCCGATCTGAAGCGCGACGTTCTCCTCGCTCATCATGAAGTAGATCGTCCCGATGCGCTGACGCTCGTCCAACACGAGGTCGAACGCCGTGTCGATCCAATCCTTCCCGACTTCGGCCGAGACGTCGGACAGGTATCGCCCCATGTACCGACGGTTGGCCGGCTTTATGAAGCCGAGCAGGAGCACTCCATCAGGAGTCGCCAACGTGCACAGGTTCTCCCAGTCGGTCGTCTGATTCTCGATCTCGTCGCGAATCCGCGCTCGCATGCCAGGATCGGCCAGGTTGTCGAACAGCTTCCCGTCGGCCGAGGCCCAGGGAGGGAAGCACGCGGTCAGCCCGGTTCCTCCCGCCGTATAGGGGTACATGTTCGCCTGGACATCGACTCCAGCGGCCCTCGCCGAGTCGATCTTGGCGATCGCCTCCGCCGCCTTGTGCCAGTTCCGCTGGCCCCCGGCCTTCAGGTGGTAGATCTCGACGGGCACCCCTGCGCGTGTGCCGATCTCGATGGCTTCGTCGATCGCCTCCAGGAAGTTGTCGGCCTCGGAGCGCATATGCGTGATGTAGACGCCGCCATACGGAGCCGCCGCTTCGTTGATCGCGATCAACTCCTCGGTCGAGGCGAAGTTGCCCGGCGGGTAGATCAGCGCCGAGCCCACCCCGAACGCTCCGTCTTCCATCGACTGCCGCACCGCGTCCCGCATCGCGCCCAACTCGGTGTCTCCCGCCGCCCCCATCGCTTGACCCATGCCCAGCACACGAATCGTGGTCGCGCCGACGAACGAGCCGAAGTTCACGCTTCCGCCGTGCTCCTCCATGGCTGTCATCCAGTCACCGAACGTCTCGAAGACAGACCTCCCGACGGCTCCGCCTGCCGCCTCGAGCATCGCAGGACTCGACGGACCATTCGTGGTGGCTTCCCCCATGATCTCGGTGGTGACACCCATGGTGACCTTCGAGACGACTCGCCCATCGCCACCGCCGAGGAAGCTTCCCCGTGAGTGGCTCTGTATGTCGATGAAGCCCGGCGACACGACCATTCCGGTCGCGTCGATGCGCTCTCGCGCCGCAGCCTGAGCCAGCAACCCGGGAGGCGTGATCGCCGCGATGCGGTCACCGCGGATGCCGACGTCGGCCGGGAACGAGGCGTTCCCGGTACCGTCCACGATCCGGCCGCCCGAAATGATCACGTCGAAGGCGCCACCAGGAGCAGCAACGCCCGGGGCTGGCGAGGAAACCGAAGAGGGTGCCGAGGAGCAGCCTACGGCGAAGAGCAGCGTGAGGAGTGCGGTGCCGGGCCTGCGCATGTCGAGCCTCCTGGCCTCAACGGCCGGGGTCGCGGTGTTCGGAAGGACCCGACCAATTACCGCGCGATCCGCTGCCCCGTCAATCGCGATCGGCGTCGCGGAAAAACCGTTAGCGGTCCGCCAAGTGGGCGCGCACCCGATCGAGGTACTCCATCAGTCGCTCGAGCTCGCAGTCATCCAAGGGTGCGAAAATCGAATCGTCGGCGTCGTTCACCGGTTCGTCCAACGGACCCAACGTGGCCAGCCCTCGGGGAGTGATGCGGCACCAGACGCGGCGACGGTCTTCCGTGCACCGCTCTCGAGTGACCAGCCCCTTCTTTTCCATGCGGTCGATGAGACGGGTAACTCCCGGCGTCCTCTCGATTATGCGCTCACCAAGAAGGAGCGTGGGCAGCCCTCGCTCATCGGCCCCACGGAGGATACGTAGCACGTTGTACTGCTGGAGCGTGATCCCGGCTCTCTCGACGATCTCACCCACACGACGCTTCGCGTCGTCCGCCGTCCTGACCAACCCGAGCAGGGCCTCCTGGCTCTTGGTGCGGAACGGGCGCTGCTGCCCGATATCCTCACCGATCGACGGTGCGCGCGTCTTCGCGCCTGGTGTCATGCGCTCGTCACTCCGTTAGCAGCCGTGGATCCGCCCGAAGTCCCCCTATATATGAGGCACCCGCCTCCGTCGCACTGTTGAAGCTGAAACCTTCATCTACCAAAAGCCGGCCCTACGGCAGGGGCTCGCTCCGAGCTCTCACCTCAGGTTCAGTGAGCCCATATAGAGACGGCGCGGGCACAGCCAT